>OFML01001649.1_pt1 | contig 11946 bp, 11 predicted proteins | sample 1541831 | NCBI WGS metagenome assembly OFML01 (sample SAMN04209237, study PRJEB22552) | human gut metagenome | biome: gut; material: feces | host: Homo sapiens | place: USA: Oklahoma | reverse complement strand
TGTTGGGATCCAGGGATTGCGACAGGTCAAGGGCAATACAAGGGGCGACCTTCATCTGAAGGTCGCCCGGGGTACGATGATCCTGTCGATGATCTCCCTGGTGTTATCCCTGCTTATGATACTCAAGGGCGGCGGAGATGCCTCCGACGCCCTGCTGGATCTGGTTGCTGTGATTTTTCTGGCACAGTATGTAAAGTTCGGGAAGACACTGATGACAATGAAATAGCGATCGGGTTTCACAATCAAACCGATTTAAGAGACAGTTTTGAGGATCACATCACACCTCATTTCAGCTGTCTCTTTTTGTTGCTCTTAAACAAACTTTAATGATTTCCCGTCTTTAAAGTTAAAACTATTTTTTTCATAATAGTGGTATCACATAAAGGAGATCACCCATGAAAAACATTTTAGAATATCTCGAACACACTGCAGAAAACCACCCCGACAAGATCGGTTTTACCGATGAGCAGCGGGATGTTACCTTTTCTGAACTGATGCAAAACGCGCAGCGGATCGCCGGCTCCCTCGCCAGGATCGGCTGCAGGAAACCGGTCGCCGTCCTTATCGACCGAAATGTACGCTGCATCGAAGCTATGTTTGCAGCGGTCTATGCAGGCAACTTCTATGTTGTGATCGACGTCCATTCCCCAGAGACGCGGATCCACTCCATATTAGAAACCCTGCATCCCGCTGCCATCATAACAGACAACGAGTGGCTGCCTCTGGCAAAAAAACTGGCCGGAGCATCCTTTGCAGAAATGATCATATTATATGAAGACGCTGTGCTCCGGGAGATCAACCGGGATCACCTGATGCGTATCCGCGGGCAAATGATCGACACCGATCCGCTTTACGTGCTGTTCACCAGCGGATCGTCAGGGATGCCAAAAGGCACAGTTCTCTCCCACCGGAGCGTCATCAGTTATACAACCTGGGTCAGTGAGCAGTTTGAGTTCGGCGCTGATACGGTTTTCGGATCCCAGACCCCACTTTATTTCTCCATGTCGGTGACGGATCTGTTTTCGACCATAAAGTGCGGAAGTACGTACCATATGATCCCAAAGACGTATTTTACCTTCCCGATAAAGCTGGTGGAATTTCTCAACGAGCGAAAGATCAATACCATCTACTGGGTGCCGTCGGCGCTGGCCATCGTATCCAACTGGAACGTATTCGATTTTGCCAGGCCGGAGCATTTGCAGAAAATCCTCTTTGCAGGAGAAGTGATGCCGGTGAAGCACCTCAACTACTGGCGAAGATACCTGCCGGACTGTCTGTACGCCAACCTGTTCGGACCGACAGAGACGACGGACATCTGCAGTTTCTACGTGGTGGATCGAGACTTTGCAGACAGTGACAGCCTGCCAATCGGACGAGCATGCGATAACTGCGATACCTTCCTGCTGACAGAAGAAGGGACCCGGGCGAGCCGGGCAGGAGAAGAAGGCGAGATCGTGGTGCGGGGATCGTTCCTGGCAGACGGATACTACAACGAACCGGAAAAAACAGCAGCGGTCTTCACGCAAAATCCGCTGAACACCGCCTTCCCGGAACGGATATACCGGACAGGAGATCTGGCCAGACTCAACGAAAAAGGGGAATTTATATATATCAGCCGCAAAGATTTTCAGATCAAACGGATGGGATACCGGATCGAGCTTGGAGAGATCGAAGCCGCCGCCGGCTCCATCGAAAAAGTAAAATCTGCCGCCGCTCTATATGATGCGGATACCGGCAGGATCCTGGTGATTTACGAGGGGAGCATCAAGGATACGGACGAAGTTTTGCAGCAAACAGCTGACAAAATGCCGCCATACATGCGCCCCGACGAGGTGATCCGCATCAAACAAATGCCGTACAACGCCAACGGCAAGATCGATCGTCAGCGGCTGCTGAAAGAATACTGCGGTGCATAGCAGGATCCCTGCGCCGGGGGCTTTGCAGAACGCCTGGCGATCCGCACCGCTTCTATATATGCAACAAGAAAAGGAGAGTAAACAATGGAAGAATTATTACAGATTTTAAGAAAAGTAAAACCGGGAGTTGATTTTGAGGGCAAGACCGACTTGTTCGAATCGGGGGTGCTGGACTCCATGACCATCGTCATGCTGGCAGCGGAGATCAACGATGAATTCGATATCGACATCCAGGTGACCGACATCGTTCCGGAGAATTTCAACTCTGCCGAGAGCATCCTGGCGATGATCCGCCGCCACCAGGAAGAAGACGACTAAAGCGCTGGCACGAAAAAAGGAGTGTTGTTCCATGAGTTATACGAGTATCACATTTATTTGTTTTCTGCTGGTGACGGGGATCGCGTATTTCCTCGTGCCCAGGCGAGTCCAGTGGGGTGTCCTCCTGGCTGCATCGCTGGGATTTTACGTCCTGTCGTGCGGTGCCCGGACATTGCTTTTAATTGCTGCATGCGGAATCTTGTACGGCGCAGGTCTTCTGATCGGACGCCTGGCTGACGGCTTTGCCGCACGCAAAAAAGAACTGGCGAAGGAAGATCGAAAAGCATTGAAAAAAGCAGTGACACGGCAAAAAAAGTTCGTCGTGTTCTGTGCGGTGCTCCTGGTGCTCCTCATGCTCCTGGGAACAAAATATTTCAATTTCTTCGGTGCCATCGGTAATGACATCTCCGCCTTTTTCGGGATGGGAGCACCGATCCCTGTGCTGAAGATCCTCATGCCACTGGGGATCTCCTATTACACTTTGATGGGGATCAGCTACATCGTGGACGTGTATCGCGGCACAGCAAAACCGGAAAAAAATCCACTGATGCTCCTTCTCTACCTGTGCTATTTTCCACACATCATCGAGGGGCCTTTCGACCGCTATACCAGGCTGACGAGCCAGTTTCGCACCCCTCATCCGTTTGACTACGACCGGATGGCAAACGGCGGGATCCGCCTCATCTGGGGACTGTTCAAAAAGTTCGTCATCGCAGATCGGGCGGGGCTGATCGTCAACACGATTTTCGCAGATCCCGGTTCTTACGGCGGCAGCGTCCAGTTCGCGGCAATACTCCTTTATACCTTCCAGATCTATGCAGAATTTTCCGGCTGCATGGACATGGTCTGCGGCGTGTCCCAGATGTTCGGCGTGGACATAGCCGAGAATTTCAAACGTCCGTTTTTCGCCGTTTCCATCAACGATTTCTGGCGTCGCTGGCACATCACACTGGGCGAATGGCTGAAAGACTACATCTTTTATCCGGTCAGCCTCTCCAGTCATTTTCAAAAGCTCAATGAACGGCTGCGCAGACGCATCAAGAGCGAGCACCTGACTACCCTGCTGCCCAGCGCTTACGCCCTGTTTTTTGTCTGGTTCGCCAACGGGATGTGGCACGGAGCCAGTGGAAAATACATTTTTTACGGACTGTATTATTACGCTTTGATGATGCTGGGACAGGCTCTCCGTCCTCTTTCTGCAAAGATCCTGGCAAGGCTTTATATCCCGCGGGAGAGTCGCGGCTACCACGCGTTTGAGATCTTGCGCACCGGGCTTATTGTCTGCTTCGGCATGATGATTTTTCGGGCGGATACTTTGCAGCAGGCATGGAGCATGTTCCAATCGATCTTCACACAATTCGAAGCATCTCAGCTATTTGACGGGACGCTGCTGGTTTCTGGGATCCATGCGAGCGATTACGTGATCCTTCTGGCTGCATTCTGTCTGTTATTTGTCATTTCGCTGCTGCAGGAGCGTGGTGTTGCGATCCGGCAAAATCTGGCAAGGCAGGTCCTCCCTGTTCGCTGGAGCGTTTATTTCGGGCTGTTGTTTGCTTTTATCATCTTCGGTGCGTACGGCGGTGATTTTACGAATACAGCATTTATTTACGGTGAGTTTTAAGGAGGTCTGACTTATGAATCGACTGCAAAGCCTTGATCCTCGTATCCGCAAGCTGATGCGAGCAATATGTTTCTGCCTGCTTTTCGTGACCCTGTTCGTCTTTTTATCAGGTGCTTTCATTCCTCGTACGGGAACGACTGAGGATGGCATGGAAAGCCGGATCTCCAAAGCATATCGAGGAGAGCCTCGCGATTCGATCGACACTGTGTTTATCGGCAACAGCGATATTTACCGGGCGATTTCTCCGGTGGATCTTTTTCATCAGACCGGGATCACATCGGCCATTGCGGGCAGACCTAATAAGCAGCTTTCCGAAGTGCCCGGGGATATACGGGATATTCTGCGCTACCAGAACCCGAAAACCATCGTATTGGAAACCGACTGTATGTTTTCAGGAACTAATCCAGGATTCAAAAAAGGAATTTCTCCGCTGGAAGCAGAAGCTGCCAAGGTGGATGTAGCTGGCCAGGCACCGTCGAAGGCAACGGATGCTGATGTAGCTGGCCAGACGCCGTCGAAGGCAACAAATACCCCGCAGCAAAACATTTTTGCCAAATGCAAAGCTCTGCTTCAAGAAGGCGACAGCGCATTCCTGGCAGCTCTCAACTATAAATTTCCTCTGGTAAAATACCACGATAACTGGAAGCATCTGAAGCTGACGACATTCCTGCAGCCCCGCGGGAAATACCACTTTTCCAATAAGGGCATGGCTTATGCGAACACAGTCAAAGCATACCCGTTTGGCAATGAATACATGCAGCTTTCCGGCGGCAAGCATGCCATGCTGAGTGAAGAGAAACTGGATCAGTTCCAGAAAATCTATGATCTCTGTGATAGAAACGGAATCCGGCTGGTGCTTCTGACCGTTCCTTCCGCCAACACCTGGAACAAGGGCAAGTCCGACACGGTAAAACAGCTGGCCAAAAAATACGACCTGACTTATTACGATTACAACCGTCAGCTCCCAGCCGGTTTCGACTGGGCCACCGATTCGAAGGATGGCGGCAATCATCTGAACTATACCGGAGCTTCTGCTGTGACAAAAGATCTGGCGAAAAAGCTGACAGACGATCTGACCATGAATCCGACTTCCCTGACCAAGGAACAGAAACAGCAGTGGAAGAAGGACTACGAGCATTTTCATAAGAGCATTGTGAAATAAGGTTTTGTAGGAAAGTTAAGATGCGGGCGGAAAAATCGTAAGCGGAAAATCGTAGGCGAAAAAATAGCGAGCGAAAATCCCAGGCGGAAAAATCGTGAATTCCCAGATCACAAAAAAATCGGCCTGGATTTGGATTTTTTGTTTCAGGTGAGCCATTCGCTCCTCTGGGAATTCCCATTTTAAAAAAAATATTGGTACGATGGGAATTATATTGCAAAAAATTTACATGGTAGAAAGTGGCACTTCCCATGTTGACATGTTTTATACTACTCTGGGAATTATAGCAGGCGATGCACAAGGAATTTGTATCATTTCTGGCATTACACTTCCCATATTCTCTAAAAAAATTTTAATTTGGGAATTCATGATTCAGACAATCATCCGAGAATTCATATTAAAAGGTTTTCCAGGGTTTGGATGTCAAAATTCGAACCTATAAAAAAGTATCCCTTGGATTCGGGTATTACTATCCGAATCCAAGGGATGTTCTATCATAGTCTGCAGCGCCGAAACGGCTGGTACACCTAAACTCCGCAGCACCGAAACGGCTGGCACGCCATAAGTCACTGCATGCTGAAACGGCTGGCACGCCTATAGTCCGCAGCGCCGCTCCTTTGCACGATCGATGTGATTCTCCATTGCCAGAGCGCCGGCTTTGACGTCTTTGTCCTTGAAGGCTTTAAAGATGTCGCGGTGTTCTTCGAGAACGGTCTGAAGATAATCGTCTTCATAAACCGCTTCAGCACCCTTGTACTTGAGAAAGCTCTGGTACGAGGACAGCAATTTGCGAAGCATTCGGTTATGGGACGCTTCGTAAATGACCTGATGAAATCCGGTGTTGATGGTCAGCATCTTGTCGATGTCCTTTCGCAGAGTGTAGAATTCCATAAACTCAAAGGTCTCTTCCAGCCGGTCCATTTCTTCTTCTGTGATCCGCTCGATCGCCCACTTGACCGCCTGGATCTCATAGATCTTTCGCATCTCAAACATGTCCTCATAGTCCTGCTCGCTCATGCCGATCACGAAGGCTCCGCGGTTTAAGATATTTTCCACAAGGCCGTCGGTTTCCAGCTGACGCAGCGCTTCACGTACCGGAGTCCTGCTGACTTCGTATTCCCTGCAGAGTTCCTGTTCGGTCAGCTTCTGACCGGCTTTCAGTTTCCCCGTTAAAATATCTTTCTGCAGCTTGGAAAGAAGGGAATTGGAAATCGGTCCGCCGTTTTTTTCCTTATCCCCGGGGAATTTATACGTTACCATGATCAGATCCTCTGCAGCACGAATTCGGTGAAGTCTTTTGCTGTGTTGCCGGTCCCGTCGCCCGGAAGGCTGAGGGCATCCTGTGCTTCATCCAGGACTTTTTCCAGAGCTGCAGCCTGGTCTGTGAATCCGATGTGACGCAGCATCATAACAGCCGCACGGTTGATGCTGGCCGGGTTGGCGTATTCCGCAATACCATCTTCCACCATACGAGGTGCGGATCCATGGATCGCTTCAAACATAGCGTATCTGCCACCGATATTGGCACTTCCAGCAGTTCCTACGCCGCCCTGCAGCTGTGCCGCTTCATCGGTAATGATATCGCCATACAGATTCGGCAGGATGAATACGTTGAAATTGCTGTTGATCTGATCGTTAACCAGGTTGGCTGCCATGATATCTACATACCAGTCATCGGTCTTGATCTGCGGGTAATCCTTGGCAACATCATAGCAGAGGCTGAGGAATTTGCCGTCAGTTTTCTTCATGATATTCGCCTTGGTCACGATGGAAACATTCTTGTTTCCGTTGTTTTTCGCATATTCAAAAGCGGCTTTCGCCAGTCTGGTCGTTCCGATCGTGGTCGTCACCTTGAAGTCGATGGAGATATCGTCGTTGATCTCTACGCCGCGGCTTCCCAGTGCATACTCGCCTTCTGTATTTTCTCTGTAAAAGATCCAGTCGATATTTTTTTCCGGGATCACAACAGGCCTTACATTGGCGAAGAGATCCAGTTCTCTCCTAAGAGTTACATTAGCGCTCTCGATGTTAGGCAGATTGTCGCCTTTGCCTGGTGTTGTCGTTGGGCCTTTCAGCAGCAGATCACATTCCTTGATGGCTGCCAGCACATCAGCAGGCACCGTTTCCATCTTGGCGATACGGTTTTCGATGGTCAGCCCTTCGATTTTTCTCAGTTCGATCTTGCCGGAAGCGATATCATCTGCCAGCAGTTTTTCCAGGATCGCGCGGCAGGAATCCATGATCACCGGGCCGATGCCGTCGCCATCGATCGTTCCGATGATGATTTTTTCTTTTGCAGCAAAATCGGGAACCGGGCTGGAATTCTTGAGGTTTTCTACTCTCGCCAGCTGGTCTTCCACGATTTTCTGGAAATGTTCTGTATATGTCATAGTCGTCCTCCCATAAGTATGATACAGGACGGAAGCACAGAGATTCCCGGCTTCCGTCCTTTGCAGATTCAAAATTTAGTTGTCCTTGATCGCGTTGATCTTGCCGCCCTTTAAGATCATGGTCTGTTCCAGATCAGAGAAGTTCGGCTTCGTCTTGTATACCAGGTCCTTCGTCAGGTTCTTTACTTCGATAGTATCCTGCGTTGCCTGCTGCGGTGCGTTTTCGATCACCAGCTCATCGCCCAGTTCGAAAGTGTCGTAGTCCGCCGGATTTTCGAATACCAGAGGCAGGATCCCGCTGTTGATCAGGTTGGATCTGTGGATTCGTGCAAAGGATTTGGCCAGCACGAACTTCACGCCCAGGTACAGCGGTGCTAATGCTGCATGCTCACGGCTGCTTCCCTGTCCGTAGTTTTCACCGCCAACGATAGCGCACTTGCCGGCTTCTTTGCAGCGAGCGGAGAATCCTGCATCGATCTTTTCGAAGCAGTAGTTGGAAAGGTGCGGAATGTTGGAACGATACGGCAGCAGTCTGGAATCTGACGGCATGATATCGTCTGTGGTGATGTTGTCGCCTGCGTGGAGAACCACCTTGGCTTCTACCTTTTCAGGCAGAGCGGTGTTTCTAGGGAACGGTTTGATGTTCGGTCCCATAGCCACTTCTGTATTGTCTTTATTGCAGCCTTCCGGATATACGACAAAGTTATCGTTTGGCACAAAATCTGTTTCCGGGATCTTCGGCAGTTCTTCGCCGCTGGTCATGCCGTCGGTCAGCACACCTTTGATGGCGGAAAGCGCTGCAGTTTCAGGGCTTACAAGGAACACCTGCGCATCCAGCGTTCCGCTTCTGCCCTTGAAGTTTCTGTTAAATGTACGCAGGGAAACGGCTCCGGATTTCGGGGACTGTCCCATGCCGATGCATGGTCCGCATGCATTTTCGATGACACGTGCTCCGGCGTTGATGATATCAGCCAGTGCACCGTTCTGTGCCATCTTGGACATGATCTTGCTGGATCCCGGTGAGATCACCAGGCTGACATCCGGATGCACCTTCTTGCCCTTGAGGATAGCAGCGACTTTCATCAGATCCATGTAGGAGGAGTTCGTGCAGCTTCCAATGGCTACCTGATCCACCTTGATCTCGCCGATGTTGCTTACGCTGTCCACGTTGTCCGGGCTGTGCGGCATCGCTGCCAGCGGTGTCAGCTGATCCAGATCCACGATCAGTTCTTCGTCATAAACTGCATCCGGATCCGCTGCCAGAGGGGTATAGTCTTCTTCTCTTCCTTCTTCCTTAAGATAGAGCCGTGTGTTTTCGTCACTTGGAAATACCGATGTGGTCGCGCCCAGTTCCGCGCCCATATTTGTGATAGTCGCTCTGTCGGTTACGGAAAGGCTCTTCACGCCTTCACCGGTGTATTCTATGATCTTGCCTACGCCGCCCTTTACAGTCAGCTGCTGCAGAACGTAGAGGATAACGTCCTTTGCAGAAACCCATGGCTTCAGGGCTCCTTTCAGTTCTACCTTGACAACCTTCGGCGCCGTCAGGCTGTAAGTGCCCTTGGCCATTGCAACTGCTACGTCCAGACCACCTGCACCGATAGCGATCATGCCCAGACCGCCGCCTGTTGGAGTATGGCTGTCGGAGCCCAGCAGAGTCTTGCCCGGTTTACCGTAGTTTTCCAGCTGAAGCTGGTGGCAGATGCCGTTGCCCGGCTTGGAGAACAGCACGCCGTGTCTTCTGGCAACGCTCTTGATGAATTCGTGGTCATCGGCGTTTTCGAAGCCCGTCTGCAAAGTGTTGTGGTCTATGTATGCAACGGAAAGCTCTGTCTTGACTTTATCGACTTCCATCGCTTCCAGCTGCAGATATACCATAGTACCGGTAGAGTCCTGCGTCAGGGTCTGATCGATCTTGATGGTGATCGCTTCGCCCGGAGCCAGGGTGCCTTCTACCAGATGGTTTTCTAAGATCTTATAAGCAAGTGTTTTTCCCATATGTGTACCCTCCTCGGAAAATTGTATTTCAGTATACAATTATACAATCTGTGTGGCAGATGGTCAAGGGAACGACCGGAAAAATCGGCGAGAATTCTTTGTATTTTTGTGTATTTTTCAGGAATCTGCGTTATAATGGCGGTAGAAGATGCATAGAATGCATGGTTTGTATGATATAGAGGAGAACTGATGGTTAATATATTTCAGAAAAAAGTCCTGATCCTGGCGATCTATGCCGGTGAGATCATGATGAAAAACGGGGCGGAGGTCTACCGTGTGGAGGATACGATCACGCGGATCTGCAAAGCCTGCCGCATGGATCATGTGGAGATTTTCGCTACGCCAACAGGGATTTTTGTGTCTCTGGATAACGGCGGGGAGGATGACGACCCGCTGACTTACGTTAAGAGGATTGACGGGATCGAGACCGATCTGAACAAGATCTCCAAGATCAATCATTTCTCCCGGGAGTTCACGACTACGGATCTTTCGGTGGATGACGCGATGAAGCAACTGAAGGAGATCGATGAGACAAAGCCTTATCCGATCCCGCTCCGGCTGCTGGGCGCGGCTCTGGTCGCTTCTTTTTTCAGCCTGATTTTCGGCGGGGCACCGGTGGATTTCTGCGTTGCGTTCGTAGTGGGTATGTTCGCATATGCTTTTTCCCGTTTTCTGGGCAAATTTGATATCAATTTCTTTGTTCGTTGTTTCTGCAGCTGCGCGGGAGCAGCGTTTTTAGCACTGGTCGCCTCGTCGTGGATCGATGCGGCGGCTTATCAGCCGGTGATCATCGGCACACTGATGATCTTCGTTCCGGGTGTGGCGATCACCAACGCGATCCGTGACTTTCTGTCGGGCAGCATGCTTTCAGGGATCTGCCGCATGATGGAGGCATTCCTGATCGCCGTTGCGCTGGCCGCCGGCGCCGGCGTCGTCCTGAAGCTTTGGAGTGTGATCGGGGGTGTGTTCGGATGAGTGATCTGTTACTGCAGTTTATTTATGCGCTGTTTGCCACCTGCGGGTTTGCGATCATCTTCCGCGTCCCGCTAAAACATTTTCCGGTCTGCATGATCATCGGAGGGCTGGCCTGGTCCTGCTATCAGATCTGCCTGTATTATAACGCTTCTGCTGTAGTCGGCTGTTTTATCGCTGCCTGCCTGGTGGGATTGCTCAGCGACATCTGCTCCCGGGTCTTTAAAGAAGCCGCGACTATTTTTATCATCCCGGGGATGATTTCTCTGGTGCCGGGGTATAACATCTACTATACCATGGAGGCTCTGCTCAGCAGTGAACTTGGGGATGCTGCAAAGGTCGGCAGTCAGACGCTTCTGATGGCCGGTGCGATCGCGGCCGGTCTGCTGGTGATCGGGGCGGTGATCAATGTGATACGATCGATCGTCAAGAAAACGGCGGCTCTGACGCGGGAGAAGCTGTAGGGGTTAGTAAAAAGCTGCATTTTGTAAAATCTAGTCTCAAAATGCAGCTTTCTTTATTTCATAATCGTTTATTGTTTAGATTTATTGAGCTTTTTGAGCTGTTCGTGGTGGTCTGCGGTCACCCTTTTTAACATCTCTACGTCAGCCTGAACGTATTCTATTTTATCTGCAGTTTTTATGTATTTCTCCATCGCTTCTGCACAGATAGAACTCACGGTGGCAAGCTGCGGGACGATATCGTGCCTGATCGTGCGATCCATTGAAGTCACCTTGTCCTCAATGTTGTCAAGTCTCGTTGAAAATCTCCCATCCATATTGTCCACTCGTTTTTCAAGTTTGTCCATTCCGGACTCCAGGCTGTCCATCCGCGAATCAAGTTTATCCATCCGGTTTTCAAGTTTATCCATTCTGGACTCCAGGCCATCCATCCGTGAATCAAGTTTATCCATTCGGTTTTCAAGTCTATCCATTCTAGACTCCAGGCCGTCCATCCGCGAATCAAGTTTATCCATTCTGGCTGATAGCCGTGCATCGACCTCTTCGATCTTATTGGTCAACTTTTCATCCAGCATGTCGATTCTTACATTGACCTTGCGAATCTCTTCCTTGAAATTGTATTCTAAGAGTCCCAATTTCGCATCGAACATCTTGGCCTGGGCATCAAATTTCTGATCGATCGCCTGCATCATATAACCCAGTTTTTCATCCAGCTTTTCGTCAAGTTTCTGGTCCAGTTTTTGATCTAGCGTCTCCCCCAATTTCTCATCCAGCTTCCGATCCAGCGTCTTCTCTAGTTTATGGTCCAGCGTCTCCCCCAGTTTTTCATCCAGCTTACGATCCAGCGTCTTCTCTAGTTTATGGTCTAGCGTCTCCCCCAGTTTCTCATCCAGCTTCCGATCCAGCGTCTTCTCTAGTTTCTGGTCCAGCATATTTGATAACCTGTTGAAATCTTCGTTTGTCAGCATCCCATCGCCTCCCTTCTGGTTTTATTATATCATAGCGTTCCGCATATTACATTGACGGCGTAGGCTAAAATTTCACTGTAAACATGCATACCACTATCTGGTGGGGATATACTACTCCGCATGGTAATATATGTCAAGCGTTT
>OFML01001643.1_pt1 | contig 11985 bp, 13 predicted proteins | sample 1541831 | NCBI WGS metagenome assembly OFML01 (sample SAMN04209237, study PRJEB22552) | human gut metagenome | biome: gut; material: feces | host: Homo sapiens | place: USA: Oklahoma | reverse complement strand
AGGGGATGAGGTGGTGATAACTGGAGGCAGAAAAGATGAATGACGTTGTTGTAGAGTTGGACATGAGGTCGTATGAGGATTGCCGCAAACGCATCAGATCATTCGACAAGGTGATTCGGGGTGCAGCTATGCGCGGCATAAAATCTTCTGCGGTGAATGTGCTGGGGGATTCTCAACGCAACATCAAAGCACACGATTCTATTGCTACGGCACAGCTCATCAACTCAGGTAAGACTAAATCCAGTATGTCTGGACAGTATGTGGACGTGATATACAATGTCATCCAGGCTTTTTTTGTTGAGTTCGGAAGAAAAGCAGGAAAAATACCCCCCTATGAACCCATACTTCAATGGGTTCACAAAAGGGGGATCGCTGCAACATACACCAAAAGCGGTCGGAAACGGTCGAGCGGAGCAAGGTATGCTTACGCAAGCTTGAAAACACGCAAAACGCACAAGGTTAGTAATTACTGGAAACAGGCTACATCGGCAGCTATTGCGATTGCAAAAAGTATTGGTAAAAGAGGAACCCCCGCCAAACCATTTCTTCACCCTGCTCTCCGGTCGAATGAAACCAAAACACTCTCACTGGTCAAACAGGAAATCGACAAAACGATTCAGTCTTACGGAAAATGAAAAAGCTACCCATTAAATACCTTCAAATCGCATTGGTTGCTCTAATCAAGGATGCAGGGTACGACACGGATGGATTTGATGTGTTTCCGAGAGTTGAAGTGTCGGGGGTGGAAATGGAAGAAGGGGCCGAAAAGGGAGACCGAGATTACAACTGCACTTTTTTGCTGGATGTTATCACCAAGTCCGATTCCCCCATGCTATCACTAAATATACTTGAAAACCTCCGGAATAAACTCGACAAGCTGGAAGTGGACTTTTTCTACAAAGACGGACTTATTCCTGAAACATGTACGCAGGCTATTGAGCTAACAGACACCGAAACGATATACAGACAATTACAAAGATTCAGAATCCTTTTAACTCAAAAAGATTAAATCATGGCAACACCTGTTATTACCTCAGAAAACAAAATACTCGGCAACAATTTTCGGCTCTACCTCATTGAAGAGAGCACCAACACGCCGATCCCGACCGAAAACAACGTCAGCCTGTCGATCAGCAACGAGAGCATCGATTCAACAGACAAACGTGTGAATTGGGCCCAATTCATCGACGGTGTGAAAGGGTGGACGGCATCCGAGGAATTCCATTACACCCAAGTCAAAGAAGACCCTGGATTTAAGCTCGTTCAAAAACTTATTTCGGGGGATACTCGAACCCAGGTAATCATCGGCAAGATCAGTGAAGAGGGCGACATTGCCTTTAAGGGATATGTCCGGATTTCGGGAATTGACATTTCAGCAGCCTCTAATGAGCTGATGACTTGCTCCATGTCTCTGACCGGAGACGGAGAACTGGAGATTGTCGAGAAAACAGCCGCAGCGTAATGAATCCGGTCCGTGAAATAGAAATATGCGGTAAGCCTAGGAAAGCCCTTTTCAGCGTTTTTTTATGGCGTGTCCTTGAAAACGAAGGAATGAAGGTCGAACTAAGCACGAATGCCGAAGGTGAAGGCCTTCAGTCGCAAATGTCGGCGCTCTGCGAGTTTGTTAAGATCATTTATGCGGCCCTCAAAAACGCCATAGTTTGTGGACTGGAAGATGATTACTCCCCTTCATTGCTGGATGTGGATTTATGGGCCACTGAAAACAGAAAGGAGTTTTACCTGCTAATCCCTTATATCGTTCAGACGCTAACGGATGGCAATTCTAAGGGCGATCACGAGCCCACCGAAGTAGAAAAGGTAAAAAAAAAGAGCCTTTTGAGCCGGATGTTTGGGAAATAGAATCTTTCCTGATCGGCCAGTGTAAAATGACCTATCCGCAGGTTTACTATGTGACTTATCGCGAGTATTTAATACGGCGCAAGGCTTACATAGATGAAATCAGCCTACAACAGGGAATGCTGCGAAAGGTACTGTTTCACATGATTGTAGGCAATCCGTACATCAAGAAAGAGCACAAACCCCGCAAAGAAACAGACCTGTATCTTCTTCCCAATGAGGCTAACATCAAAAAGAACATTCAGCCGACCAGGATGACCCGGCATGAAGCCGATTTTTTCCGGTCTTGTGGATATAACGTTTACGAAGGACATATCAAATGAGCATCATAGGTAGCATATTTGTCCGCCTCGGACTGAAATCGGATGAGTTCAGCAAGGGTATCAAGCAAAGCGAGGGTCAATTATCCTCTTTCAAAGGTGTTGTAGGGAAAATAGGCGGGGCTATTGCCGGGGCATTTACGGTCGATAAGATCGTACAGTTTACTAAAGAGGCGTACAAGCTGGCCGGGCAGGCTCAGGGGGTTTACAATGCTTTCTCAAGGCTCAATAGACCGGGCCTGCTAAATGACCTGAAAGAAGCCACCCGAGGGACTACCGATGAGCTTCAATTGATGCAAACGGCAGTTCGGGCCAGCAATTTCAAAATTCCCCTCGATCAACTCGCAACTTATTTGAGATTTGCTACAGATCGCGCAATTGAGACGGGAGAGAGTGTTGATTATCTTGTAAACTCTCTTGTTCTTGGAATTGGCCGAAAGTCTCCTTTAATCTTAGACAACCTGAGCATTTCTACGGTACGACTGCGGGAAGAGCTTGCGAAAACAGGTGATATGGCTAAAGCTGTAGGCAATATCATCAAAGAAGAAATGCAAAAAGGCGGTGATGCTATCGAAACATCGGCTGTAAAAACGCAGAAATTAGGGGCTGCTTGGAAAAACTTCATGACATCTGTAGGAGACACATCTGTAGTAAAAAGTACTGGAGATGCAATAGTTAGCACTCTTACATATATCGCAGATTCTTTCGATGCATTGATAAATAGCGAAAGATTGTCCACATGGCAGAAATTCTTAGGATTTTTAGGACACGGAGGAATACAGAGGCAGGCGTTAGCTGAAGGAGCTGGTAACGCGTCAGCAGACAAGCAAATTCAAGAACGGGTCAATTTATGGACTGAAGGATTAAATACTATAGAATTAGCCGAAAGACAATTAGCATTTGCTCAATCCCAATATGCACATTTCAGTTCAGAAGAAGAAAAGAAGGCAGTTATAGCAGCCCTAAAAGAGAGAGTTAAGCTAATTAAATCTCAGGAACAGGAACAAATAGCCCGCGAGCAAACCGAGAAAGGTATTATGGCTCAAATCGAAGCCCTTAAAGAATTGCGAGCAGAAGAGGCTAACCCAGAAAAAAGGGCAGCTTACACAAGCGAGATAGAGTCCCTCGAAAAGAGATTGGAGTTGATGACCTCTACGAAAACAAGAGTAGACCAGATTAATGATGCCATAGATAGATTGCGTAAAAATCGTGAAGATGCGACAAAAGAAGCGCAGGCCGGAATAGATGCGGAAATAGAAAAACTTCAGTCCGAATTGGATTGGATCAATTTAACCGCAGAGGCCTACGCAAAGTTCTTGGAAGTAAAATCCGGAGAAACCGGAAATATTGCCGCCGGATATTCGACCAAAGGAACCGGAGGTTCATTTTGGCTCAAAAGAGTAGAAGAAAAAAACAAACTGGAGAAAGATTTAGCGTCTTATTCATTTGATCCAACACTATACAAAAATGCAAAAATTCAGGCGGATAGATTTAGAGAGATAGCTAAAGAAGTAGAACAAACCGCCAACTCTATACACCTGACAATTTCAGGTGCCATGTCCGATGCTCTTATTTCCTTAGCTGAAGGCATTGGTGGTATGGGAGGAATAGATATGTCCCCTTTGGCTGATGTTATCATTCAGGTAGGTAAAATGGCTATTAGAACAGGTGTTGCCATTTTAGGTATCAAAAAAGCACTTGAGAGCTTAAATCCATTTGTCGCTATTGCCGCTGGTACTGCTCTGGTTGCATTAGGAACAGCGGCAAAAAAAAGTTTATCAAATATTGGGTCTGAAATAGGCGGAGGATATTCCCCTAATACGTCTTTCTCCGGTGGTGGAAGTTATTCCGGAGCATCAAGTCAATATGGTTATGCGTCCTACAGGGCACAATCTGTCGACGTTAATGTTACCGGGCGTATATCCGGTCAAGATATTGTTTTGGCAAGCGACAAGTACCTGAAAAACAAATCCCGATAAATATGTACGGTTTATTTGCATACAAGGAAATAACCGCCTTAAGAACGAAGCATGTTTACCGGCTTGAAATCTATAAAAAAGATTTCTCCGGAACAGCTATGGAGCTTGAAGAGTTTAGCAGTTCGCCGTTCTCCATTACTCTGGAAGGGGAAGGGGATGAGATATACCGTCCTATTATTAAAAGTTCTCTGAGTATTAATATTATCGATAAAGATCAATTCGATTACACTCAATTTTTTACTTCTGACGCTTTTGGTTTCCGTGTTTTTCTTTTACGGAATGGTTCGCGCCTGTGGAGCGGCTACATTACGCCGGACAGTTTCGGACAGGATTTGCAATACCGCTCTACCATAAACTTAGTAGCCAGGGATAATATCGGATACCTTTCAGAGATAGACTACGATTGGTTTGATTACGACTTTGTGTCTATTGAACAACTATTAACCAAAGCTTTCGACAAAATCCAAGCTCAATTTAGCTTAGATAATCGAGTAAATATTTTTTCAGGGAACAAACCAATAACCGATGCCTATATTCAAACCGTAGGACTTAAAGATAAAACTTGGCTTGAGGTTCTTGAAGAAGTGTTGTCCGGTTGTGGGCTTCAACTAAGATACATCAATGACAACTACACGCTACACGACATAGCCAATGAAGTGGAATTAGGCGGAAATTACACTCCCACATTTATCGATAGATCGCAGCGAGTGGATTTTTCCCCGGCATGGCGTGAAGAACAACTGGAGCAGGATTATTTGAAATTGGAATCGTTTCTTAATGGAATCCCTGCGGACAAAGATTATAATCAATCATCCAAAATATCTACAACTGTAACAGGCATTAATGGGACTGGCTCCATACCCATTTATTATTACCAACTAGGAAGCGTATGGTCTAGTGAAAATTTACCAAATGGATTATTTGTTGGAAATCCACATGATTATGGTGAGACGTGTAATGCCCTGTTAATTACAAGCTTTAATTATGATATAGATCCTAGGTCATACATATACAAAAGATTCAATGTACTAAGAACACAAGAAAGCATCCAGTTCGATATAGCAGCATGGAATACTCTCTTTATGCCAGCTCCCTACCGCACAAAGTTGCAGGCAGCTATATATACATACACGAGTTATTATTTAAACTTCAGGTTTAACATATTTCTCTATGGTGCGTCTGGGGTTAATTATGTTTATAGTAAACAGGGATGGATAACGACTATTACCAATTTCGATGATATAGATCCACATATAATATTGACAGGTAGTGAATCTGGCAAAAGTGTAATTAGCGACGGAGAGGCAAGATGGACAACCCAGCAAGAGACTTTAAGTATTACTATTAACGGACTGCCTGAAGATGGCAGAATGATTATTGCTATATACAAATGGATTGCTTCAAAAGATGTTGGTGTAGGGCCGTATCCTATTGATGATGTTAACCCTGGTTATTTTGCACGCATTGACGATATAAAAGCATATTACAAAACAAGTAATGATACTACCGGTCAAGAATCCAAAATAACTATAAACGAATCCAATAACGTAAAACAGTCATTCGATTTCAAGTATGGTCAAATTCCCGATAGTAGTGGGGGATACCTTGCTTTTGCAGGAGGACTTCATGACAATGACAATTACCACACGCCGTTAACAGACTGGTATAGGTCTGCATTCCCGGAAAACAAATACAATCTTTTGGAGCTTGTTGGACGTGGTTTGGCTCATCACGGCAAGAAGGCCAGAAAGGTAATGACCGGAACGATCCTGTTTGACGGTCAGGATTTTTCCAAAATTCTCGTTATCGATAACGAGAAGTACGTTATCAATGGTGGCACATACGATGTAACCAAAGAAACGCTGACAGGCGAATTTATCGAAGTGGAACCATATTCCACCGACGATTATGTAATAACAGGAGGTGTCGTCTCAGGCGGATCGTCCAACATCAGCACAGGAGGGAATAGGGATACTCTTTTATGGACGGATAATGCAGCGAATACCAAAAGGGTAAATGAGCTTGACATAGCTACCTCGGACGATTTGGCGGGTTCTAATCTGTTAATTGATAACCCTGAGTGGAGTGAAGCTAAGAGGATTAGCGCCGATATGTTGGATGATAAATTCTATTGGGATAAATCACTAGATACTACAGAGGACAAATCAGACAAGGATAGTTGGATTATTCGTACTAAACATTCCATTGTCTCCGACAAAGGCATCAGCGCTTACGGCCTGGGTTCCACTTCCGGCGGCAGTGCATCCGGTTCCCTCGGAGAGTTGGTTAACGTTGGACAGTGGGCCGACGAGGTACCTACCACCGACCGGGTGATGGTTCAACTGGCCGGGGCTACACATTGGTCTGCAAAGCCTCTTTCCGATCTGGTCGGTCTTGACACAACAGCCCTCGCACAATACCTGACCGAAAACAGCTACCTCAAGGCAAGCGATATTTCAAGTTATCTGACCTGGGCCAACCTTTCCGGCAAGCCTACGGTTTACCCGACGAGTTGGGAATTGGTGGTGGATAAACCGACCGTATATCCTACAGCGTGGACGAGTGTAACAGGTCGGCCTACGAAGCTATCGCAGTTTACCGATGATGTTGTAGCGGGCAACTATCTGCCTAAGCCAACATGGGATGCCGTATTCGAAGTGGTCACGGTGGACGGCACGCCGGCGCTGAAAGTCAAGTACGATATTCTCGGGCTCAAAGGAATCACAGCCTATGCGGACAGTACCCTCTCCGGCGGGTTCTCCGGCGCGTTGGTCGATCTGGTGGACGTGGCAGTGACTAATCTTGCCTCCGGGGACATTCTCAAGTACAACGGGACGCATTTTGTAAACGTGCCGGTCTCGTCCATCGCCGGGGCTTCGTCGTGGGATCAGATCACCGGGAAACCGGACTATTTTCCGACCCGGTGGGCGGACGTGTTCGGTGCACCTGCGTCCCTTCCGGCCTCTGACGTATACCCGTGGGCTAAAGCGGCCTCGAAACCGACCTATACCGCCGCCGAAGTAGGGGCGGTGGCTTTGAACGGCGGGGGAGATGTTTCCGGAAGTATTAATGCCTCTGCCTATTTGACAGCTAACACATTGAGGTCCAAAGCAGCCTTATACCCGACAATATCTTTTGTAAAAACTAACGATAATAGCGAATCGTTATTGATTGTAGCGGGTAATAACTTGTATTATCGACCCGTCGCATCAGATGCAACCAACAAACTAGTTTACCATTCAGGTAACTTCAATCCCTCGTCCAAGCTGGATAAGTCCGTTTGGGATGAAGCCTTCGAGCTAAAAACGGTAAACGGTGTGCGGGTGATCTCGGCAAAGCTGGACTTTCTCAGCGTTGCAGGCATCAGCGCTTATGCCACCGGCCCATCTTCGGGCGGCGGTGGCGGCGGATTGGATTACGACCTGCTCAAACAGGCCCTGACCGGCGCGATCACCCCGGACGGTTATCCGTTCACGATCTCCGCTTCGTTTCTCGGAGTCATCGACAAAACCTATTTGACGGGCAAACTGGCGAATACTTATGCGGACAAAGTGCACACTCACCTGTGGACTGATATTACCGACCGTCCCACGGCACTACCTGCCAACGGGGGCAATGCCGACACGGTGGATAATTTGCACGGCTCGTCTTTCACGCGTGCCGATCAAGCACCGGATGTCGATCTCAACACCGTCAATGGACAAGGAATAATGGCATGCAGGGCAAACACTACCGCTACTGCTGAAAGACACTATCCAATACAACAGGCCGGTACGCTATTTTATGGCACAGCAGCCTATAACTCCGCCAACCAAATATACGGTTCTTTTAATTCTAACCGCTGGTTTGTTCGAGGGGGCGGTACATCACCGACTGCAAAAACGGCGTGGGCTGAAATATGGACTACCGTAAACTTCAATCCGGACAATTACCTGCCGTTGTCTGGTGGAAGTATCACCGGCGGTCTTGGTGTCTCCGGCTATCTGACAGCGGGATCATTAAAGATAAATGAAACAGGAAGCGTATACCCTCAGATTTTATTTACTGGTAACAATGGTAATTCCAGCTTATTGTTTGTAAATGCAATATCAAGAGAGTTAGTATTCAGACCTGCCGACGGTGTTGCCAATGATGGCATAGTTTATCACTCCAAAAACCTAACCAAGCTATCTCAACTGACAAACGATGTAGTGCCCTCGTGGGCGTTGGCTACAACCAATCATTATCTGCCGTATGACGATACCCGTAACACGAATTATGCTCCTTACAACAGCAATATATCCAAAGGGCTTACGACGGTTCACCTGAAAACTACCGGCATCGATGGCCTAGCGGACGGAGGCAACTTTCATTCGTCGATTTATATCACCCCGTGGATGGATGCCTCCGGAGGACATGCGCATAATATAGCCTTTACCGATAGCGGTAATATGTGGATGCGACACGGCACCACGTCGTGGAGCGAGTGGGTGAAGGTCTACCATTCCGGCAACTTCAATCCGGACAATTACCTGCCGCTCTCAGGTGGTAAAATGATTACGGGAGACTTTCAATTTAAAGACGGAGTTGCTGTAAGAGATGATGATAGTAAGAATATCATCGGGTTACTTAACATAGCCGGTGATGGTGTGTGTGTCGCCGTTGGAAATGGTATCAGGAAAACCCGCATTGTAACTCCCGATGATACTCCTGTGTATAGAAATGATAGTAAAGGCACGTATAGAATCTACGATTCCGGCAATTCTAACATTTCGACCGTTGACTGGGCCGCGAAGAACATTACCGCTGCCGGTACCGTCACTGCCACCAAACTCGTAATTGGAGGAATAACCATCGACGTATACAACGGCGCGCTGCGCGTGAACGGCAACCTTGTCGCTACGGGCGGCGTAACCTCATTAGCAACAGCATAAGAATATGGCACTCGGAAAAACGAATATTTCAATCGACCTCGTGCGCCGCACGCTCGGATCGTCGAAAACAGACGTAGGAGGGCTTTGCCTGGAGGATAAGGTAAACATGTTCTCCTACTACAAACCCATCGATTCGCAGGCTCAGTCTACCGATCCGAATACGGACTGGCCGGCCAACATCAAGCAGAATTTCGGGATCAACATCCCGGAACTCACTTTGCCCGTGAATACGGCTTTGAACTGGACGCGGGACAAGCCCGTCGGCGGACGGCTCAGTCCGTACAGGTTGACCGATTTCGGGGGGTACGAGCATAATGCACGGCCCTGCCTTTCATCGGGTTGCATGGGAACCGTCAGCGTCAATATGTCCGATACGGGTTATACCACCCGCACGTTCACCTTCGAGCAGATCCCGGCAAGCAGCAAGACGAATGTTTCGGCGCTGAACATGAAAGGGATTCAATACTATTACTGGGGCTTTGCCTTGCTTACCTCATTGACCGCTACCGAGGGTAAATTAATCACTTGCGACAAGACCATCGGCGAGGGCGGCAATAGTATTACCGTGGACTTCTTCGAAATCGGAGCGGGAACGCACCACAAATACATGCTTTTTGTGCTGAGCAAAGTGAAAGCCACGGGAGGATTCGGGGAGGCCGACAACATTAACGATCTGAACGCTGAACCGCTGGTGGTGTACCACAACAGCACGTTCATAAATCCGGTTCCGCTCAATATCTTCAACTCGATCCTGATTTCGGCCAAGATGACCGGGATAAACACCGACGGCGCAAAATACACTTTCTATCCGTTCAGCAACTTTACATCCTCTCCGTTGCTGTTCCACGGTACTCAGTATGCGTATGTCAAGGTAACGATCACCAATATCGCAGAACACGAAGTAAGATACACCACGCTGCAAGAAGTAGAGGTGGTATCATTCTGGGGGACGGTCGAAAAAGGGACGCCCCTCGTATTGGATGCCACAACGGGAAACAGGGTTTCGATGATCGTTCTGGCTGCCGGGGAAAGCCGGGACTATGTGCTGGAAATCGAGCAATTCGCATGGCATAACGGGGACTTTCAGTTGGACAATTATCCGACCGGCGTTGTGAACTCATACATCAAACTCGGATTCGGCGAACTGCTCGACCAGACCGGAACCTTCCAGATACAGGCAAGGAACATCTAATTTGTTATCAACCAATAAAATCTTTCAATTATGTCAACAGTAAATGCAATTATCAACGAGAACAAGATCACCGCACAAACGATTCAGCGGCTTATTAAGGCAAGCGTAGGTTCGGCCGAAGTTTCGGCGGAGGTAACGATGACCAATGCCGTGGTCGCTTCCTACACGGGCGGCCAGATCACCGAGAACGGAGAAGTCAAAGCGTCGTTCAACCAGTACGCGGACGGCAAGATGCAGATCAGCGCGGATGTGGAGTACTTCTCGCAGGCGCAGGCGATCCTCACTCCGTTCATGCAGAAGATGGACGCCATCGCACTGACGATGACCGAACAGCCTGAATCAGTAATCGAAGCGTAACTCTAAAAACTTGAAAAGATGAAAAAGATTATCAATTACTTCCGACAGAAAAGAGACGCGCGGTTCCTCAAACGCGTACAGCGCGCATTGGCAACAGGGGCCAACTTGAGAATCAATGGCGAGTTGAGTGTCGCAGGGGGCGTTAAGGCGTTTGACAACGTCAAAACTACCGAATGGGATCACACGGCCTATTCCGCCGGCAACTTCAATCCTGCAACCAAAAATTAATCAGCAATGAAAAAGATCGAACTTGTAGCACTGACCCAGCTTTTGGGCAAAATCAGTTCCGGCAGCATTTCTCACGATGAGCGCAAAGGGTTGCTCGACACAATGAAGGTTGCCAAATACAACCTCGAAATGCGCGACGAGAAGATGCGCACGGCGATGAAGAAGTACGGAATCGAGATCGACCCGAACACCGGAAGGATTGCCGAAGGTAACGACAAAGCCGCTGTCGCTTCATTCCTCGACGATATGAACAAGGTGGACACGTCGGATGTCGAACTCAAGCCGTTTCTTTCGGAGGCCGGGGCCGATGCGCTCTGGGAGGAAAACAAACTCACCACTTCGGAGCGCATGATGCTCGATGAGCTGGTGAAGCAACCCGAGCCGGAAGCTCCGGAGAAACCGGCAGCCAAAACGAAAAAGTAATCTCTAAAACCAAACTACAATGACAAAATCAAACCTTTGGCAGATCATCATCGGGATGGTGGTGACTGCAATCTGCGGAGTAATCCTGAACATGGGCATGTTCTCGTTCTTTCCTGCGCTGATAGTAGCGATTGCGTGGGCCGGGATCAAACAAACCTCCGGTAAGGAGTACAAGGACAAGAACGGTAACTACGTTGAGCCGAAGTTCTGGAAAGACTTTGTGCCCGTGACGGCCGGCGCGCTGGTCATGTGGGCCATCGTGATGATCGGATAACTTTCCGGCAATTTTCCCAGCCGGGACAATATTTGAAACCATGGAGACATTATTGGCAATCTTGGCTACGGTATTCGGTACCGGCTGGGGTGTTCAATTTATTTATTACCGTTACGAACGGCGCAAGCGAAAAGCGGAAGCAGAGAGTATAGAACTCGACTTGGATGAAAAACATGATAAGATGCAAGATCAAATGCTCGACAATGCGTACAAACAAATTGTCGAGCTTCAGGGCATCGCTGACTCCGAGAGAGAAAAATGGATCGATTTAAGCAAGAAGATTTCCGCAATGAAGATAGAATTACTTAACGAACGAGAGGCGCGTATGATTGCCGAACATGACAAATGCACGGTTCAGACATGCCTACAAAGACAACCACCGAGACTATGAGTAACGCAAGAGGCATTCGCAACAACAATCCCGGCAATATCCGCAAAGACG
>OFML01001642.1_pt1 | contig 11992 bp, 7 predicted proteins | sample 1541831 | NCBI WGS metagenome assembly OFML01 (sample SAMN04209237, study PRJEB22552) | human gut metagenome | biome: gut; material: feces | host: Homo sapiens | place: USA: Oklahoma | reverse complement strand
ACGATACGCTCCACACCGCCATCACCGGCTCCGGCCGCGGCTCGCTCGCCTCGCTCGGCATCCGGTATGAGCAGCTGGAGCTTGCTTCCGACGGCGGGCCGGACTATGCCGCGATCACGCAGCGCGTATCGGAGCTGCGCCCGGCAGCGGCATTCGTGCAGCGCAGCCGCGGATATGCGCCCAGGCGCGCGCTTTCGGTCGCGGAGATCGGGGAGATCGTCCGCGCAGTAAAGGCAGGCTGCCCCGATACGGCGGTCATCGTGGATAACTGTTACGGGGAGTTCACCGCGGAATGTGAGCCGACGGCGCTCGGCGCCGATCTCATCGCCGGTTCGCTCATCAAAAACCCCGGCGGCGGACTCGCCCCCATGGGCGGGTATGTTGCCGGCCGCGCCGATCTCGTGGAGCAGGCGGCGGAACGTCTGACGCTTCCGGGCATCGGCAGCGAGTGCGGCGCTTCGCTCGGCGTGAACCGGACGCTCTTCCAAGGCTTTTTCTTTGCGCCGCACACCGTGTCACAGGCGCTCAAAACGATGGCCTTCGCCGCCGGAATGCTCGAAGAGCTGGGCTTTGAGAGCTTCCCGGCATCCGATGAAAAGCGGTCGGACATCATTCAGACCATCCGTCTGAAAACGGCGGACAACCTTGTGAAATTCTGTCAGGGTATCCAGAAGGGCTCGCCCGTGGACAGCTTCGCCCTGCCCGTCCCGGCGCCGATGCCGGGGTATGAAAGCCCGGTCGTCATGGCTGCGGGAACTTTCATTCAGGGCGCGTCGCTTGAGCTTTCGTGCGACGGCCCGGTGCGCGAGCCGTATCTTGGCTTTTTGCAGGGCGGGCTTACGTATGAATCCGGCAAGCTCGGCGTGCTGAGCGCCTTGTCTGAAATGCTCGCCTGACGCATATACTTTTGGGCATAAGGGGGTGTTCCCGTATGCCGTTTCCGCGAAAAATCACACCGCAGCAGACGACTGTGCTGCTGCTCCTTGCGCTCACCGGCGCGCTGATCGCGTTTCTGATCCCCGCCGTGCGCTATTTTCGGACGCTTACCGGCGCTATGGCGGTATCCAACGCATCGGATCTCATCACGCAGACCGTGAGCAACATTGTGGAGAACGAAATGCGCCTGCTTGGGCCGGACGGCGGAAAATTTGTATCCTTTGAAAAGGACGGCGACGGGCAGATCAGCGCTATTGTAACCGATACGTCGCGGGTGAATATCCTCTCCGCCGAGCTTCTCAACGCCATCGTGGAGGCTTCAGACCGGGGAGATCTTGATCTTTCAATCCCCTTCGGGAACCTGCTTGGCATCAGCTTTTTCCTTGGCCGCGGGCCGACCGTACCGGTCAAGATCACGATGCTCACATCTTCACGGGTGGATTTCCGCAATGTGCTGACGGATGCCGGCATCAACCAGACGAAACATCAGCTTCTTTTGGAGGTGTGTGTTGATGCGGACGTCCTGCTGCCGTGGGAGATCCGCTCTACGCAGATCGTCACGGAAGTGCTGGTTGCTGAAACGATCATCGTCGGACGTGTTCCGCAAACCTATTTCTATACGGGAGAGACATGATGGACTATTTACAGGAGATCGCCGAGCTCCGCGAAGAGCTGCGCCGCCACAGCATAGCCTATTACGACAAGGATGCCCCCACGATTTCGGACTTTGAGTATGACGCGATGATGCGCCGTCTGGAAAATCTGGAAGCGGAGCACCCGGAGACCGTTACGCCGGACTCGCCGACGCAGCACGTCGGCGGTCACCGTTCGGAGAAATTCTCGCCCGTGCACCACGCCGTTCCGCTTGAATCGCTCAGCGATGTTTTTTCCTATGAGGAGCTGACCGACTTCATCCGCAAGACGAACGAAACGCTCGGCGGCGAACCGCTCTATACGGTCGAGCCGAAAATCGACGGTCTTTCTATGGCGCTGGAATACCGGAACGGCGTCTTCTATCAGGGCGCAACGCGCGGCGACGGCGTTACGGGCGAGGACGTAACGGAGAATCTTCGCGTCCTGCGCAATATACCGCTCAAGCTGGAAAACGCGCCCGAGCGGCTGATCGTCCGGGGCGAGGTGTATATGGCTCGGGAGGTCTTCCTTGAGCATAACCGCCGCCGCGAGATCGAGGGCGAAACGCTCCTCGCCAATCCGCGCAACGCCGCGGCCGGGTCCATGCGTCAGCTGGACCCGAAGGTGACCAAAGAACGCCAGCTCGACATCATCGTTTTCAATGTCCAGCTCACCTCCGGCGAACAGCCGAAAACACACGCGGAATCGCTGGACATGCTGGAAAAGCTCGGATTTTATACGGTGCCGCATAAGGTGTTCCGCACCGTGGAGGAATGCTGCGAGGAGGTTCGGCGCATCGGCGATACGCGCGAGAGCTATCCCTTTGATATTGACGGCGCTGTCATCAAGATCAACGACCTTGCGCAGCGCGAAATTCTCGGCAGCACCGCCAAGGCACCGCGCTGGGCGGTGGCGTATAAATACCCGCCGGAGGAGAAGCCCTCTGTAGTGCGCGACATTGTCGTGCAGGTCGGCCGGACCGGCGTTTTGACGCCGAAAGCCATTGTGGAGCCGGTGCGTCTTGCCGGCACGACCGTCACGGCAGCTACGCTGCACAATCAGGATTTTATTGATAAGCTCGACGTGCGCATCGGCGATACGGTCATCGTGCGCAAGGCAGGGGAGATCATTCCGGAAGTCCTCCGCGTCGATCTCACGAAGCGGCCGGAGGGAACCGTACCGTTCCGCCTGCCGGATACCTGCCCGGAGTGCGGCTCGCCGGTGGAGCGCGACCCGGACGGCGCAGCGGTGCGCTGTATGGGCGTGGAATGTCCGGCGCAGAGGCTCCGCAATCTCGTCCATTTCGCTTCCCGCGAGGCAATGGACATTGAAGGGCTCGGCTTCTCGCTTGCCGAGGCGCTGGTGAACAGCGGTATGGTGAAAACTCCGGCAGATCTCTACCGGCTCGACGCACAGACCGTTGCAACGCTAGACCGCATGGGAAAAAAGTCCGCGGAAAACCTCATCGACGAGATCGAGAAGAGCAAGCAGCAGGATCTTTCCCGCCTTCTGTGCGCGTTCGGTATCCGGCAGGTGGGGCAGAAGGCGGCCAAGGTGCTTGCGCGCACGTTCGGCTCTATGGACGCCATCGAAAATGCCACGCCGCTGGAGCTGACTGCCGTGGACGATATCGGCCCCATCACTGCGGAGAGCGTTGTCTCCTGGGCGCAGAACCCTCAGACGCAGCATCAGATCCGCATGCTGCGCGAGGCGGGCGTCAACATGCTCAGCCGCGAGGAGCGCCGCGACAACCGCTTTCTTGGCAAAACGTTCGTTCTTACCGGCACGCTCACGAAGTATACGCGCGACGAGGCGAGCGCCATCGTTGAATCCTTTGGCGGCAAGGCGTCATCCTCGGTCTCCAAAAAGACCTCGTACGTCCTCGCGGGGGAGGCCGCCGGGAGTAAGCTGGACAAAGCGCGTACGCTCGGCATCCCCGTCATCACGGAGAACGAGTTTGAAGAGATGATCCACTGAAACATAACAGCAGCCCCTTTTCATGGAGAGAAAAGTATGAGCACGAGAAAAGAAATGATAACCGAGTTCTACGACCGGAGCGACGAGAACGGCCGGCTGGAGAAAACCAGGCACGGTCAGCTCGAGTACGCGATCACTATGGCCTACATCCACCGCTATTTGAACCCCGGAGCCAGGGTTTTGGAGGTCGGCGCGGGGACTGGTCGGTATTCCATTGCGTTGGCTAAAGAAGGTTTCGATGTGACCGCGGTGGAATTTGTTGAAAGCAACCTTGCCGCTCTTAGAGAAAATAGCTGCGGGCTTGATTTGATCCGTTCCTATCAAGGCGATGCTACGGACCTTTGTCTGTTTGACGATAACTCCTTTGATATGACCCTTGTTCTCGGCCCCATGTATCATCTGTTTGCTCCGGAAGACGTGAACCGGGCAATTGACGAGGCAATCCGGGTCACGAAGCCGGGCTGCACGCTCCATTTCGCGTTTCTTTCGATATACGCCCTTATGTACTCCAATGCCCTCTACGGCAGCTGGGCGCCTTATCAGGAAGAAAACTTCACGAAGGATTTCAAGGTAAGGCACTTTCAGGAACAGCTGTTCACCGGTTACGATGTATGCGAGTTTGAGCGTCTGTTCGATGAAAAACCGGTAGAGCGCGTCACAACCGCTGCCATGGACGGTCCGCTGGAGGCGCTGGAGAAACGTCCGGATTTCTTTATTTCGGACGAGAATTTTGACGCGTTTGTTAAGTGGCATCTTGCGTTTGCCGAAAAGCGGGAGCTTTTGGGCGGGTCCAACCATCTGCTGTATATCTGCCAAAAGACGAAGCGATAACGATGCATAACCTCCGCATGAGAACTCATGCGGAGGCTTGCCGTCTTTGCTTCAGGCGCAGTTTGTCCTGCTGCTTATTTTAAAACTTTAAGACTCTTCTCATATTTTTCTTATGATTGTTTTGTATAGTATTATCTGAAAATATTGCTTTTTTCCGCAAAGTCGGATAATCTGAAAGCGACTTTAACCGAGCCTGGGGGACCTCTTTTGGAGAACAACATTCTGAAAAAAATATCGCGGCAGATCGTGGATAAGCGCGTGATCATCATGATCGCGTTTCTGGCCGCATGCGTTTACTGTGCGCTTTCCATCAGCCGCGTGCATGTGAATAACGATATAACCTCGTTTCTTCCGCCGGATACCGATACCCGCCGCGGGCTCACAATCATGGAGAACGAGTTCACGACGTATGCAAGCGCCAACGTTATGCTTGCCAATACGACCTATGAGCGCGCGAGTGCCGCTGCGGAGAAGATCGAAACGCTCGAGCATGTGACCGGCGTGACGTTTGATAATTCTCCGGCGCATTTTGTGGATTCCGCAGCGCTGCTCACGATCTCCTTTGACGGCACAAGCGATGATGAAAACGTCATTGCGGCGATGAATGAGATCCGTTCACTCACAGCAGGCTTTGATACATATACCTCCTCGGACATCGGCGCGGACCTCCTTGGGGAGATCGCGCAGCAGATGGTCGGCGTCGTGGCGCTGGCGGCGGTGGTCATCATGGCGGTGCTGCTCTTTACGTCACGCAGCTATTTCGAGGTCGTCATTTTTCTTATCGTCTTTTCTGTCGCGGCGCTGCTCAATATGGGCACAAACTTCTGGCTGGGCGAGATATCCTCCATCACCAATTCCATTGCCGTTATTTTGCAGCTCGCGCTCGCCATCGACTATGCCATTATATTCTCCCATCGCTATCAGGATGAGATCGACCGCTTCCCAACGGAACGCGAGGCGCTGATCGAAGCGCTTTCCAAATCCATCGTTGAAATTTCCTCCTCGAGCCTTACGACGATCTCCGGTCTTGTTGCGCTGATGCTCATGCAGTTCCGGCTGGGCTATGACCTCGGTCTGGTGCTCTCCAAGGGCATACTTTGCAGCCTTATCACGGTATTTCTTCTGATGCCGGGACTGATCGCTTCCTTTTTTCGCCCGCTGCGCAGAACGACGCACAAGTCCCATGTGCCGGATATCACCGGCTGGGGACGGTTCCTCATGAAAACACGCTTCGGCTTTGTCGCGGTGTTTGTTATTATCCTTCCGCTTGCCATCTGGTGCTCGAGCCGGACGGAATACGCGTTCAACGACGCGGGCATCGACGAACTCAAATACTCCGAGAGCCGCGCGGCGGCGCGGAAGATCACCGGCACCTTTGCGAACGACACGACGATCGCCGTGCTCGTTCCGAGCGGAAACTACGAAGCCGAAAAGCAGTTCCTGCGCGACGCCGCGAAGCTCGACAATGTGAAGACCGTCACCGGGCTTGCGAATATCGAGATCGAGGACGGGAAAGTGTTGACGGATTCCTATACGCCGCGCATGTTCTCCATGCTGCTGAACATCGATTTTGAAGAAGCGGAAATGCTCTATGCTGCCTACGGCGTGGAGAACGGGCAGTATCAGCCGATCTTCGGCAATGCCGAGACCTATTCCGTGCCGCTCATCGATATGTTTCTTTTCCTCTTTGAAAAGATCGATCAGGGCATCGTGACACTCGACGCCGATTCGCAGGAGACGCTGGACAGCCTCCGCGGTGAGCTGGAACGCGGTGAAGCGCAGCTTCGCGGCGAAAACTGGGACCGTATGGTCATCACGGCGGACGTACCCATCGAGGGTGACGAGAGCGTCGCGCTCGTAAACGCACTGCGCTCGCTGGCCGACGGACGCTACGGTGAAGGAGCGTGCCTCGTCATCGGCGACGTGACGAGCGCCAAGGAGCTGGCGGATACCTTCAACGGCGATTCGCTGCTCATCAATCTGCTTACCATCGCCTTTGTTTTCATCATCCTGATTTTTACCTTCCGCTCTGTGGTGGGCGCGGCGCTCCTCGTGTTCGTCATTCAGGGCAGTATCTGGATCAACTTTACATTTCCGTACCTGACACATACCCGCGCGTCATTCGTCACGAATATGATCGTCTCCGCCATTCAGATGGGGGCGACGATCGACTATGCCATTGTTATCATGAGCCGGTATCTGGATCTCAAAAAACTCCATACGCCGCAGGAGGCGATGGCGCGGGCGGTCAACGAGAGCTTCCCGACCGTTATGACCTCCGGCACCATCATGACCGTTGCAGGCATTCTGATCGCATACCGCGTGTCGGACGTATACATCGGCCACATCGGTCTCGCCGTTGGCCGCGGCGCGCTCATATCGGTCATCCTCGTTTTGAGCGTTCTGCCGCAGCTCATCGTGCTGCTCGACAAGGTCATTGAAAAAACCACATTTCGGAAAAAAACGACGACGGGAGGTGCCGTGGAATGAAACGATGGATCGCAGCGCTGCTGAGCGCGGTGCTGCTTCTTTCCGTGTCCGGCGCGGCACTCGCCGCCGACCCGGATACCGTTGAGATATCCTCTGCCGAGGATCTCGCGGAGCTTTCCGCGCTGTGCACGTCGGACGCATGGTCGGAAGGGAAGACGATCGTGCTCACGCGCGACATCAGTCTCACCGGCTGCGATTTTTCGCCCATCCCGCTGCTGTCCGGAACGTTTGACGGCCGCGGCCACAGCATACTCGGCATATCCCTTGACGGCGACGCCTCAACACAGGGACTTTTCCGTATGGTGCTGAAAACCGGCGTCGTAAAAAATCTCACGGTCTCCGGCACCCTCCACGCAACCGGAAACGGCGAAAACATCGGCGGTATCGCCGGGGTGAACTACGGAGCGATCGAAAATTGCCGCTTTGACGGGGATATTCTCGCGCAGGCCGCGGCGGGCGGCATCGTCGGGCTGAACCAAGAGGGCGCTCTAGTGAGCGAATGTAAAACTTCCGGCTACATTTCGGCCTGCCACCGTGCCGGCGGCATTGCGGGCGAGAACCGCGGCGTGCTCAGCGAGTGCGAAAACCGCATGAGCGTTAATACGGATTATATCGCAGCCGAGAAGCCCGACCAGAAAAAATCGTTTGATATTTCCACGCTCACTCTGAATGAGGAAACCATCATTGATATCACGGATCTCGGCGGTATCGCCGGGCTGAATACCTCCGTTATCAAGTACTGCGACAACTACGGCGACGTGGGATACCCCCACACGGGTTATAACGTCGGCGGCATTGCCGGACGCCAGAGCGGCCGCGTTCTTGGCTGCACAAACGCCGGAGAGGTCACCGCACGCAAGGACGTCGGCGGCATCGTCGGGCAGGTGGAGCCGTATACCTCGTGGAACGTTACCGGCACAGGTCTCGGCGAAGTGCAGTCCCAGCTTTACCGGCTGGAGAGTCTGCTGCGCACTACGCTCGGCGATTTTGGCAATTCGCAGGCTGAAGCCCGTGCGCTGATGCAGCAGATCCTTGAGCTGCTCGGAAACTGCAGCGATATCATCGGCGGAATGTATCCCGACATTCCATGGCCGACACCCGGCGGCGACGGCGGCAGCGATACCGGAGATGCCGGCGGGGGGAGCGACAACGGAGACGCCGGCAGCGACGATGACACCACCGGCGGATGGATCGATCCGGGCAGCGGCTCAATGGACGATCTCTCCGATAATCTTCAGCAGATCGTACGTCTTCTCGGCCAGATGACGGACGTCTTTACGAGCGACGCCGTGATCGAGGATATGCAGAACGTCCTATCTCAGCTCATGAACGTATCTTCGGCGATCATGAGCATGGCGTACAGTCTCGGCAATGCCTCGGTTCAGCTTGAGGACATTTCCGACACCGACGATGACGATGAAGCGCTCTGCCTCATCGCGCAGTGCGCCAATACGGCGTCCATCACTGCCGATACGAATGTCGGCGGCATCGCGGGAAACGTGTCGCTCGATATCTCCTTTGACCGAGAGGATCAGCTCAACATTTCCTCCACGCTGATCGGCAGCGGGAAATATGAGATTTTTGCGCGCATTTCGTCCTGCGAAAACAGCGCTTCCGTCGCGGCCTCCAAGTCCTGCGCCGGCGGTATCGCCGGACGAATGGATTACGGTCTCGCGGTCGGCTGCTCCGCGCTCGGCGAGGTGACAACGGCGGAGGAGTATGCCGGAGGCATCGTCGGACACAGCTCTGCCGCCGTGAGGAATTGCCGCGCACGCGTCAATCTCTCGGGCAAACGGTATGTCGGCGGCATTGCCGGGCTCGGCAAGGACATCTCCTCGTGCAGCGTCATGCCGCACTTTGAGAATCGCGCGGAGCTCTGCGGCTCCGTGGCAGGCTATGCCGACGGTACGATCGCCGAAAATCTCTATTCCGACTCCACGGTCGGCGGTGTGGACGGCTTCAGCTTCACCGGACAGTCGGACTATATGGACTATGAGGATTTTGCGGCGCTCCCGGACACCCCGGACTTTTTCCGCAGCATCGGTGTGACGTTTGTAAAGGACGGCGTGACGGTGGAAACGGTCGAAGTGCCGTTCGGCGGCAAGATCGCCTCGGTCCCCGCGGTCGCGGACGAGGACGGAATGTACTGGCAGTGGAACGACTTTGATCCCAACGAGGCCGTATACTACAGCCGGACCGTCGAGGGGGAGTATATCCGGCCGGTCACAACGATCTCGACCGGCGAGGACGAGCCGCTGTTCCTTGCGGAGGGCACTTTCCGCGACGGGCAGACGCTTCTTGCTGTGCCCTTTGTGCCGGATGCGGAAACGCTCGGCATCGATGCGGCGTCCATTCTCGCGGCATACACGGTGCGCGTTTCCGACTATTCCGAGCCCCTCACCGTGCGCATGCTTACCTCGGCGTCCGGGAGTCTCTATACACTCTCGGAAGGCACGCTCACGCCGCTTTTGTTCACCCGAGACGGCAGCTATATTGTTTTCCGGCTGGACAACGGCGCATCGATCGTGTACCTTGCGCAGAAAACCTCCCGTCCCGGCTGGATCATTGGCGGCATTGCGGGCGGCGCTGCAGCCGCTGCGGCGGTCGTCCTGGTTATCGTGCGAAAAAGAAGAAAAAAGACTTAACAAGTTCTTGACGAATTCTTTATTTCCCTGTATGCTTTATGTGTATTCTCTCCGGCGGTACGTCCGCACAATCCGCCGGGGAGACGTATTTTGTAAAGCAGAAAGGTGAAATGAGAGTGGAATTACTTCATTGGGCGGAGAGTGTATTAAAGTACCTTGTGCAGTTCGGGATCATTCTTCTGGAGGGAACGGGAGCGGTCATTCTCCTGTTTTCCGGCGCGAAGAGCGTTGTCCGACTTTGCAAAAATCAGCCGCATGCACGGCTCTCCATGGCGCAGGGCATTGCGCTCGCGCTGTGCTTCAAGCTCGGCGGCGAGGTGCTGCGCACGGTGATCGTGCGCGAGTGGAGCGAACTTCTCGTGCTCGGTGCGATCATTTTCCTCCACGCGGCTATGAGCATCCTCATCCATTGGGAGATCAAGATGGAGGAGAAGCGCCTGTCCGCCATGAACGACCTTACCGACTGATACATCAAATTAAAGAAGCTTCGTGGTTATAAAAACCACGAAGCTTTTTTGCAGCCTTATTTTTGTGATGCACAAAAGCAGGCCTTTGTCCGAACATGCTCTTGAAAATCTCCGCATTGTCTGGTAAAATTAGTGTGTCTGAGCACTAAAAGGAATCGAGGCGATCAACCAGAACAAAGAAGGAGGCTTTTACACATGAAGGGAAAGAAAATCGTATCAACGCTCCTTGCGCTGCTGCTTCTCGCCAGTCTGCCCGTGTCGGCGCACGCGGCGACCTGGGACATCGGCAAGGGCGATATCACGATAAGCGCGGGGAGCGGCGGGCAGACGGTCACGCAGGGAGACGGATCCGCTGTAGAGGACAGCGCGCCCGTCATTACGGGAACCTCTAAGGAAAACAACGTCACCATCAACGCGGATAGCGGTCAGACCGCAAGCGTCACCCTCTCCGGTGTGAACATCGACGTGCGCGATAAGGGCAAGGCCGCCGTTTCCACCACCGGCGAGGGCAATGTCAGCATCGAGCTGAACGGCGGAAGCACGCTCAGGAGTGGCTATGAGCATGCCGGCCTTGAAAAGAACAACGGCGGCAGCCTGACCATTGCGGACGAGGACAAAAACGGCAAGCTGACCGCCGAGGGCGGCAAATACGGCGCGGGCATAGGCGGCGGCGATCAGGGAGCTGGCAGCGGCATCACCATCACCGGCGGCGAGATCAAGGCCACCGGCGGCCAATACGGTGCCGGCATCGGCGGCGGCAAGGGAGATGGCAGCGACATCACCATCTCCGGCGGCGAAGTCAATGCCACCGGCGGAACAAGCGGCGCAGGCATCGGCGGCGGCTACAATGGAAATGGCAGCGACATCACCATCACCGACGGCGAGGTCAATGCCACCGGTGGCAAGTACGGCGCAGGCATCGGCGGCGGCGAATACGGCATCGGCAAGGACATTATCATCACCGGTGGCGAGGTCAATGCCACCGGCGGCAGATTCAGCGCAGGCATCGGCGGCGGATCTCGCGGCACTGGCAGCGACATCACCATCTCCGGCGGCGAGGTCAATGCCAGCGGCGGCGTAAACGGCGCAGGCATCGGCGGCGGTCTGCGGAGTAAAGGAAAAGACATCACCGTTTCCGGTGACACGAAGCTGAAGGTGCAGGGCGGCGATGAAGACCATTATGACGGAGCGGGAGCAGGCATCGGCGACGGCGGCAGCAATGCGTACGAAACCAAGATACTCGGCGCAGAGGTGGAGCCGGATACCTCCGGTCTGACTACGAACGGAAGCATAGCGTATTACGCCCCTGGTGCGGACATGGAGAATGATAAGCCGACAAGTATCACGTTCGGAACGTCTTCCCAGCCGGAGAAGCCCATCGAGCCCGCCGTGCCTGAGCAGCCAGAGGCGGAGCGCGGCATGGATGCACCCCTCTACCGCGTGACCGACAAGGACGGCAGGGACATTGTCTACACGGCAGAGCGTAAAGACGGCGTGCTGACCGTCAACGTTGACGAGGACTTCGCCATCCTCACGGGCAGACTCAGCGGCATCCGCACCCTCAAGGTACAGGGCGTGGAGAAAATCATTTTTGTCACCAAGGGCGCAGCGTCAGCGTTCCTGCTCTCTGATCTGTTGGAAAAGGGCGAAAGCGGAGATACCTACAAGCTCACCCACGACGGCAAGGCCGTCACATTCACCCTCGGCGAAAAAATGACCGACGTGAGCGCCATTCTCACCAAGCCGTAAGCGATATTTCAAAATCCATACAGGCGGGCAGGCACAAGCAGTGTCTGCCCGCCTTCTATCTCCAAAAGCGCAGTGGTGCGAAAAAAACACCGCTGCATGGTGCGGAAAAAAACTTACGACATTCACGGGCGCGGACTGCCGCGCCTGGTTTCGGTTGTGCACTTAAGGGACATAACAAATAATCCGAACCCGTTTCCCACAGGGAAGAATTGGAAAGGAAGAAGGAGCTAACATAGTGCAGTTTTCGCCGCAAGGCGGAAACGG
>OFML01001640.1_pt1 | contig 11997 bp, 15 predicted proteins | sample 1541831 | NCBI WGS metagenome assembly OFML01 (sample SAMN04209237, study PRJEB22552) | human gut metagenome | biome: gut; material: feces | host: Homo sapiens | place: USA: Oklahoma | reverse complement strand
GAGGAGCGGAGCGACGCTGTAAAAGTGTGTGAGACGCTTTGCCTTGGCTAAGGTGGCGGCGTCAGCCGTCGGAAGGGGCAAGTTGGAGCAGATACAAAATTCTTGCAAAAAAAAGACGTCTGTCCGAGACAAACGTTTTGATTGTACTTGCTTTTTATCCCTTCCGGGATAGCACTGCAATACCAAAAGTGCATGCCGTTTTTGAGTTTGCTTTGACTGCCGCAACAAAGAAAATAGTGGCGGTCTCCCCCTTGTGAAGCATTGTTATTGTTCTTATGTTTATAACTATACCCTCATTCTTTAGAACAGTCTAATACATTTATATATAAACATTAAAATATAATTGAAAAATAAATCATAAGTAAAAAGAAATAGATGAAAAACAAAATCGTTCCCGCGCCACATATATAAAATGATATAGAATCTTATATTCATAAATTAGAACGCATGGATGAAAACAAAGGGAAAGGAAAAATACAAGGAAAAAGCCGGTGGTATCTGTATTTCTTTAGAAAAGAAGAAAAAAGTTCTGTTATATTTCACAAAATTTTTCTTTGTTTAATCCGATTTAAACAGCAATGAATTATGATACTTCCAGCGCTGAGATATTTGTTTCCTCCCCGGGGCGGAAACGAAGGAAAGGAGAGTGTTCATGAATAAAAGACTGGAATTGAAATTTATGACCGCTGCCGATACGGCGATGACTGTCCGTATCAATAATCCGAAAGACAACTTGGATTTGGCAAAGGTACAAACGGCAGCAGAAAAAATCCGTCCTGTTCTGGCAAACCATGCAGGACTTGAGGCGGCTTCTTTTTCCAAGGCGGTCATTGTGACCACAACTGAAACGGAAATCCGTTAACAGATTCAATATTTTTTATGATTCGTATAAGAAAGGAGGGTATGTATGGCAGTAGCTAAAACCGTTGAAAAGACGAAGCTGATTGTCCGTGTGGAAGCGGGCGAAGGGACTTATAAAAATATGACTTTCAACAGTATCAAAGAAAGTGCTACCGATGAAGCGCTTTTTGAAGCGGGAAATGCGATCGGTGATTTACAAGAGATGCCGGTGGAGTCAGTCCGCCGTTCTGAAGTATCCGTTCTGACCCATAAGGGTTAAGAGGGAACATAAGAAATGCCCGGGCGTATCGGATGCCCGGGTTTTTCTTTATAAACAGGGGAAACCGGGGGTGTTGACAGCCTTCTGTGCAAGGGGTATTCTTACTTATAAATAGAACATATGTTCTGTAATAAAGTTGAAATTCCTTGGGAATAGTTTTGAAAGTGAGGAAGAGGATGAATTTCAATTATGAAAAGCTCCGCGGACGAATCCGCGAGAAAATGCGTTCAGATACAGTATTTGCAAAACGCTTGGGAATCAGTAAAACGTCGCTCTCGTTGCGGCTGAATAATCAGATTCATTTTTCCCAGCGGGACATTTACCGTTCCATGAGAATTTTGCAGATTTCACCGGAGGAACTGGGCGTATATTTCTTTGATAAGGAAAAAGATCCGGAGTATTGGTTTTAAGAAAGGAGGAGAGGATGGAGTTTTGGCAGGACCATTTTTTGCGGGACAGTCTGCATCGTCTTTTTGAGGACTGGCCGCTGAAGGGAATCGCGACAGGTCTTCTGGCAGAGGGCCTCTTCCATGTAGAGCTGGCGTCTCTTTTTGCGGCGGTGGTGATGATTGATCTTCTGACAAAGTGGCTGGCTCTTGCTCATGGATATCTGGAGTTTCGCGGGGAAAAGAAACGGGATATCCTGTCCTGTCTTTTTGCCATTCCGGCGGCTCACCGGGCAGGAATTATTTCAAGCAGGGAAATGAAATACGGATTTTGCGGTAAACTGGCGGTGTATATTCTTCTGACTTTGGGAAGTGCACTGGCGGACCATATGCTGGTTGCGGCAGGAAGACAGCCCGTATTTGCCGGGCTCTGCATCGCCTATCTGGCGGCGTCGGAAATGGTGAGTATTGCAGAAAATTTAAATGACGCCGGCGTAAGCGCGTTGGCGGAATTGGTAAAACAGATGAAAGGAAAGAAATAAGGGGAAACCCTTTTAGAGATTATGATTCAGAATATAGAAGAGATAACAAAACATTTGATGTCGGCGAAAGGAGAAATAGACCGTATTTACGCTCATTGGACGGCAGCGCCGTACCGCATGACGGATTTCATGGCCTATCACGCGGTCATTGACCGTGGGGGCTGTTTCCATGTCATGCATTCCGACTTCACCCGGGTGCTGTCCCATACATGGCGGAGAAACGGACGGTCTCTCGGTGTGGCGATGGCCTGTGCCTGCGGGGCGTGCTGCTGGTATGACGCTCCTTCGGGCGTGGATTTGGGAGAAGCACCGTCGGAAGAACAGATAGAGGCACTGGCGCTTTTTTGCGGGTACGCCCTGTTTTATCTGGGACTTTCTGCCGGTGATATTTATACCCATGCGGAAATTGCCAAAACAGACGGCTACGGAATCGGAAGCGGTGATCCCGATATGCGGTGGGACCTTCTTTATCTGCCCGATTATGAAAATAACGGTGTTCTTGTCCCCGGCGGCCGTTTGCTCCGCGGTAAAGCGGAATTTTATAGGAAACAATTGATTTCATAAATTACGATTTTGACCGAAAGTCATATTATGGTATGATAAATAAAAAAGAAAAATGAGATACAGGAAATTTCAGGAGGAATGGGAATGAAGTTGAAAAATATATGGCGGATTGCCGATATTTCAGGCAGTTATTCCGTAGCGAAAGATATATGGAATGATTTTACGCCCGAAGGAGTCGCCAAATTACTTGAAAGTAAGGAAAACCGTCTGGACCGTGCCGCTTTTTTGCGGGATTGTCTCGGACCGTATTATCCGGCAGAGCAGGTTGAAAAAGCGATTGCATTCTCGCCGGCAAAAGCAGAAATACCGCCTGACGTCATTGACCGTCTGGCAGATATTTGTATCCGCCAGGAAACGAAAAAAGCGGCCATCCGTTCGGCTGCGGCAGGGATTCCCGGAGGTATTGCCGCCGTCGTTGCGACAGTCTATGATGCCCGCCAGTTCAACCGTCACGTCATTTTGGTTATGCAAAAACTGTTGTACCTTTACGGTTGGCCGGCGCTTGAAAAAGGCGGCCGCGGTATGGATGAGGAAATCAAAGATAAAATCAGATTATTTTACCGCATCATGTGCGGAGATAAATTGGCAGGCCAGGCAGTGACCTATTATTCGAAGAAATATGCAGAAAAAATAAGCGATCAGATGATTCGTCACACTTTGAAAAACGGGATTTCCGTACTGAAAAAAGGAGCGGAAATGACCGGTGCAAAGGTGACGGAAAAAGCACTGGCCGGGTGGATTTCCAAATCCGTTCCCCTTGTAGGCGGTGCGGTTTCGGGAAGTCTCACGTATCTGACTTTCTATCCCATGGCAAGAAGGCTCCAGCGTTTTTTGCAACACCACCCGAACGCTTACGCAAAGGCGGAGGGAGAAACGGAAGAATAAAAAATAAGTGTGAGCAGAAACAAAAAATAACGAAATGACTTACATAGAAAAGCCGTCCCCGGATGATGGGAAGCAAGCGAACCACTTTTCGAAGAGCAAAGCGACGCTGTAAAAATGAGTGAAACGCCATACCCGACCAACGAGAGCGGTAAGAATCTGGTCAGAGGTTGTAAGATTTAAATGTTTTTACCTGTGTACGCACCCTTGCCCCTATCGCCTCGCAAGGCTCGGCACTTCCCTCCGTGTTTGGGGGAAGCTGACACTAAAGAAGAAAGAATTCATAGTTTTTATTATTTAAATACGCTTTTGACGATAATCTATGCCGGATTCTTCGCTAAGAGGCACATGATGTTTTTTCTCCTGTCATCATTCCGATTCTATTCACCGCTCAAGAATGACGGCAGGGGTGAATTTCGTTTTTCAACGGCATTAAATACTTGCCTTGTCATTCTCGAACGAAGTGAAGAATCTAGGCAGAAAATGCAGGAGTTAAATGTTATTTTGTATAAGCAAAACAAAAAATAATGAATTGGCTCATACAGAGAAGCCGTCCCCGCTTGTCGGGGAAGGTGTCAACCGACAGGTTGTCGGAAGGGGTAAGTGTGAGCAGAACCGGAAGAATCAATTTTTAAGAACGGCAGGGCATACAGCTCTAAAAATGAAAAATAAAGAGGAAAAGGCTCGTTTCAGGGGCCTTTTTTGTTTGCCTGTTTCTTTTTTAGAAAAACCCGTCATTCCTTAAAGATATAGGGGTTCAGAAAATTTGGAATAATGAACAATTATATATACACAAATATTCTGATAATGTATTTTTAATTTATTGGAATAAATGTTAATCTTTTATGCAGTTGAGTGTCTGTCCCGTTTCAGGGAGGAGGTGAACACATGGGGAACAGTGAAGAAGAAGAAAAACGGATTCGTGAATATTTGAAAAAAGTAGATAAAGACTATTACCGGCCGGATATAAAAGTGCGTAAAGCCATATCCGGTGAGGTCATTGATACAGACAGAGATCCGGGCCGGACGCTTCCCGATATACAGAAGTCCGAATAAGAACGAAGTATAAAGATTCATGCACTCATATTTATTATTTATACAATTTATTTTAATTCATGAAATTGGGGGATTATGTAATTTATGGAAACCTTGCTTATGATGGATCCGGCAGTGAAATGCTTATGCCTCCTGCTCGTTGTAGCCATTCTCTTTGTTACAGAAAAATTACCGCTCGCAGTAACGTCCGTATTTGCAGCTATTGCTTGCTGGATACTGGGACTCGTACCGATTGAACAGGTATTTTTAGGACTCGCCGACTCCACGGTTGTTCTTTTCGGCGGTATGTTTATCGTCGGTGCAGCCATGTTCTACACCGGTCTGGCCCAGGACATCGGTTCCCAGGTCGTTAAACTCTTCGGTACCGGAGAAATCAAACTGATGATTGGTATCATGGTCATTGCAGCTGCCATGTCGGCTTTCCTTTCCAATACGGGAACGACAGCCTGCCTGATTCCGGTTGTTATCGGTATTTGTAAGGAAGCGCATCTGCCCGTATCCCGCCAGATGATGCCACTTGCTTTTGCAGCCGGTCTCGGCGGCACATGTACATTAATCGGTACGCCGCCTAACATCATTGCCAACGTGGCACTCAAAACCGCAGGTATGCCAGAGCTCCAGTTCGGATTTTTTGAATACGCCTGGATTGGTATTCCGATTACTGTAGCAGGTATTCTTTATATGCTTTTCATCGGCCGTTTCCTTCTTCCGAAAACGGAAGCCAATGATTTCGATGCTTCTGAAGTGAAACAGGAAATCGAAGCCAATGAAACCACAAAATCTAAGAAAATCATCTGCGGCATTATTATGCTCGGCGTTATCATCACCATGGCGACAAGCATTGTACCTCTTGAAATTGCCGCTGTCATCGGCGCACTTCTTTGTGTCGTTACAGGCTGCCTTACGGAAAGACAGGCTTATGACTCTATCGACTGGGTCACTATTTTCCTCTTTGCCGGTATGATTCCGGTGGCTACTGCCATGAACACCTCCGGCGCAGGCAAATTGATTGCCGAATACACCGTAGCAGCTATGGGCGGCGATCCATCACCGTACCTCATTACGGCAGTACTCTTTGCTCTTGCCGTTGTACTCACCCAGTTCATGAGTAATACAGCATCTAAAGCACTTCTTTGCCCGGTCGGCATTGCCCTGGCCGCACAGGTAGGCGCATCACCGAGAGCCGTACTTATGGCGATTCTCATTGCTTCCTCCTGCGCATTTGCCAGCCCCGTAGGCACACCGCCGAACACCCTCGTCTTGGGACCCGGGAAATACTCTTTCATGGATTACGTAAAATGCGGATCCGGTCTGGTTATAGTGTCCATGATTGTATCCATTATCGTAATTCCGATTGTATGGCCGTTCTTCCCGTAAGCCGGAAGTGCGGTAAAACAGAAATAAGAAAACCGTTATCCTCCATACCCGGGGATAGCGGTTTTTTCATGGAATAAAGAATAACAAGTATGAGACGAATCAAAAACAGTGAAATGACCCGCACAAAAAATCGTGTCTGTCTGATAAAACCGGCGGTTATATTTTTCTTTATATATAAGCGTTCAAAATATATAAGGCGTTCAAAAAATATTTCTTCCGGAAGAAAATAGAAGCCGGGGAAATTTATTTTTCTTTGCACGGGTCTTTCTAATCCGTGTTATAATAAGTAAAGCGACTATGGTACGGACAATTATTTTTTTATAAAATGTACGAATACAACTGAATAGGAGGTTAATCTTGGCAAAATCCAGATTACAAATTATTCCCCTGGGAGGTCTGGGGGAAATAGGGAAGAACATGACTGCTTTCCGTTATGGCGACGAAATTATCGTAATAGATGCAGGCATGGCCTTTCCTGATGAAACAATGCCGGGGATCGATATTGTGATCCCTGATTTCAGCTATCTCATTGAAAACAGAGATAAGGTGAAAGCTATACTTATTACTCACGGTCATGAGGACCATATCGGCTCTCTGGCCTATCTTCTCCGCGATATTTCGGCACCGGTCTATGCGACACGCCTGACCTGCGGTCTTATCGAAGGGAAATTGAAAGAACATAAAATCGGCCGGTACAGCCTGAATGTGGTGACGACGAAAGAAGAAATCAAAGCCGGCTCTTTCAAGTTCGGTTTCTTCCATGTCTGCCATTCCATTCCCGATTCCTGCGGAATTTATTTACGTACCCCTGTAGGAACGGTGGTGCATACCGGCGATTTCAAATTTGACCACTCACCGATGGACGGCGAGCAGACGGATATGTATAAATTGTCCGAGCTGGGCCACCGGGGCGTTCTCATTCTTTGTGCCGATTCGACGAATGCACAAAATCCGGGATATACTTTGTCAGAAGCTGTTGTTTCCAAGTCGCTGAAGGAAGCTTATGGCGAGGCAAAAGGACGTGTCATTCTGGCAACGTTTGCCTCTAACGTATCCCGTATCCAAATGGCGGTAGATGCCGCTGTGGCATATAAGAGAAAAGTTTGCGTCTTCGGCCGTTCCATGGTGAATGTCGTGGGGATTGCCTTGGAAATGGGCTATCTCAAAGCACCGGAGGGAACCTTTATCGAGCCGGAAGAACTGAATCGTTACAGAGATGATAAAATCTGTATTCTTACCACAGGAAGCCAGGGCGAACCGATGGCGGGGCTGTCCCGTATGGCCGACGGCAGTCACCGGCAGGTACAGATTCATGCAGGAGATACGGTCATTATTTCCGCCTCACCGATTCCCGGTAATGAAATGAGTGTGGGACGGACCATCGATCGTCTTATGCAACTCGGGGCCAAAGTAATCACTTCCCATTCCAGCCGCGTTCACGTATCGGGACACGGTTCACAGGAAGATTTGAAAACCATGCTTGCCCTTGTCCGTCCGAAATTTTTCGTTCCCGTACACGGAGAATACCGTATGCTTTGTGCCCATGCGGAACTGGCAGAAAGCTTAGGCGTGAAAAAGCAAAATATCCTTATCGGCGAAAACGGTTCGGTCTTTGAATTTACGAACCGGAGCGGAAAAATTGTCGGCAAAGTGCAGGCCGGAGCCGTATTTGTCGACGGGCTGGGCGTAGGTGACGTAGGAAATATTGTTATTCGTGACCGTCAGCAGCTGGCTGAAGACGGGGTATTCATTGTCGTAATTGCCCTTGAAAAAGGAACCAACCGCGTCGCTGCAGGACCGGACATCGTTTCCCGCGGCTTCGTCTATGTGAGAGACAGCGAAGGCCTCATGAACGGCGCAAAAGAAAAAGTGGAGACCGTTTTGGAACGGTGCAACACAGGCGATGTGACGGAATGGAATTTCATCAAGACACAAATCAGAGAATCCCTGGGACGCTATTTCTTTGAAAAAACAAAGAGAAGACCGATGATTCTTCCGATTATCCAGGAAATCAGATAAAACGGAAAGCCGCTTTCCTCATCAGAGGGAGGCGGTTTTTTTATGAAGAATACGACTTTATTTCTTGGCGCGTGGACAAATGACACTAAAGGCGGAATATATGATAAAATAAAGTTGTTATCCTTTTCTGTTAAGAAAACTTCTTTACATAAAAAATAAGGAGCATTTATGAACGAATACAGATCGGGAGATACGAATGCTGTCGTGCTTGCCGGTATGTGCACCGCTCTTGCGGTGGTGCTGTCGGTTATCGGCTTTTATATGCCTCTTGTGTCAAGCATCGTGTTTCTCCTCATTCCTCTTCCCATTGCCTATTTGGGTATGAAAGAGGGCGTCCATTGGTCAGTGATTGTCACGGCAGGTGTTATGATTCTCGATTCCGTTTTTTTCGGTGTCGTCTCTGCCGCCTTTCTCTGTGCCATTTTCGGCGTTCTCGGTATTGTCATGGGGATTTGCTATAAAAATAAAATATCCGCTTCCGTGACTCTCATTGCAGGCGCTGTCGTCGTGCTGGCTGCTATCATCGGCGAGGCACTGGCGGCGATGTATATCCTTGATGTGCCGGCTGTGATTTTCGGCGGCACCGCCATGGACCAGATGGAACAGGAAATGATGGACCAGATGAGCGGTTTTTACACAGGCGAACTTCTTGTCCAGGCACAGGACAATGTGAAACAAATGATGGACGTCATCAGAAAATCGCTTCCTTTTGCTACGGTAGGCGTCGCTTTCTTCTACGCCTGGGCATCGATGACACTGGGGAAAATGATTTTCGGTCGTATGGGAATCAAGGATATTCCCGTACTTCCCAAATTGGAACGGTGGGAATTCCCTCGGTTTTTTGTCGTACTTTACGCCGTTTCCGTGGCTATGCAGTTTTTCCTGAAAGACGATCCCACGTTTTCTGTCATCCAATATAATATCGGGCTGGCCTGTATTTTTGTATTCTGGCTTCAAGGCGTGGCGACCCTTTGGTGGCTGCCCCATAAATACCCGATGGTCAGACCCATCCGCTGGATTGTGATTGTTTTATCCGCTTTTATGGGATTCATACAAATGTTTCTGGTTCTCATGGGACTTACCGATATGGTTCTGTCCTACAGAAGAAAAAGAAATTATGAATAATATTTCCGTATACGGCCGTTTCTTTTTATAGAAACTGCCCTTAGCAAAGCTCTTTGAGTAAGAGAGGACATTATGCTCAGTGATATTTGGGTATACAAAAAAACATCAAAAGTGATGATTATCCTGCTGCTTCTTGCCGTCGTTGTTTTGGCTACGCAGAATTGGCAGCTCGGCATGCTCCTTTTCATCATCGTTGCCGCCTGCATTGTCTGGATGAAACGGTGCGATATGATGCAGGAAAAAAAGCTCATGCTCTACCTGGACAATTTGTCCGCTGGCGTCAGTGCCGGGACTTCCTATGCCGTCAGAAATCTTCCCCTCGGGATTGCCGTTATGGACGAGAAGAAGAAACTCGTCTGGGCAAACAGTGTATTCCGTGCATGGATGACCCGTGCCGAAGAAGGCATGCCTTTCCGGGAAATTTTGCAGGGACAGAAAATGTCCCGCCTTTGGGAAAAAACAGGCTGGCTTGACGGCTACGCCGAAGGAAAATTTTACCGTATATTTTATAAATTCCTTCCCGTCGAAGACGAAACCGACGAACCCTACATGGTGTTCTATTTCATGGACAGGACCGATGCCGACGAGGCGATAAAAGATGCGGAAAAATCAAGACCCGTATTCTGTCTTATCCGTATCGACAACGCCCAGGAAGCGACGGCGGAAATGACTGATGCGGACCGCTCTTCTCTTATGGCGGGCGTGACGGAAATGGTACTGAACGCCTTCAGTGAGGAAGAAGGATTTATCAAACAATACAGCTCGTCCGATTTCGTGGCCTGTATTTCCTCAGAAGCCCTTCAAAAAATGATGGACGACAATTTCGATATTTTGGACCGGGTACGGGAAATACATACGGTGAACAGAATTCCCGTCACCCTCTCTATCGGTATCGTAAAAAGCGGGGAATCTTTTGCCAAGCAATACGAAGAAGCCCAAGTTTCTCTCGACCTTGCCCTGGGCCGCGGCGGTGACCAGGCGATTGTCCGTATAGGAAAAGACGTGAAAGCTTTCGGCGGAAAAGCACCGACTGCGGTCAGCAATACCCGTGTCCGTGTCCGTGTCGTCGCACAGGCATTGAGAGAACTGATTAACGAATCCGATCTTGTTCTCATCATGGGACATGCCCACGAAGATTTCGATGCCCTCGGTGCCGCCGTAGGCGTTTCCCACCTTGCCAGAGCGTCCGGGAAAGAAGCCCATATCGTACTTTCGAAACAGGGTGACACCTCGAAAAAGATGATAGAAGCCGTCAAAAACAGCGGACTTGCCGAAGGACTTCTCATTGACGAAAATAAAGCCAAAAATCTTGTTACAGAAAAAACCATTCTGATTATCGTGGATAACCATATCCCCGAACTCGTGGCCGCTCCGGAAATTCTCAAAAAAGTAGAAAAGAGAGTCGTTATCGACCACCACCGCAGAGCAAAAACCATGATTGCAAGTCCTCTGCTCACCTATATGGAACCGTCTTCCTCATCGGCCTCCGAACTGGTCACCGAACTCGTTCAGTACTACGGCGGGGAAGAAGAAATGAACGTTCTCGAAGCATCCTGCCTCTATGCAGGCATAGTTGTTGATACGAAGAGCTTTGCCGTCCAGACAAGCGTACGCACCTTTGATGCTGCCAGTTACCTGCGGCGCTGCGGTGCGGATACCGCACTGGTGAATAAACTCTTTGCCGTCGACATGGATTTCATCAAAGTCAAAGCAGCCGTCCTTGCCCACATGCAAGTCGTAGACGGATTTATGGTCTTTGCCGAATGCCCGGAAGGCACGGCAGACTCCCAGATTATTGCAGGACAAATCTCCGATTTCCTTGTCAGGGTACAGGACGTGCGGTGCAGCTTCCTCTTCTACCATACAGAAAAAGGACTCTGCCTCTCTGCCCGCTCCAACGGGAGCATTAACGTCCAAGTCATTATGGAAGCCCTTGGCGGAGGAGGACACCAGACCGTGGCAGGGGCCCAATTCGGAGAAGAAGGAAATATAAAAACATTGACCGGCGAGATTATCGCACTGGTCCGTAAACAAATAGAGGAGGAAAAAGAATGAAAGTAGTACTGTTACAAGACGTAAAAAAATTAGGGAAACGGGGAGACATCGTAGAAGTTGCCGACGGCTACGGAAGAAATGTACTGATCCGCCGCGGTCTCGGTGTAGAAGGAAATAAAGCAAACATCAACACCGCCAACCAGAGGCAGGAAGCGAAAGAATTCAAATCCCAAGTAGCTGCCGACGAAGCCGTCATTATGGCTTCCCAGCTCAAAGCCGTCAAAGTCGTCATTCCCGTCCAGACAGGAGAAGACGGACGCATATTCGGAAGCGTCACCGCCAAAGACATCTGTGATGCCATCGAAAAGCAGTACAAATTTAAACTGGATAAGAAAAACATCAAACTGAAAAATCCGATAAAAACCACGGGAGAATATGACGTAGAAGTATGGATACACCAAAACGTAACAAGCGAAGTGCATATCTCCGTAGTAGCAGAATAAAGAGAAAATCCCGCCAAACAAAAGCGGGATTTTAAAATGGGAAAGAATTAAATTTTTATAGGAGCAGAAACGAAAAATAAAGAAATGACTCACACAGAAAAGCCGTCCCCGCTTGTCGGGGCTAAGGTGGTGGCGAAGCTGTCGGAAGGAGCAGGTGTGATTAAATAAGGTAAGAAAGTTTCCTAAAGAGCAGTATTAACTGCTTGCCCGTCATTCTTGAATGGTGGCAAAAGTGAAATGCGTTTTATAAATAGTATTAAACGGGAGTTGTCACAAAAAGGAAAGAATGCAAGTCTTTAAGCTGTCCCCGGACACGGGGAAAGTGTCAGCGAAGCTGACGAAAGGGGCAAGTTGGAGAAGAAACGAAAGAACGATTCTTTCCTGTGTACGCACGCATGCCCCTATCGCCTCGCATAGCTCGGCACTTC
>OFML01001638.1_pt1 | contig 12013 bp, 6 predicted proteins | sample 1541831 | NCBI WGS metagenome assembly OFML01 (sample SAMN04209237, study PRJEB22552) | human gut metagenome | biome: gut; material: feces | host: Homo sapiens | place: USA: Oklahoma | reverse complement strand
AGCGACAGCGGAGGCATGCAAAGGCGCACGCCGCGGGCAGCCGTCTCCCGCTGCAGCGCAGCGCGGATGCGGCTGTTGGCGGCCACACCGCCCGCCACGGCCAGCGTTTTCCGCCCCGTCTGCTCCAGCGCCAGCATGGCGCGCGGCACGAGCATACCACACACAGCCTCCGAGAAGGCGGCGCAGAGGTCCGGGATGACGATCTGCTCGCCCTTCTGCCCGGCGTTATGGATGAGATTCACGGCCGAAGTCTTCAGGCCGGAGAACGACAGGTCTAGCGGATTGCCGCTCAGGTGCGGCCGGGGCATGGGATAGCGCGACGGGTCTCCGCCCTGCGCCGCGCGGTCAAGGGCCGCGCCGCCGGGGTATGGCATGCCGAGCAGCCGCGCGACCTTGTCGAAGCACTCCCCTGCCGCGTCGTCGCGCGTGCCGCCGAGAATGCGCAGCTTCGTATAGTCCTCGACATCGACGAACATGGTATGCCCACCGGAAACGACAAGGCACAGAAACGGCGGCTCCAGGTCCGGGTAGGCCAGATAGTTGGCCGCGATATGGCCCTTGATGTGGTGGACCGGAATGAGCGGCACATCGAGCGCCAGTGCAGCCGCCTTGGCAAAATTCACGCCGACGAGCAGCGCGCCGATAAGGCCGGGCGCATAGGTCACGGCGACGGCGTCCAGCTCGCCGCGCGTCAGGCCGGTGTTCTCCAGCGCCTGCTCGGCAAGACCGTAGATGGCCTCAATATGCTTGCGCGAGGCGATCTCCGGCACAACGCCGCCGTATTCACGGTGCAGCGCCACCTGCGAGGCGATGCAGTCCGTCAGGACACGCCTTCCGTCCTCTACGATGGCAACGGCAGTCTCGTCGCAGGAGGATTCAATGGCAAGGATCCGCATGATCGAGCTCCTTTCTGAGGATCAGCGCGTCCTCTCGGGGCGCGAGATAGTAATTGGGCCTGCGCCCGATGCAGGCAAAGCCCGCTGCGGTATAGAGCCGCTGGGCCGGGAGATTGGAGGCACGGACCTCCAGCGTCAGAGAGCCGATGCCGCGCGCAGCCAGCCTTTCCTGCAGCGCCTGCAGAAGCGCCTGTGCCGTACCGCGGCGGCGCAGCTCCGGCACGACGGCCAGATTCATCATATCGGCCTCCGGCGGCACGAGCTGCGCGCCGACATAGCCCGCAAATGCGCCGTCCAGCCGCGCAACGAGCCAGAGGCTGAAGCCGGTATCCAACTCCTCCGCAATGGAGTTTTCGCTCCAAGGCGCGGAGAAGCACAGACGTTCCAGCGCGGCGATATCCGCCACATCGGCGGCGGTCATTTCCTGAATTTCGATCATTTGGCAGCGTACCAGCTTTCTCCCTGCTTGGCCTCGGCCACGAGCGGGACCCGCAGCGCAGCGGCGTGCTCCATCTCGTTCGTGACGATCTGCATGACCTGCTGCGCCTCTTCCTGCGGGCACTCGACGATCAGCTCATCGTGCACCTGCAGCAGCAGCCGGGCCTGCAGCCCCTCGAGCGCATGGAACACGCGCACCATGGCCAGCTTGATGATGTCCGCCGCGCTGCCCTGCACGGGCGTGTTGAGCGCGATGCGCTCCGCACCGGAGCGGACGTTGAAATTCGAGCTTTTGATCTCCGGAATGGCGCGGCGGCGGCCGAAGATCGTCTCCACATAGCCCTTTTCGCGCGCCGTCTCCTTGATATCGTGCATATAGGCACGCACGCCGCTGTATTTCTCGAGATAGCTGTCGATATAGGCCTTGGCCTCCGCGCGGGACACGCCGATGTCCTGCGCCAGGGAGAACTCCGAGATGCCGTAGACGATGCCGAAGTTCACGGCCTTGGCATGGCGGCGCATGAGCGGCGTGACGGATTCCAGCGGCACGCCGAACACCTGCGAAGCCGTCACGGCATGGAAGTCCTCGCCGGAGCGGAACGCCTCCTGCATGCGCGTATCGTCCGCGATATGCGCCAGCACGCGCAGCTCGATCTGGCTGTAGTCCGCGTCGACCAGCACCCAGCCGGGGCGCGGGACGAACATGCGGCGAATTTCGCTGCCGAGCTCCGTGCGCACGGGGATGTTCTGCAGGTTCGGGTCCGTGGAGGAAAGGCGGCCCGTCGCCGTGACCGTGTTCTGAAACGTCGTGCGGATTCGGCCGTCCGGCCCGATGACCTTCTGCAGGCCGTCGGCATAGGTGGACTTCAGCTTCGTGAGCATGCGGTAGTCCATGATGGCCTGCACGGCCGGATGGCGGTCACGGAGCTTTTCCAGTACCTCGGCATTCGTGGAATAGCCGCTCTTCGTCTTTTTGACGGGCGGCAGGCCGAGCGTTTCAAACAGAAACACGCCGAGCTGGCGCGTGGAATTGAGATTGAACGTCTCTCCGGCATAGCCGAAGATCAGGCTCTCGCAGGCGTCGATGCGCTCGGAGAGCATCTCGCCGAAGTCATGCAGGGCCTGCGCGTCGACGAGGATGCCGTCGTGCTCCATCTGCGCCAGCACCGGGCACAGCGGCAGCTCGATGTTCTCGAACAGCGGCTGCATGCCCTGCTCGCGCAGGCGCTTGCCGAGCTCCTCCGTCAGGCCGTCGATGCAGGCCGTCCGGATGGCAAGGACGCTTTCCTGCGGGAGCGAGGCCTCGTCCGCAGGCGGGATGTGCAGATAGTCCTGCGCCAGCTGCGGCAGGGCGTAGGCCCCGCGCGTCGCATCGAGCAGATAGGCCGCCACGGCCGTGTCGAACACGATCCCCGCAGGCTCCACGCCGAGAGCCAGCAGCGCACGCAGCAGCGGCTTGCTGTCGTGCACGGTCTTCGGCACGTCCGCCGCAAACAGGCGCTGCAGCAGCGGCATGAAATCCGTTCCGAGCGTTTCGCGGCGCAGCACATAGGCCGTCTGGTCCGGGCCGTCCATGTGCGGCGCGGCCACGAGCAGGGAGAGATCGTCTGCGGCAGCAATGCTGAGCGTCACGCCTGATAACAGCTGCTGCGCCTGCTCCGGGGTCTGCACGTCCAGAAGCGTGCAGGAGCCTGTCACGGGCTGCGCCGGTTCCTCCGACTCGTCCTGCTCCAAAGCGGCGCTGCGCAGGCCGTAGCGGTCGATGAGGCGCTGGAATTCCAGCGTGGTGAACAGGTCATACAGCGCCCGGCGCTTCGGCGGCCGGATGAGATTGTTCCCCGGCGTGAAGTCGATGGGCGCATCGCAGCGGATCGTCGCCAGCTCATAGGAAAGGTAGGCCGACTCGCGGCCGTTTTCGAGCTTATCAAACAGCTTTCCCTTCATGTTTTCCCGGGAAAGGTTGGCATAGACGCCGTCGAGCGTACCGAAGCGCTTCAGCAGGTCGTTTGCCGTCTTCGGCCCGACGCCCGCTACACCCGGGATATTGTCCGAGCTGTCGCCCATAAGAGCCTTCAGATCGATGAGGCGCTTCGGCTCCAGCCCGTATTCCGCGCGGAAGACGTCCGGCGTATAGCGCTCCGTCCGCGTCTGCCCGCCCTGCGTGTGCACCAGGCGCACGGAGACGTGCTCGTCGACGAGCTGCAGGCTGTCGCGGTCTCCCGTCAGGATAACGCAGTCCCACCCGGCCTCCTCGCACAGACGGCCGACCGTGCCGAGCACATCGTCCGCCTCCCAGCCCTCGCAGGCATAGACCGGGATGCTCATCGCGGCGAGCACCTGCTTCATGACCGGCATCTGCATGGCAAGCTCCTCCGGCATGGGGTGGCGCGTAGCCTTGTAGCCGTCATAACGCAGATGGCGGAACGTCGGCGCGTGCAGGTCAAAGGCCACGCACAGCGCGTCCGGTTTTTCCTCGCTGCGCTCCTTTTCCAGAATATTCAGAAAGCCGTAGATCGCATTGGTATAAAGTCCGTCCCGGGTCGTCAGCGGCCGCACGCCGTAAAACGCGCGGTTGATGACGCTGTTCCCGTCCAGGATCATCAGCTTCATATGGTATCTCCTTCGATCAGATGCGCTTCCACTTTGCGCCCTGCGGCGTATCGATGACCTCGATGCCGCGTGCCTTCAGCTCTTCGCGGATGCGATCGGCCTCCGGCCAGTTCTTTGCGCGCTTTGCTTCGGTACGGGCGGCGACAAGCGCGTCGATCTCCGGGTCGTGCTCCTCCTCCGGCCGGGCGCTGCGTGCCTTCTCTGCCGCGGAGAGCAGGTTCAGGCCGAGCACCTCGTCGAAGCTGGCAAGAGCCGCGAGCTTCGTGGCATCGTTCGCCCTGGCCTTGAGCACATCATAGACGGCCGTCACGGCAAGCGACGTGTTGAGGTCGGCGTTCAGCGCGCCGAGGAAGCGCTCCTTCAGCGCCTCGAAGGCTTCCGCATCGACCGCGCCGTCCTCCGGGTGCAGGGCCGCGATGCGGGCGATGAGCTTTTCGTAGGTCTGTGCCGCGTTGTCGAGGTTCTCCCACGAGAACACAAGGTTACGGCGATAATGGCTCTGCAGGCAGAACAGGCGGTAGACGATGGGATCATAGCCCTTCTCCTCCAGCAGGGACACCGTGAGGAATTCGCCCTTCGACTTGGACATCTTACCGGACTCCGTATTCAGATGATGCACATGGAACCAGTAGTTGCACCACTTGTGGCCGAGGTAGGCCTCGGACTGGGCGATCTCATTCGTGTGATGCGGGAAGGCATTGTCGATGCCGCCGCAGTGGATATCCAGATATTCGCCGAGGTGCTTGATGCTGATGCAGGAGCACTCGATATGCCAGCCGGGATAGCCGACGCCCCACGGGGAGTCCCACTTGAGGGCCTGATCCTCGAACTTGGACTTCGTGAACCAGAGAACGAAGTCATTCTGATTGCGCTTGTTGGAATCCTCCTCGACGCCCTCGCGCACGCCGACGGCAAGGTCCTCCTCCTTATGGTCGTTGAAGACATAGTATTTTTCCAGCTTGGACGTGTCAAAATAGACATTGCCGCCCGCAAGATAGGCATAGCCCTTGTCCAGCAGGGTCTGCACCATGTGGATGTATTCCGGGATGCAGTTCGTGGCAGGCTCCACAACATCCGGCCGCTTGATGTTCAGCTTGGCACAGTCAGCGAAGAACGCATCAGTATAGAACTTTGCGATCTCCATGACGGTCTTATGCTCGCGGCGCGCACCCTTGAGCATCTTGTCCTCGCCGGTATCGGCATCCGAGGCCAGATGGCCGACGTCCGTGATGTTCATAACGCGCTTGACGGGATAGCCCATGTAGCGCAGACTCTTCTCGAGCACGTCCTCCATAATATAGCTGCGCAGGTTGCCGATGTGGGCAAAGTGATAGACCGTCGGGCCGCAGGTATACATTTTGACGAGCTTCGGATCGATGGGGGTGAAGAGCTCCTTCTTATGGCTCAGGGAATTATAGAGATACATCTTGATCCTCCTTCAATTTTTCCTCTAATTTTTCGATACGCGCATACAGGGCGTCCAGCTCCAGCCGGACAGGGTCTGGCGTGTGGATATGGTCGAGCTTCTCGCCGTTGCGCCGAACGACACGGCCGGGCACGCCGACGACGGTGGAATCCGGCGGCACCTCGTGCAGCACAACGGAGTTCGCCGCGATACGGGCATTATCGCCGACCATGAACGGACCGAGCACCTTCGCGCCGCTGCCGACCATGACGTTGTTGCCGAGCGTCGGGTGGCGCTTGCCGCTCGTCATGCCCGTGCCGCCGAGCGTGACGTTCTGATAGAGCAGGCAGTCGTCGCCGATCTCCGTTGTCGCGCCGATGACGATGCCGGTGCCGTGGTCGATGACGAGCCGCCTGCCGATCTTCGCAGCAGGATGGATCTCGATACCCGTGCGCCGCCGCGCAAACTGTGAGACCCAGCGGCCGAGAAAGCGCAGCCGGTGTTCATAGAGCCAGTGCGCCACGCGGTAATACATCGTGGCGTGCAGGCCGTTATATAACCAGAAGACCTCCCAGCCGCTGCGCGCTGCGGGATCATTGCGGCGGTATGCCTCTATGGTTTCTTTTAACCGCATTCTTTCGCCTCCAAACAAAAAACTGCCAGCCTCGGATTGCTCCAGAGGCGGGCAGTGCTCGCGGTTCCACTCTGATTTCTTGCTCCGGCCTTGACGCGGCCAACGGGGTCTCCCCGGCGCTCACGGGCGCACGCTTCGCACGGAGTCCGCCGCGCCCGCTCTCAGCCAATGACGGACGCTCTCTGCGGCAGACGGCCCGGCTACTCTTCCCGGTCACAACGCCTATATTATTGGTATTATATTACCATCAAGGGTCTGCGGTGTCAAGGTTTTTCCGCAAATTACACCGCCCGCGGACATTCGTCCGTGTATATTCATAGCGATATACAAAATTTTTCACAGGGCCCGGAATGGGCTTGCTTTTCCTTCGTGAATTTACTATAATGCAGACGAGCACAAGTCCAGAATCTCCGTCATTTTTACCAATCGCAGTCTTTCCGAGTTCGGAACATCCCCGCGGAAACTATGTGAGCAGGAGGAACCTTCATGTTTCAGAATGTACAGCAGATCCAGGATTTTATCCGCCAGAACGGCATCGCATTTCTCGATTTCAAGATGATCGACCTTCGCGGCAGGTGGAAGCACCTGTCCATCCCCGCAGCCCGCTTCAACGAGGACATCATGACGCACGGCATCGGCTTCGACGGCTCGAACTACGGCTATGCCCAGGTTGAGCGCAGTGACATGGTCTTCCTGCCGGACATCACGACGGCGGTCGTCGACCCGTTCGTCAAGGCGCCGACGCTCACGATGATCGGCGATGTCATGGTCATCGACCATCCGGCAAACCGCCCGTTCGACCAGTATCCGCGCAATGTCGCCAAGAGCGCCATCGCCCACATGCAGGCTCTCGGCGTCGCGGACGAGATGATCATCGGACCGGAGTATGAATTCCATGTCTTTGACGGCATGACGCGCACCCTGCGCCCGGATGCCGTCGGCTACCGCCTGCAGTGCAGCGAGTCCGTCTGGTCCGCCGGGGAATTCCCGAACAACGGCTTTCACACCGGCCCGCACGATGGCTACCACGCCGATCTGCCCGGCGACCGCACGTTTGACCTGCGCAACCAGATCTGTCTGGAGCTTGCCAAGTGGGGCGTGGACGTCAAGTATCACCACCACGAGGTCGGCGGCTCCGGCCAGCTGGAGATCGAGGTCGAGTTGGGCGAGATGACCCGTCTGGCAGACGCCACGATGGCCGCGAAATACGTCATCCGCAATACGGCCGCCGCGAACGGCATGACGGCCACACTGATGCCGAAGCCCATCTACGGCGAGGCCGGCAACGGCATGCACGTACACATGCTCCTGCGCAAGAACGGTCAGCCCGTGTTCTACGATCCGAACGGCTATGGCCAGCTCAGCCGCACGGCCATGCACTTCATCGGCGGCCTGCTGACGCACGCCCGCAGCCTCTGCGCCATCACGAACCCCAGCACGAATTCCTACAAGCGCCTCATCCCCGGCTTCGAGGCCCCTGTCACCATCGGCTATGCCATGGCGAACCGCAGCGCCGTCGTGCGCATCCCGGCCTATGTTAAATCGCCGGACAAGAAGCGCTTCGAGCTCCGCAACCCGGACGCGATGTGCAACCCGTACTTTGCCTACGCTGCCATTCTGATGGCAGGCCTCGACGGTATTGAGCACGAGATCGATCCGGCAGGACGTGGCTGGGGGCCGTTTGACTTCAATCTCTTCGACCTCCCGGCAGACGAGCGCAAGCGCCTCGGCCACCTGCCCGCCAGCCTCGACGAAGCGCTCGACGCGCTGGAAGCGGATCACGACTATCTCACGCGCGGCGGCGTGTTCCCGATGCCGCTGCTCGAGACGCTCGTCAAAACGCTCCGCGCCGACGCGCAGGAGATCAGCCGCATCCCGCACCCAGCGGAGTTCGACCGCTATTTCGATCTCTGACAGAACCGTATTGGCCCCGTATTCCTTCCGGAGTACGGGGCTACGCGTGCAGAAGCCCAGAAGTATGACGCGGGAGGGGCTAAGCGGTGTTCCGGTTGAGACGATCCGCAATTTGATTTTCTGGAGGAAGCAAAAATGAAAAAAGGAACAATCGGACAGACTGGTCCTGCTGCCAACATCGGGCGCAGACTCTTTGCCCTCCATTCGGCTGCATGCATTCTGCGGGGTCTCATCAGATGAGGGGCGCAAGGATCGCCGGGCTGCTGATTCGCCAGGCCCGTCTCCGGCGGGACTGGAGTCAGGACGGCCTGTGCCTGGGCATCTGCACTCCCTCCTACCTATCCAAGATCGAGCAGGGCAAGGCAGAGCCCTCTCCGGAGGTGACGGAGCTTCTGCTTCGTCGTCTGGGCCTTGTCTGGATACCGGAGCCGGAGGATCTGAAGCCCTGCTGGAACGCCCTGCTTTCCGGCAGTCCCGGCTTTTTCCTTTGCTATGAGCAGCTGGTACTGCCCCAGCAGGAGAGACTTGCCTGCAGTCCGCTGGCGGCGGACATCCTGTTGCTGGCTGCCTTTTACACAGATACCATGCAGCCCCTGCCGGAGGAATGGGAGCCGTTTCTCTCCACCCGGCAGCTGGCTCTGCAGCGTGCTCTGCAGGGGCGGTGGGACGAGGCCGCGCGGCTGGATCCGCTGCCGCTGCTGTCCTCGCTCCACGGGAAAGCCCTCTACACAAAGGGGGAGTATACAACCGCCATCGAGGTGCTGCGAGACGCCTACCGCTCGGCGGCAGACGCAGGTTATCCCCATATAATGCTTTCCTGCCGTATTCTTATAGGAAACTGCTACTCGGATCTGGGCCGCATGGAGGAAATGATGACCCATTTTTCTGTAGCGGAGCATCTGGCAGAGGCTCTTGGCGACACGGACAGCCTGGCATCCCTCCGCTACAATACCGCTGCCACGCAGCTGCAGCTCGGCCAGCCGGAAAAAGCCCTGCCCTACTTTTCCAGCCTCCCGCATCCCAGCTTTCTGGACCTGCACAAGCTCGCCATCTGCCATGAACAGTTAGGGCACCGGGAGCAGGCATTGGCAGCCGTCCAACAGGCGGAGTCTCTGACCGCCTGCGAGACAGAGCGGCAGATGCTGGCGCTGGTACGCTATCGGCTGGAGCATGCGGATTACCTTCACGACAGCGCCTACGGCGCGCAGCTGCTGGATTGCTTCCGGCAGCTGCAGGAGACATACCCCATGGGCTTCACCCGGTTCCACCTGCAGTGGGTACTGGCATGGTACAAGGCGAACCGCCAGTACCGCCAAGCTTGCCGCCTGCTTGAGGAATTTCCTGTAATATAGTGTTTTTGCCAATCTAAGCGTGTCATTCCGGGAATAATTTTCCCATGATGACATGCTTTCTTTTTGTAAGGAGCTGTGCGATAATTATAACCACGAGGTGAACACTATGAAACAAACACTCTGGACGCGGGAATTTACCCGCATTACTGCCGCCACAGCACTGGGCGCAGCAGGCGGCATTATCAGTCAGTTTGCCCTATCGTTTCTGGTCTTTGACGAAACCGGCAGCACGCTGGCAGCGGCGCTGGTGGTCGCCATCCAGCTGATCCCGATGGTGCTGCTGCCGCTGGTCGTCGCTCCCATGATGGATCGTCTGCCGCGTAAGCCTTTTCTGGTGTGGGGCGACCTGCTCAACGGCGTGTGCTACGCCGGGGCAGGACTGTTTCTGTTGCACAGTTCCTTTTCCTATATTGCTTATCTGGCCTTTTCCCTGCTCGTGTCGTGCCTCGGGGCCTTCGACGAGCTGGCCTACAACAGCTTTTATCCCCTGCTGTTGCCGAAGGGGCAGGAAGAGCGGGCCTACACCGTCTCAGCCATGCTCTATCCCATTTTGAAGGTTCTGATGATGCCGCTGGCGGCGGTGCTGTACGATAAGCTGGGCGTGGGACGGCTTCTGCTGATACAGGCCGCGCTTTCGGTACTGGCGGCCTTCCTGGAAAGTCGCATTCGCGTGCAGGAAAGCCGCCGGGATCAGGAGCCGCTGCTGTCTCTGAAAACATGGTGGCGGGATGTCCGGGAAGCAGCCGCCTATCTGCGGCAGGAGCACGGCCTGCACGGGCTCTATGCGTACATGTCCGTTACCAACGGCATGGCCTCGGGCTATTCTCCCTTGCTCATCGCCTTTTTCCGCACGGCGCCGGGCTTCACTACCGCCATGTATTCCTTTTTCTCCGTTGCGGAATTTGCCGGGCGCACCATCGGCGGAGCCATCCGCTACCGCTACTCTCTCCCGGAGAAAAAGCGCTTTGGCTTTCTGTTCGGTGTATATCAGACCTATGAGTTGATGGACACCTGCCTGCTGTGGCTGCCATATCCCCTGATGCTGGTGAATCGGGCGATCTGCGGCTTTCTGGGCATTCAAAGCGCCACCATCCGTCAGGCGGCAGTCCAGCGCTATATCCCCGACCGGCTGCGCGCCCGGCTCAATGCCTATGAGTCCATGCTCTGCACAGCGGCGGGAGCGGCGCTCTCTCTGGCCATCGGCGCACTGGGAGAGGTGCTGGATTACCGCCTCTGCATGACCGTCTGCGGTCTGATCACCATGGCGGTGTGCTGGCTGACGGTATTTCTGCGGCGGCGTCAGGTGCGCCAGGTGCTGGCGGACCGCCCCGGTGTGGACCAGATTCAGTAGATGCCAGTCCGGTTTTGTTTCCGAACATAGGGCAAAGCGGCTATGGCCACTTTTTCACGAGGCAAAACCGTCACTATTTTTTCGATCTTTTTTTATCAAATATCCCCCGGGGGAGCTTCCGGAACCGAATTTCGTATGCTAAAATGCATCACGAGAACGGGCGAAAGGGCCCGAAATGACAGGAGGACCACCCCCAATGAAACGAATTCTTGCACTGCTGCTGGTGCTGAGTGCCCTTCTGGCGCTGGCCGCATGCAGCAAAACCCCGGCAGTGACCGAAGACGAAGGAACAACGCTCGTCTACGGCAGCGGCGCCTACACCCGCATCAACCCCGCCATGGATGAGCACGGCGAGATCAACGTGCTGCTCTTCAGCGGTCTGACCGCCCACAACGGCAGCAACGAGGTCGTTGCCGGTCTGGCTGAATCGTGGGAATACGATGAGAACGCCTGCACCTACACCTTCCACCTGCGCGACGGCGTGAAGTGGCATGACGGCGAGCCGTTCACGGCCGAGGACGTAAAGTTCACGATCGAAGCCATCATGGACCCCGAAAACGGCTCGGAAAACGCGCCGAACTTTGAGGATGTGGAGGAGATCACCGTCCCCGACGGCAAGACCGTCGTGTTCCGCCTGTCCGCACCGAACGTGGCCTTCCTTGACTATATGACCATGGCCATTCTGCCGCAGCACCTGCTGCAGGGCGAGGACATGCAGGAATCGGATTTCTTCCGCCATCCGGTCGGCACCGGCCCGTATAAGCTGGAGAGCTGGGACGCCGGGCAGTCCATCGTGTTGGTCAAAAACGAGGATTATTACCTCGGTGCGCCGAAGATCGACCGCATCATCTTCAAGATCGTCACGGACGACAATGCACAGGCTCTGCAGCTGAAGTCCGGCGAGATTGATCTGGCCCTGCTCGATCCGAAAAACGCAAAGGACTTTACGGACAAGGAGGGCTATACCTGCTATGACATGACGACGGCAGACTACCGCGGCATTCTCTTCAACTTCTGGAACGACTACTGGACGGAGAACCGCGACCTCATCCCCGCCATCTGCTACGGCATCGACCGGCAGGCCATCATCGACTCCGTCCTGCTCGGGCAGGGCATGGCCGCCTACGGTCCCCTGCAGCGCAACATTTATAACGACTCCAATGTAGAGCACTACGACTATGACCCGGAAAAGGCAAAGACCATTCTGGAGGACGCAGGCTGCACGATGAGTGAAAACGGCTTCTACGAACGAAACGGCAAGGAGATCGGCTTTGTCATCAGCGTCATGGCCGGTGAGCAGGACCGCATCGACATTGCACAGGCTGCCGCACAGCAGCTGCGCGATATCGGCATCAACTGCACGGTCGACATTCCCGCGCAGATGGACTGGGGCGGACAGATGGCCTGCCTCAT
>OFML01001636.1_pt1 | contig 12031 bp, 10 predicted proteins | sample 1541831 | NCBI WGS metagenome assembly OFML01 (sample SAMN04209237, study PRJEB22552) | human gut metagenome | biome: gut; material: feces | host: Homo sapiens | place: USA: Oklahoma | reverse complement strand
GAATTATAGGCGGTACGGGCGCAGGCAAAAGCACACTCGTAAATCTGATACCGCGCTTCAGCGACGTTAAAAGCGGCAGCGTCAAGGTATTCGGCCACGATGTGCGAGACTGTAAATTCGGATATTTAAGGCACGTCATACATGTTGTACCGCAAAAGAGCAATCTTTTTTCGGGTACAATAAAGGACAACCTGCTGATGGGTGACCGCTCCGCCGATGACAGAGACATTGATTTTGCGCTCAAGGTTTCGCAAAGCGCGGAATTTGTATCAAAGCTAAAGGACGGCACAGACACCTTAATTGAGGAAAAGAGCAAAAATCTGTCGGGAGGCCAAAAGCAGCGTCTTTGCATAGCAAGAGCATTGCTGAAACATCCTAAAGTCTTAATTTTTGATGATTCCACGTCAGCTGTGGATACCGCAACCGAAGCGCATATTCGAGAAGGCTTAGCAGCTTTAAAAGACACAACAAAAATTATCATTGCGCAACGGGTCACCAGTGTAATGCATGCGGATCAGATCATCATCTTAGAGGATGGAGGTATTCATGCCATCGGCACGCATGAAGAGTTGTTGGCAAAGGATGCCATTTATCAGGAAATTTATACTTCACAACAGGAAGGAGCTGGTTTCCATGGCTAAACAGATTACGGGAAAGAAACCCCAAAATATGCGGAAAACCTTAAAAACCTTTCTGCATTATTTAGGAAATCATAGCTTTGCTTTGTTGTTTGTTGGGGTATTGGTAATTGCCAGTGCAGGAGCGAATCTATATGGCACCTATATGTTACAACCCATCATAGATAATTATATTGTTCCTCATGATTACGATGGTTTAATCATGGCCATTCTGTTTATGGCTTTGATGTATGGCAGCGGTGCTGTATGTACGGCTATTTACAAACAGCTGATGACGCATACCTCACAAAAGATCGTTATGGAAATCCGTCAGGATTTATTTGCGAAAATGCAGAAATTACCATTACGCTTCTTTGATTCAAATACGCATGGGGATATTATGAGCCATTTTACAAACGATTTGGATACGGTACAGGATGCAATGAATAACTGCTTTGATAATCTTATCCAAAGCTTTACCATGATAATCGGTACATTGATTGCCATCTTTATTTTAAACTGGCAGCTTTCATGTATTGTTATGATTTTTATGATTATTATGTATTTGCTGATTCAGTATTACAGTAAAAAGTCTAAGTATTATTTTTCGCATCAGCAAGCAGCGATGGGAAAATTAAATGGGTTTATCGAGGAAATGGTTGATGGTGTTAAGGTCGTTAAAGTATTTAATCATGAAGAACCAAACTTTGAAGAATTTGAACGCCGTAATGAAGCATTGCGCAGTGCAGCTACCGAAGCACTGACTTATTCTGGAAGAACTATACCAACGGTTGTGTCATTGTCATATTTCAACTACGCAATTGTCGCATGTATTGGAGGTTTCTTCGCAATCGCTGGAAATCTTGGCCTTGGGGCATTATCCGCATATTTGGTATATGTACGTCAAACAGCTTTGCCAATCAACCAATTCACGCAACAGTTAAACTTTATGTTAGCCGCAATGGCAGGTGCTGAGCGTATTTTTGATATGATGGAAGAATGTGAAGAGGTAGATAATGGAGAAGTAACCCTTACACGGGTCCGTCTGTTAGCCGATGGCAGTATGCAGGAATGTCAGGAATATACAGGACATTGGGCATGGCGACATCCACATGATGGTGAAATTGAACTTGTATTGCTGCGTGGTGATGTCCGTTTCCATGATGTTGTTTTTGCCTATGAACCAGGGGTAACGATCTTAAAAGACATTAACCTATATGCCAAACCCGGACAGAAAATTGCCTTTGTGGGCAGTACCGGAGCCGGCAAGACAACCATCACCAATTTGATCAACCGCTTCTATGATATCGAAAGTGGCAGTATCACCTATGATGGGATAGATGTAAAGCTCATTGCCAAAGATGATTTACGTCGTTCGATGTCCATCGTATTACAGGATACGCATCTGTTTACGGGTACGATTGCGGATAATATTCGCTATGGAAATCTACATGCTACCATGGATCAGATTATTGAGGCAGCAAAACTGGCAAATGCTCATTCTTTTATTAAGCGTCTTCCTGATGGATATCATACGATGCTGAGTGGAGATGGAGCAAACTTATCACAAGGACAGCGTCAATTGCTTGCGATTGCCAGAGCAGCAATCGCTAATCCTCCAGTTCTGATCTTAGATGAAGCAACTAGCTCTATTGATACACGTACGGAAAAACTGATTGAACAAGGAATGGATAAATTAATGCAAAATCGTACCGTCTTTGTGATTGCCCACCGTTTATCTACGGTTCGCAATGCCGATGCCATCATGGTCTTAGATCATGGAGAAATTATCGAACGTGGAAGTCATGAAGAACTATTAAAACAAAAAGGACGTTATTATCAATTATATACCGGACAGTTTGAATTAGATTGATAAGATAGATTTCCATGTCTTTGTAACCTTTTTTAGAAGTATTAAGGGCAGCTACGTATAAATAACTGCTCTTTTTCATTAAGAATCAAAAAAATTACTGTCATGTGACATTATGGTATATAATAGATAGCATACAGTAGGGGTAATGGTCATGAAAAACAAAGATAAACTAAGGCATGTTTCGCATACCAATGAATGGTTAGAACATATTTATGAAACCATCATTCAGAAGGATGAAAAAGAATATGCTTTTGTGGAAATGAATATCAAACAATTTCGCTATATTAACATCGAATATGGTTGTGCCTTTGGTGATCATGTATTAGTCAGTATGCAACAGCTTTTAGAAACACAGTTAAAAGGACGTGGCTATGTCGCAAGACGATATGCAGATACCTTTGATTTCTTTGTTGAACATAATCATGAGACGCATGTCTTGGATTCTTTTCTGATGGATATCATAGATGCTGTATTTGAAAATGGAATAGAAGGATTACATAAAAATCTATATACCTCTTTTGGCATATATTTATTGCATGAGGAATGTCCACCTTTTGCGAAGTTACAGACATTGGCAGGCATTGCGCGAAAACAATTACATCACGACAGACGGACCTTCAGCTATGAATTGGCGCAGCAAGATGTCGTGCAAGAATATTTAAAGACCTATCGCTTATCGACAAAGCTTACTCAGGCGCGCTTTCTTAACCAGTTTCAGATTTATATTCAACCTAAGGTAGAACTGCAGACACACAAAATCTGTGGCGGTGAGCTGTTGATGCGGTGGATATTAGAGGATGGGACGATGGTTCCCTTAAATGAATTTATGTCTACCTTTACCAAAAATGGCGATTTATATATGATTGATTTACAGCACTTTGATAAGATGTGTGCTTTCCTTCAGCAGCGCATAAAGAAACATAAGGCAGTAGTGCCAATCAGTTTTAATGTGACCAATTTAACCGTTTTTGATGGTGATTTTCTACAAGATTATCTAGGGACGTTTCGCCAATATTCTTTACCGAAAGATCTGATTGAATTTGAATTTACCGAAGATATTCATTTTGAGAAAAAAGATCAGGTACAAGATATAATTGATATTTTCCGCAGTGAAGGATTCACTTGTACCTTAGATGATTTCGGTAATGGTTTTTCTTCCTTTGATTTGTTAATGAATGCTGCCATTGATATTATTAAGCTAGATCGTTTGTTTTTTCAGGGCATGTTGAGTGAACAGCGAAAACGGGTCATCCATAATATCATCGACATTGCGAAAATCAAGGGAATCAAGGTCTTGGCTGAAGGTGTGGAAACAAAAGAATATGCACGGTTTGTAGAAGCAGAAGGCTGTGACTATATACAAGGCTTTTATTATTATCGTCCAATGCCTTTGGGTGAATTTGAAAAGCTTTTAGACAGTGATAAGATCTTGCCCTATACGATGGATGATAAATAAAAGGATTGTGTTCAGCAGGTGGTTTTGACTATGTTATAAACATGGCGGATCCACCTTTTTTGGTAAATTTGTACCTTCATCATAAAACAGAAAAAGAAAACCGGTAATTTTATAAGGTTATTTTGCTTTTTCATAAGGTATGTAGTATATTAATATTGGAAAATTAAGGTTGTGCATATACAAAATGAAGGAAGGGTAAAGGAATGGTAAGAAAAATTGGAATCGACTTGGGGACAACCAATCTGTTGATTTGTTTAGACAATAAGGGTGTCATCGTAGATGAACCATCTGTCATAACGGTAGATGCCTCTAGCAAGAAATGTATTGCGGCAGGATTAGATGCCAGAGAGATGTTGGGACGTACACCTAAGAATATGCTTTGTATTCGCCCATTGAAGGATGGGGTGGTCGCTGATTTTGAAGCAACGGATATGATGTTAAATTATTTTCTTAAGAAATGTGAATTAAAAGGAATGTTTAAAAAGAACATTATTTTGATTTGTCATCCGACTAAGATAACATCCGTTGAAAAGAATGCGATTCGTGATTGTGCATATCGTGCAGGAGCAAAGAAAGTTTATTTAGAAGAGGAACCAAAGGTTGCGGCTGTGGGAGCTGGTTTAGATATTGGTAAAGCAAGTGGTAATATGGTACTAGATATTGGGGGAGGAACAAGTGATATCGCCGTATTGTCTTTGGGTGATATTGTATGTTCAACATCAATCAAAACAGCCGGAAATCGTATTACTCAGGATATCATTGAAAATGTTCGATCAAAACGTAAGATGTATATCGGTGAACAAACAGCAGAAGAAATCAAACAGAAGATCGGAAATGCGATGGTCGTAAAAGATGCGGAAACCATTTCCGTGAGTGGACGTGATGTGGAAACTGGACTTCCTCATGCTATAGAAATCAATAGCAATGAAGTAGAAAGCTATATTCGTGGTAGCCTTCAAGAAATTGTACATGCCACAAAGACCATTCTTGAGGTTACTCCTCCAGAATTGGCATCTGATATTGTTCAGCATGGATTGGTGCTGACAGGTGGAGGTGCCTTGTTGAGAAATCTGGATACCTTGATGCGCAATGAGTTGATGATTCCGGTATATGTTGCTGAAAATGCGCTGCACAGTGTTGTGGATGGCTGTAACATCATGCTGCAGAATTTATAATAAATGAATGTAAGTAAAGAATACCGATAAAGAATACCGAAAGAACCCCCTATGCTTTATGCATAGGGGGTATAGCATTATATAGGATATGGATGGATACCATTATACATCTTTGTCACAAGTATATCGCGGTAATCCAAGGCTATGTTTACCATATTCAATCGCTTCTTTAGGACAACGATTGATACATGCCATGCAATGCGTACAGTGCTTTCCCCATACCGGTTTTCCCTTTTTCAATTGAATATTGTTAAGTGGGCATACGTTAACACATTGACCACAAGATATGCAATGATCACTCGCATAAAATTTTTTTGCATGGACCATAACAGGATAAAACAGATAATTTACAATTCCACTCTTTATTCTATCCATGAAAGATATTGTTGTATGTGGCAACGGCATTCCTTTTTTAATAGTAAGAGCCGTATGATCGATGATACTTTCCGCCTGATCAATGATTTGCAAAGCTTTATCTTTTGTTGGGGTAGTAAATAATGCGATATAGTTTTCCGGCATGATGATCTTGATGCAGCCATAGTAATTCATGTTCTTTTCAGCACACAATCTTTTAAGATATTTCCCTGCGTTACCGATACTATCACCACAGGTCATTACAAAATAAATATTCTTATTTCCTGTGAACTTTGTTTCCCTGATCCACGTATGGACAATACGTGGTATTCTCCATGCATATGTTGGGACAACAATGACCCATGGGCGTTGTGAGGTTACTTTTGCATTGTCCTTTTCTTTACATTTATCAAAAAGATTCATTACCTCATCTTGAATCATTTTACTTATTCGTTTTGCTACATATTCACTATTTCCTGTACCTGAAAAATATAAAATCATAGGGCATTCTCCTTTGCGTTTGTTTTCGGCTTTATGCTGGCCGAAATTAAGTTCATTAACTTAGCAAGTTCTTTCCAATGCAATATCTCTTAACTTGTTCAATACATTCATTCATAAAATTTAGATGTCTTTTACGAATGCGTTCTCTTGTAACATTCTTTGACTATTGTATCTAACATACGCATGAAAATCAACTTTGGTAAAGCATGTCTTTCGCATAAGAGGGGTGTATGTTTTGCGTAATGAGCACAAGATGAAAGCCTTAGCGTAATAGCGAGAATGGATGTGAATGTTTCTATCACGTAATCAGGATGAACATTACCTAATGGGAATGCTAAAGAATATGAAAAATAGGCAATTGGAAAGATATTGATCATCCTCTGGATCCGAATCTTAAAACAATAAACTATTATAAGTTAATTCTTAGATAGTGGTATAATGAGTGTATCAAAAACAACGATAAGTTGTTAAAAAGAAAGGTGATTTTTATGTTGAAAGCTGCTTATATCGTGCCACATCCACCCATTCTGCTTCCCGAAATAGGAAAGAAAGAGGAAGAAAAAATCAGTCTCACAAGGCAAGGCTATGAAACGATTGCAAAAGATATCGCCCGTATTCGTCCACAAACAATCGTGATATGCTCACCGCATGCACCGGCCTATATGGATTATATTCATATTTCCGATGGAGAACAAGCGTATGGTGATATGCGTGCATTTGGCTGTGAACAGGTGCAATTTCATGAACATTATGATGTGGATTTCATCAATGTCCTTTGTTCCCTGGCCCAAAAGGCTCATTTGCCGGCTGGTACCCTGGGGAATCAGGAACCTGTATTAGATCATGGTACGATGGTACCACTTTACTTTATAGAACAAGCATATCGTGATTTTCAAATGGTCCGTATTGCTGTATCCGGTTTGGATAGAGATACGCATATACAATTTGGAGAATGCATATATAAAGCCGCAACATCCTGTGGGAAGGATGTAGTGCTCATAGCCAGTGGCGATCTGTCACATAAGCTCAAGAAAGATGGACCTTATGGCTATACCAAAGAAGGGCCTGCCTTTGATGAGGCCTTTGTAAAACTTTTAAAAGCAGATGCTTTGAACGATATTACCACTTTACCTAATGATATTTGTGAAAAAAGTGCTCAATGTGGTCTACCTGCTTTTCAGATGATGTTGGGGGCAGTTCAGCATCAATATGAGCATTGTCAATTTTTATCTTATGAAGGAGCATTTGGGGTAGGCTATGCAACGGCAATTATTCGGATGAAAATGCAAGATCCCTATGTAGCCCTGGCTCGTAAGGCACTGGAAACCTATGTCAAAGAAGGACGTATATTAAGAGACGATGAGGTAGAAGATAAAACGCTTTGCCAACAGCATGCGGCAGTATTTGTGAGCATACAAGAAAAAGGACAACTACGTGGATGCATCGGTACGCTGCAAGCAACAAAAGAACATATCGCACAGGAAATTATATCCAATGCGATTGCGGCCGGCAGTCGTGATCCGCGGTTTCCTCCTGTACAAAAAGAAGAACTTGCACACCTTGTGTATCATGTGGATGTGTTATGTGAGCCAGAGCAGATTACATCCTTTGCCCAATTGGATGTGAAACGTTATGGCATCATTGTAAGTGATGCCTATCATCAAGGCGTGTTGTTACCTGATCTGGAAGGTGTGGATACGATACAACAACAGGTAGCAATTGCTTTACATAAGGCAGGAATTGATGAAAACGCTTCTTACACCTTAGAGCGCTTTGAGGTGATACGTCATGAAGAATGTCGTTTGTGATCTTTGTTTTCATCATTGTGTACTGAAGGAAGGACAACGCGGATTCTGTCGAGCTCGTATCGTCAAACACGGTAAAATAATTTGTGAAAACTATGGAAAGATTACCTCATTGGCTTTAGATCCCATCGAAAAGAAACCGTTGCGAAGGTTTCATCCCGGCTCTAATATCTTATCCATAGGCAGCTATGGCTGTAATATGCGCTGCCCATTCTGTCAAAATCATGAAATCAGTATGAGCGAGACGATACCATATCATCCCATTTCACCTGCAACCCTTGTTGAATTGGCTTGTGCGAAACGAAAAGATGGAAACATTGGTATTGCCTTTACATATAATGAACCTTTGATTTCCTATGAATATGTTTTCGATTGCGCAGTTGCAGCAAAAGCTAAAGATCTAGCAGTTGTCATTGTCAGTAATGGCATGATCGAAACAACCAAATTATTAGCGCTATTGCCCTATGTTGACGCAATGAATATTGATCTGAAAGGATTTCAAGATAACATCTATGAGGAATTAGCCGGTAATTTGGAACAGGTGAAAGAAACGATTCGCTGTGCTGCAGCCCATACGCATGTGGAAATAACTTCGCTTATCGTTCCCCGGCGTAATGATGCAATCGCAGATATGCTGAAACAATGTGAATGGCTGGCCCAAATTGATACAAATATACCACTACATATCACACGCTATTTTCCACACTATCATCAATTGGATGCTACTACGGATATCCGGCTGCTAGAACGCTTACTTCAAGGAGCTAAGCAATATCTGACTTATGTCTATAAAGGCAATTGGTAGGTTTTTGTACACAGTCAAATACATGCAGAAGGAAGGGAAGTGCTGTTCGCAAAATAGCATTTCTTTTCTATTACATGAGAAGAAGTATAATAAAGCAAGCGGTCATAGCTATTAGAAAAACGTTAATTTTCGTAATAGTAACAGCAATATAAATGTTAAATCTTTATTTTAAGAATAAAAAATACCAATAAAATGTAAGGTTTCTAGAAGCATTTCCTGTTCGCTATCGTACTTTCTTAATCTATCATGAAGTGATGAATCGCAATACCTATTTTCTCAATATAGCGCAAAAATTATCCATCCGATATCTTTAGATTAAATTGCTCCATATGTTTGTAAAGTAAGTACGAAACATTTTGCATACTATTGGAAGCATATGGAAAATTATGCTATCCTTAAGAAAAGGAAGTGGTATTATGTTTGAAATCAAAAAGCTTAAATTTAAACATATTTTACAGATTGATCATCTGATGATTGATCGTCAGATCACATGTCTGATTGGCCCCAGCGGAAGTGGAAAAACAACACTGTTAAGAATGCTGAACCGCCTGAATGAGGCAGAGGAAGGAAGCATTTATTTTAATGGCGTAGATATCAAGGAAATGCATCCTATCAAACTACGTCGTAAGATCATCATGTTGGGACAGACGCCTATTTTATATTCGGGTACAATTGCAGACAATTTGCAAATCGGCTTAAGGTTGAGTGAACAGCCGCTTGCTGATGAAAATCGTTTGCTTGCTTATTTAGATAAGGTCGGTTTACATAAGGAACTCAATGATACTTGTGAAAAGCTGTCAGGCGGAGAAAAACAACGTCTATGTTTAGCACGTGTTCTTTTAATGGATGCCGATGTATATTTGGCAGATGAGCCTAGCAGTGCAATGGATAAGGAAACAGAAAGCTTTGTTATAGATAATTTAGTAACCTTTGTGAAGGAACATGACAAGCAACTGGTTATGGTGACACATAGTTCTGAGATTGCACAGCGTTATCCTCATGGTTTATTGGAACTTGCCCAAGGTGGCTGTAGGGGGTATGTATATGAATAATACAGTTATGGATCTTTCTATTTTAAATTTAGCCATCGCCTATGTGTTTGTGCTTGTTTTGTTGGTTATTTTCAAGGCAAGAGGCATTCGTCGCGAAAAGATGATTTTGATTGCGACCACACGAATGACTATTCAATTGACCTTGATGGGATTTGTCTTATTGTATGTATTCAAACATCCCAGCTGGTGGCTGACATTAAGTATGCTTGCCATCATGTTAGGCTTTGCCGTTTATAATGCGTTAAAGCGCGTTAAATACTCCATGTCAAAAGAATTAAAACGCTTAGTTGCTCTTTCCATGATCATCGGTTATTTGGTGACGGCAGTGGTCTTTATGCTATTGGTGTTACAGGTAGAACCTTGGTTTAATCCACAATACTTCATACCGATCAGTGGTATGATCATTGGCAATAGTATGACAGGGATTGCCCTTGGGGCAAACCGTCTGTGCGCCAATATGCGAGATCATCGTGAGCGTATTGAAAACAGTCTGATGTTAGGGGCAACGTGTAAGGTAGCAACGTTTGATGAGGTCAATGACGCCTTTGACAGTGCTATCTTGCCAACCATGAATAACATGATGACGATGGGAATCGTATCTTTACCGGGAATGATGACAGGACAAATGTTATCAGGAACTTTCCCACTCACGGCTATTAAATATCAGATTGGTATCATGTTGGCCATCCTTGGCTGTACGGCTATTACGGTTGTCATCTTTGTGACGCTTGGTTACAAAACCTTCTTTACTTCCAGCGCGGCTTTAAAGTAATCTGTTTATTCAAAACAAATAATTATACAGGAGTGTGGGCAGTAGATAAACAGCTCACACTTTTTCCTTGCAAACTTGAATCATCTGTGATATATCTGTTATACACGCGTGCAATATACGAGATGTGGGCTATCTTGGTTAGAAGATAAGGGGGATGACACCTGAATAGAAGCAGAGAAAAATTATCGTTATTACGGTCCTGTTTACATGCTTTTACATGAGCAAGAGATGTGGATCATTACGAATCGTATAGAAGTAGGAGAGTAGTATGAAAATAAATATCGTATATCAATCAGGTTATCCATTCATGATGTTGGAATAAGCATATGCAAATGGAATATATAGGAGCGTATCTGCGTTTTAAGCGAGAACAGCAGCATAAAGATGCAGGCGCACTTTGTCTGTCTTGTAACCTTACCCGCATGCAGCTGCATAGTATTGAACAAGGAAAAAGTGAAGCACATCCGAATACAATCAAGCGCATTTGCGACTATCTGAACATTGATTTTATAGCTTTATTTCAACATCAGGAAAAGTATCGGGAATTGTTGGAAGAATCCTTTATTGCATTGATTTATATGCGAAAGGATGAGCAACAGATGCTTATGCAAAAGATCGAAGCCTTACATTTTGAACATTCCATCTTATATCCGCAATATCTATTGATTCATCTGATGTATGTGGCTATTCATGAAGGTGCTGTAGAAAAGTATCAAAGCCTATTAAAACAATGCAGTTATTTTATTGACGTTCTAGAACCACGTCATCAATTTATCTATTATTTATATAAAGGATATTACCAAATGTTGTCAGGACAGTTAGAAGAATCTTTGCATACTTTATGCTTTGCGGATGGCTTATCGGTATTAGAACATCGTGAAATCTTATACAGTATGTATGGACGTTTGTATTACTATCGTAGAGAAATCGTATTAGCGATTGAATATTATAAAAAAGCATATGAGTTATTAGAAAAGAAATGGAATATCAATCGTCTGTTGGCTACGCAATGTGCTTTAGCTGCCTGCTATAATCGTATGAAGGAATATGATGTTGCCTTGCAGCGTCTAATGGATACGTTAAAGCTTGCAAAGCAGTATAAGAATACGGCCGTTATTGAGCGAACATATTATGAATTAGTGATGAATCGCTTTATGGTAAGAGATTATCACAGTGTCATACAATTAGGTGAGAAGGCTATAACGATACATCATCAGCCGCAATATCTTTATTTTTTAATATCCTATGCCAGTGTAAAAGAAAATGAGATGGAAAAAGCATATCTATGGCTAAAACAACGTTTAAAACAAGACACCAATGCTTTATTGCAGCAGCTATTGACTTATGTGTATCATATGGCACAGGGGACAAGTGTTTTACCTTATTTGGTAGAACTCATTCAGCAATTGGAAAAGAATCAAATGGATACCTGTGAGTTATATCGCTTTTTATTAGAAGATTTAGCAAATCTTTATCATGATGCCGGTTGCTATCAGAAGGAAAGTTATTGTCTTCGTAAATTGATGCAGATGGGCTATTAAACGACTTGGCGTCTTATAGGACGCCTTTTTTATGTGTGGCGGGCATGCCACATATCTAGGGTGAAAATCCCTCGGGGCGT
>OFML01001635.1_pt1 | contig 12034 bp, 10 predicted proteins | sample 1541831 | NCBI WGS metagenome assembly OFML01 (sample SAMN04209237, study PRJEB22552) | human gut metagenome | biome: gut; material: feces | host: Homo sapiens | place: USA: Oklahoma | reverse complement strand
TGCTTTTTTATTGGTTTCTTATAAGTTGGAATAAATTCATTATATCCTTTTCTTTTCTGCGCAATTTTTTGCGCACCAAAATACCCCCCCCCCCGGTATTCTTATCATTTCATACCAATGGAAGGAAGGGTATCTCTCAAGCTCTTCGTATATTTATACATTTTATAAGTGTTATGTAATATCTCTATATTTGGCTTTCTGTCTTTAAAACACAAATAATCGGGATTATTATATATCATTTTTTGCCCACATCCCTCATCCATTCATAAACATGTATGATTTTATCATATCTTTAAGCAGGCTTCAACTATGTATCAACAATTTGTACAATTTTACCCATTTTTTGTCTTTTTTTCGACATGTTTTATACGTCCATCTCTTCTTCGTAGTACTTGATCAGTGCCTGGGTGCCGAGATCTCCGCAGCCTTCTGCCTGAAGGAGTTCGTAGTTGGCAAGCACCTGGCTTAATACGTCCAGATTGAGATTGCTCATGTTCGCTTCGGTAAGGGCGAGCTTCATGTCTTTGACGAAGTGCTTCAGGAAGAATCCCGGTGCGTAATCTCCTGCCAGGATCTTCGGTCCGAAGGTATCTAGCTGTTTGCTTCCTGCCGCTCCGGTCGATACAGAATCGAGTACCGTCTGAAGATCCAGGCCTTTTGCCTTCGCATAGGTGAGTGCCTCGCAGACTCCGGATAAGGTGCCGGCGATCATGATCTGGTTCGCAAGCTTGGCGTGCTGGCCGCAGCCGGATCCTCCCTGGTAGTTGATGTTGGTTCCCATCGCCTCGAATAACGGCATGCAGGCTTCGTAGTCTTCTCTGGAACCACCGACCAGGACGGAGAGTGTACCGTTCTTTGCCCCGGTGTCACCACCGGTGACCGGTGCGTCCAGTACGTGGAAGCCTCTTTTGGTTCCTTCTTCTGCAATCTTCTGGTCCAGCATCGGGCTTGTGGTCGTCATGTCGATCAGGTATGCGCCTTCTTTTGCGCTGTCTAAGATGTTGCCTGCATCGAAGTAGACTTCTTCTACGTCGGTCGGGAAGCCTACGATGGTGATGACTGCTTCTGCGTCTTTTACGCAGTCTGCGATGGTGTCGTGGAAGGTGGCTCCTTCGCTGATCACGTCTTCGACTTTGGATCTGGTTCTGGCGTAGATGTGTAATTCGAATCCTGCTTTCATGAGATTGCGGACCATGGATCTGCCCATGATGCCTACGCCGATGAATGCTATTTTGTTCATTGATTTTTCCTCCGTGTGTTGATTACTCTTCTACTTTCTCCACTACTTCGCCCTGTCTCTTGTAGATGCTGTGTGCCGGTACGAATCCTCTGACGCTTGACAGTGGGTAGATGTTGCTGTGGCTTCCGATCACGGTTCCCGGATTCAGTACGCTGCCGCAGCCGACTTCTACTTCGTCTCCGAGCATGGCTCCGAATTTCTTAAGACCTGTCTCGATCCTTTCGTCTCCGGCTTTTACTACGACAAGTTTTTTGTCGGATTTGACATTGGATGTGATGGATCCGGCCCCCATATGGGATTTGTAGCCGAGGATGGAATCACCCACGTAGTTATAGTGCGGCACCTGTACTTTGTTGAACAGGATGACGTTCTTAAGTTCTGTCGAGTTACCTACGACTGCGCCTTCGCCGACGATCGCATTTCCGCGGATGAATGCGCACTGGCGGACTTCTGCGTTCTTTCCGATGATCGCCGGTCCGTGGATGTAGGCTGTCTGGAATACGGTTGCGGATTTGGCGATCCATACGTCTTCGCCGACCTGATCGTATTCATCTGCCGGAAGGGTCTTTCCGAGTTCTTTGATAAAGCCGCTGATCTTTGGAAGGATTTCCCATGGGTAGGTGGCTCCTTCGAAGATGTCTTTTGCGATGGTTTCATCCATGTGGTTGTAGAGGTTTTTGATGGTTAATTGTTCTGACATGTTGGTTCTCCTTTTTTATTTTTTAGTTTTTCCGGTCTTTCTCACCGGCTTCTTATAAAACTGTGCTGCCTTATCATAACACGCCCGCATCTGATACTGATTGTTCAGACCTTTGACTGCAAGTGTGCGTCTTGATACAAAATCATCCAGCTTTTTCATATATTCATCTGATGTGATATCTCCGTCTGCCACATACGTCAGACCTTTTTCCCAGCTTGCCGTAAGTTCCGGGTTCAGGAGCGGCCGGATGGAATGGTCTACGACATCGTAGATCATTTCCCCTAACATCGTCGGCGTGACGATCTGGGTCTTTTTATTCAGCGCCAGATATTTATTATTGAATAATTTCTTCAGTATCTCGCCTCTGGTGGCACTGGTGCCGATTCCGCTTCCTTTGATCTGAGCGCGGAGTTCTTCGTCTTCGATGAGCTGTCCTGCATTTTCCATGGCAAGGATCAGTGAACCGGAATTGTAGCGCTTCGGCGGCGAGGTCTTGCCTTCTTTGATGTCCAGGGACTGTACCGGAAGTGTCATGCCTTTCTTGAGGCTCTGGATCCTGGCGAAGAAGGCTGCATCAGTGTCTTTGTCCTCGGTACTGTCTGCGCTGCTGTCTGTATTGTCGTTATTGTCGTTCTTCCTGCCCGGCACGCCTGTAACTTTCAGATAGCCTTCTTCTGCCAGTACTTTGAAGCTTGAGAAGAAGGATTCTTCTTTGATCTTCGTCACGATCGATACTTTCTGATAGACAGCCGGTGGGTAGAAGATGCTTAAGAATCGTCTTACGATCACATCATACACCCTCTGTGACAGATTCGGAAGTCCTTTTAGTGCTCCCATGCCCTGTCCTGTCGGGATGATCGCATAGTGGTCTGTGATCTGTTTGTCGTTGACGTATCTCGTCTTCTCCAGTCCTTTGTGGCTGCCAAATTTCACGATATCCTGAAGATATGGCTTTACCGGTTCGTACTGCATCAGACCATTTAAGTTCTTGTGGATCTCTTTTGCCACTGCTGTCGACAGGACACGGGCGTCCGTTCTTGGGTAGGTGACGAGCTTTTTTTCATATAGTTCCTGGATGATCCGGAGGGTCTCATCCGGGCTGATTTTGAACCGCTTGGAACATTCATTCTGAATCTCGGCCAGGTTGAATAATAACGGCGGGTTCTTCTTTTCTTTCTTCTTTTCTATGGATACGATCTGGCAAGTCAGGGGCTGGCTGGCATCTGACTCGCTGTTGCTTAGGCAGCGGATCAGTTCTTCTGCCTTTTCCTTTTCTTTGAATCCATTTTCCTTATAGAGGTCGAAGGATTCGAACCATTTTGATCCTTTGACGGCGCGCCATTCGCCTTCGAATGTTGCACCTTTCTCTCCGATGGTGCTTAGGACTCTGTAGAACGGGGTCTCTACGAATTCCCGGATCTCCCGTTCTCTGCGCACGACCATACCGAGGACGCAGGTCATAACGCGGCCTACGGATACAACGGAATATTTCGTATTCAGGTAATTGGAGATGCTGTTGCCGTATTTTAACGTCAGGAGGCGGGAGAAGTTGATTCCCATCAGGTAGTCTTCTTTCGCTCTTAAGTAGGCGGATGCTGCCAGGTTGTCGTATTCTTTTAAGTCTTTTGCTTCTTTGATCCCGCGCAGGATCTCTTCTTCTGTCTGGGAGTCAATCCATACGCGGCGGCGGTTCTTGCCTTTTACGCCTGCCTGCTGTTCTACCAGACGGTAGATGTATTCTCCTTCCCTTCCCGAGTCGGTACAGACGTAGATGGTGTCTACGTCTGTGCGGTTCAGCAGTCCCGATACGATTCGGAACTGCTTTGACACTGCCGGGATGACTTCGTATTTGAATTCCTGCGGGATAAAAGGCAGAGTCTCAAGACTCCACCTTTTTAATGCCGGATCGTATTCTTCCGGATAGCTCATCGTGACCAGGTGTCCGACGCACCAGGTTACGATTGCTTCTGCTGATTCGAGATATCCGTCTTTTCTCTGTGTATTGATATGCAATGCCTTGGCAAACTCCTGCGCTACGCTGGGTTTTTCGGCAATGTATAGTGATTTTCCCATGTAATTGTGTTACTCCTTGGTGAGCCGATGGGGACGGGAATTACTGGCTTTTTCCCTGTCCCTGATGGCTTTTATTTTTTTCTGTGCCGGAGGGACAGGAAAAAAGCCAGTAATCCCCGTCCCCGTTGGTCTTCTTCTCGGCTGCCGTGCTGTGCTTCTTCCATGAAAACTGCCTGGGAGTCCACAGCTTTTATACCGCCGGTCCGTTTCATATATGTGCCGTCTTTCTGCATGATCCTTGCTTTCACGTTATCGCTTAACATGATCTTCAGGTCATGGTTGATCTGGCGTCTGATCTGCCCGTCTAATACCGGGCAGGCTACTTCTACTCTTTTTTCTGTATTTCTTGTCATCATGTCTGCGGAGCCGATATAGATCTTCTGCTCTTTGCCGGTTCCGAAGCTGAAGATACGCGGATGTTCCAGATAGCGGCCAACCACGCTCATCACTCTGACATTTTCCGTAAATCCAGGCACTCCCGGTAGTATACAGCAGATTCCGCGAACAATCAAGTCTACCCTTACTCCGGCGCAGGAGGCCTCGGATACTTTCTTTATAAAGTCCACATCTGTCACGGAGTTCATCTTCATAATGATGCGTCCTTCGCTTCCTTTTGCTATCTCTTCGTCCATCATCTGTAAGATACGGCTCTTTAAGCTGACCGGTGATACGATCAGGTATTGATAGCTGCCCTGCAGATTGCCGATGGACATATTCTTGAAAAATTCTGCGGCGTCCTGTCCGATTCGCGGATCGGCTGTCATCAGGGACAGATCGGTATACATGGCAGCTGTCTTCTCGTTATAATTGCCGGTTCCGACCTGTGTGATATACTGGATGTCATTGCGGTTCCTGTATGTGATCAGACAGATCTTGGAATGCACTTTGTAACCGTCGAATCCGTAGATCACACGGCATCCGGCTTCTTCCAGACGTTCCGACCAGTCGATGTTGTTCTGCTCGTCAAATCTTGCACGCAGCTCGATCAGCACGGTGACTTCTTTTCCATTTTCCGCAGCTGCGCACAGGTATTCCACCAGTCTTGCCTTCTTCGCCAGGCGGTAGATGGTGATCTTGATCGTCATAACGTTCGGATCTGCCGCGGCATCTTTGATCAGCTTCAGGAATGGATCCATGCTTTCGTATGGGTAGAACAACAGGATATCATTCTTTTTCACCTGTTTTAACATGTTTCCGTCCTGTACATGTGCTGATTTTTGCGGGGAGAATGGTTCGTAGACCAGTGCTTTCTTCATGGACTCCGGGAGATTCCCTGCGATGGAGAACATATAATCCAGTTTCATCGGCATCTTCGTGCGGAAGATCTGCTCCGGTGTGATCTTGAATTTCTTACAGAAGTATTCTTGCATTTCCGGTGTCAGTTTCTCCGCTGTTTCTAATCTTACTACCGCCATCCTGCGGCGTTTGTGCAGGGTACTCTGCATGAGTTTCCGGAAATCATCGGTAACCTCCAGTGCCTCATCGTCCGGAGATACGTCTGCATTTCTTGTCACGCAGATGTAGTTCGGGTCGGATACTTCGTACTGGTCAAATACCATATCCAGGTATTCCATGATGACTTTCTCCATGCGGATATAACGGATGTCATGTCCCGGAAGCATCAGGATATCGGATACATAGGTCGGAACCGGTACGATTCCGAGGATCTGTTCTTTTTCTTTGTCGTCTTTATTCTTCCTGCTATTGATATGCTTCAGATTGGCTGTTACGTAGATATCTTTATTCATAAGATGCGGGAACGGGTGGCTGCTGTCTACGATCTGCGGTGACAGTACCGGCAGGATCTGCTCTTTGAAACATTTCTTAACATATTTCTTCTCGTCTGCCTCCAGTTCTTTAAAGTCCAGTCCGCAGACTCCGTATGGGGACAGTTCTTTCTTGATCCCGGCGTAGGTCTTGTCACGTTCTTTATATAACGGGGCAACTGCTGCGTAGATCGCATCCAGCTGCTCCTGCGGTGTCATTCCCGACCGGCTGTCTCTGTGTCTGTCGTCTGTCTGCACCATGTCATAGAGACTTCCGACACGGATCATGAAGAATTCATCTAAGTTACTGGTGAAGATGGCTACGAATTTCATACGTTCTAACAGCGGCACGCTCTTATCTCTTGCTTCTTCCAATACACGCTGATCGAATCTCAGCCAGGAAAGTTCTCGGTTCTGTGTGTAGTTCAATAATTCTCGGTCCATAGGGGCTTCCTCCGTTTCTTGCCATGGGCCATGGGGACGGTGTTTTTGGTTTTTTCAGTGTCCCCACCGGCACTTTGTAATCAGCGAGTTTATTGTATACTTTATTATAGCAAAACCATCTTTTATTCTCAACACTGAGATGTATCGTGTTCAGACTTCCGTGTTCAGATTTTGTATCGGCAGGCGGGACCGGCTTCTTTGCTGGAGATATAACGTATAAAAAGGCGGGAACTGCGCCTTTTTACATGTTGCAGTTCCCGCCTTTTTATATGTTATGCTTTCATCTTTTTTATGTTTTTGCCTTTTTATGTCTTCGCCTTATGAATGCTAAGCAGGTGAGTGTACCACCAGGGACACTAAAAAAGCCGGATTTCCCGTCCCCTGGCTATTTCGCCTGGATATATCCCTTAGCAGTCAGTGCTTCGGCGCAAAGCACAGCTCCGCCTGCTGCACCGCGGACAGTGTTGTGTGACAGTCCGATGAATTTGTAATCATACATGCTGTCTTCTCTCAGACGTCCGATGGATACGCCCATTCCGTTCTCGTAGTTAACGTCAGCTTTTACCTGTGGTCTGTCGTCTTCTGACAGGTACTGGATGAACTGTTTTGGTGCACTTGGAAGTTCTGCTTCCTGTGGGAATCCCTTGAAGCTTTCCAGTTTTTCGATCAACTGTTCTTTGGTTGGCTTCTTTTCGAAGTTGATGAATACAGCTGCTGTGTGTCCGTTCAGTACAGGAACTCTTAAGCACTGGCATGTGATCTTTGGTTCTTCTGCCAGTTTGATCTCGCCGTTTTCGAGTGTTCCGAGTACACGCAGAGGTTCTTTTTCGCTCTTTTCTTCTTCTCCTCCGATGTATGGGATGATGTTCTCGATCATTTCCGGCCAGTCTTTGAATGTCTTACCTGCTCCGGAGATTGCCTGATATGTTGTTACAACAACTTCCTTCGGTCCGAATTCTTTCCATGCTGCAAGTGCAGGTGTGTAGCTCTGGATGGAGCAGTTTGGTTTTACTGCGATGAATCCGCGTGTTGTTCCGAGACGCTCTTTCTGAGTCTTGATCAGGTCGAAGTGCGCTGCGTTGATCTCAGGTACTACCATCGGTACATCTTTTGTCCAGCGGTGTGCGCTGTTGTTTGATACAACCGGTGTCTCTGTCTTTGCATATGCTTCTTCGATTGCTTTGATCTCGTCTTTTGTCATATCTACGGCACTGAATACAAAATCTACGGTAGAAGATACTTCTTCTACTTCATTTACATTCTTTACGATCAGTTTCTTAACGCCTTCCGGCATTGGTGTATCCATTTTCCAACGTCCGCCGACTGCCTCTTCATATGTCTTTCCTGCTGAACGCGGGCTTGCTGCTACTGTTACTACCTCGAACCAAGGGTGATTTTCAAGCAATGAGATAAAACGCTGTCCAACCATTCCTGTTGCCCCTAAAATACCTACTCTTAATTTCTTCTCCATCTTCTTTTCTCTCCCTTACTTTTGTTTTTTATTCAGCCATGTATTTCTTATAAGCTGCGATTGACTTTGCCATCGCATCCTTTCCCGGTGCTCCGATCGTGATACGCTTATTCACACATGTCTCAAGATCAATTGCTTCATATATGTCTTCTTCAAATACCGGTGAGATCTTCTTGTACTCTTCCAGCGGAAGTGCATCTAACGGGATCTTCTTCTCGATACAGGTCAGCACCAGTTTTCCTACGATGCCGTGTGCATCTCTGAATGGTACACCGTGATTTACCAGATAATCTGCCGCATCTGTTGCGTTGGTGAATCCGTGTTTTGCACTTTCTTCCATGCGGTCTTTGTTGAACTGCATGGTCTTTAACATGCCGGCAAATAATGTGATGCATCCTTTTGCGGTATCCATGGCATCGAATGCCCATTCTTTGTCTTCCTGCATATCTTTGTTGTATGCAAGCGGGATTCCTTTCATTGTGGTAAGGAGTGCATTGAGCGCACCATATACGCGTCCTGTCTTACCTCTTACAAGTTCTGCGATATCCGGGTTCTTCTTCTGCGGCATGATACTGCTTCCGGTGCTGTATGCGTCATCGATCTCCACGAACTGGTATTCATTCGAATTCCAGATGATGACTTCCTCACAGAATCTGCTCAGGTGCATCATGATGATGCTGAGTGCAGATAACAGTTCTAATAAGTAATCTCTGTCGGATACCCCGTCCATGCTGTTCAGTGTCGGTCCGTCGAATCCAAGTAATTCGGCTGTGTACTCACGGTCCAGCGGATAGGTTGTCCCCGCAAGTGCTCCGGAACCGAGCGGACAGGTATTCATACGCTTTGCGATGTCCTGCAGTCTCTCGTGGTCTCTGCGGAACATTTCAAAATATGCTCCCATGTGGTGGGCCAGTGTGATCGGCTGCGCTTTCTGAAGGTGTGTGAATCCAGGCATGTATGTCTCGACATTTTCCTCCATCACGTGAAGGATCACTTCCAGAAGTTCTTTTACCTGTGCGTCGATCTCATGGATCTCGTCTCTGGTGAAAAGCTTCATATCTAATGCAACCTGGTCATTTCTGCTTCGTCCGGTGTGAAGTTTCTTTCCCGGATCGCCGATGCGGTCGATCAGTGTTGCTTCCACAAAGCTGTGGATGTCCTCATATTTATCTGATATTTCTAATTTTCCGGATTCTACATCTGCCAAAATGCCATTCAGTCCGTCTGTGATCTGTTCTTTTTCTTCTTCCGTTAAGATTCCCTGCTTTGCAAGCATTGCTACATGTGCAAGACTGCCTTTGATATCCTGCTTATAGAATCTTTTGTCAAATGTAATGGAAGCGTTGAAATTATATACTAACTGGTCTGTTTCTTTTGTGAAACGGCCTCCCCATAACTGTGCCATATGGATTTCTTCCTTTCATTTTTAAGTTTACTGTTTCCGATTTTAACACATTTCCGCGTAAAAGCAAATATTATTGCAGAAATTTACATATTTATTCACCCTGAAACGTGATTTTTTTCTTAATCAATGCAATTTTCTAATTCGATTTATGCATTTTCACTGTTTTTTCTCGCCTGCTGTTCTTCCAAACGCTGACGCATGGAGAATTCACAGCCACAGTAATCCTGCCGGTAAAGCCCGTACTGTGCGGATAATTCTACGGACCGCTTATATCCGTTCTTCTTTTTGAAATCTGACGTCAGATATGCCACGCCGTACTCTTCTGCAAGTTTTAATCCAATCTCATTCAATTTTGCTGCATTCTTAAGCGGGCTGATGCTGAGCGTCGTCGTGAAGTACTCATATCCTCCGGCTTTTGCAATTTCTGCGGCCTCTCTTAAGCGGAGTTCATAGCATTTGAAGCAACGCACGCCGCCTTCTTTTACTTCTTCCAGTCCCTTTGCCATCGCATAGAATTTTTCTTTCTCATAGCTGCCCGCAATGAACTGCACCGGATATTTCGTATGCATCGCCCCGATCAGTGTCTGCTGTTCGATGATGCGCTTGCTGTATTCACTCTCCGGGTAAATGTTCGGGTTGTAATAAAGTACCGTGATCCTGAAGTAATTGCTTAAGTATTCCAGCACATAACTGCTGCATGGGGCGCAGCAGCTGTGAAGCAGAAGCGTCGGGACTTTTTCTTCTTTTTGCAGATCCGTGATTAATCTATCCAGTTCTTTTTGATAATTTATTTTTTGTAACATGTAATGACCTCTCCTGGTGTGTTAATGTCTTTCTGACATTTCCATATCAGCATTTTACCACACACACCACATTTATTCACCTGTTTTCTGTCTGCGGCATATCTTACTTATATAGGTTATTTTTCGCTTGTAGGAGGTCTTCTATGGAACCGGTTCGGGAACAGATTTTAAATCTACAGCACATTTCTTACACGTATCATACTCTGCAAGGGGAGACCCTGGCTCTGTCTGATATCTCATTTTCATTGAAAAAAGGAGAATTTGCCGCCATTGTGGGACCCTCCGGGTGTGGCAAATCTACACTGCTTTCGCTGATCTGCGGACTGCTGCCTTGTACAGAGGGGCAGATTAAGATCAACGGAAAGCCTTTGAAAGAGAGCACGACAAATGTCGGCTATATGTTGCAGCACGATGAACTCTTTGAATGGCGCACGATTTATAATAATGTAATCCTTGGGCTGGAAGTCCAGCACGCACTGACAGCGCGTACGAAGCAACGGGCACATGAGCTTCTTGACATCTATGGACTCGGTGACTTTAAGAATGCAAGGCCTTCGGAGTTGTCCGGCGGGATGCGGCAGCGTGCTGCCCTGATCCGCACACTCGTCCTGGAGCCGGAGCTTCTTCTTCTGGATGAACCTTTTTCCGCCCTGGACTATCAGACCAGGCTTCAGGTTGGTGATGACATCGGGCAAATCATCCGGAATGAAGGAAAATCTGCACTTCTGGTCACGCACGACCTGTCGGAAGCGATCTCTCTTGCCGACCGTGTCATTGTCCTTTCTAATCGTCCGGCAACAATCAAACAAACGATTCCTCTGCTGTTCCATCTGGAGCACGATACTCCGTTGAACCGCAGAAGTGCGCCGGAATTCAAGAATTATTTTAATCTGATATGGAAGGAGTTAAATGAAGATGAACCGAATGTCAAAGACTGAGATTCCTGCTGCCTCTGGCACAAATATCACTTCCAATGCAAGTGCCATCTTTACCGCCGCCTCATCTTCTACAGCGCAAAGAACCTTTTTATCAAAGTACCGGCTGCACAAAAAGTTCGTAGCTGCTGCCCGGATTCTCCTTCTGGTTGTCTTCCTGTCTGTCTGGGAACTGACCGCCTCACATCAAATCATCGATTCTTTTATCTTTAGCAGTCCTTCTAAGATTGCCCGGTGTTTTCTCGACATGGTCTCAGACCGCAGTATCTTCCTGCACCTTGGCGTCACCTTATATGAGACGATCGTAAGTTTCCTTCTGGTTATCGTCTTCAGTATCCTGACGGCGGTGCTTCTGTGGTTCAGTAAGAAGCTTTCAGAAATCCTGGAGCCGTATCTGGTTGTTCTAAACAGTCTGCCAAAATCCGCCCTGGCCCCGCTTCTCATCGTATGGCTCGGTGCCACACGTACCACCATCATTGTTGCCGGTATGTCGGTGGCTATCTTCGGAAGCATCCTGAATCTGTATACCAGTTTTATGTCCGCGGATCCGGGAAAGATGACGCTGATCTATACACTTGGCGGGAAACGGCATCAGGTACTGACTAAAGTTGTGCTTCCAAGTTCGATTCCGGCGATCATCAGCAATATGAAGGTAAATATCGGATTGTGTCTGGTCGGGGTGATCATTGGGGAATTTCTTGCTGCGAAAGAAGGGCTGGGGTATCTGATTATTTATTCCAGTCAGGTGTTCAAAATGGATTGGCTCCTCATGAGCATCTGTCTTCTCTGCCTGTTTGCCATGTGTTTGTATGCACTCATCAATCAGCTTGAATCCTGCTACCTAAAAAGAAATAAGAGATGAGCCTCTCCGTTCATCTCTTATTTCTCCTCATTTCCTTCATCTCATCGTATAGCTGAAAGAATGGTTTTCTTAACCTTTTCTGCATCAACAGGCTTTGCAATATGTCCGTTCATTCCTTTTTCAAATGCCTTTTTTCTATCTTCCTCAAATGCATTGGCAGTCATGGCAACAATCGGGATCGTCTCAGCATCTGGATGTTTCAGTGACCGGATTGCACTTCCATCCATTCTGTCCACGAAAGGGAATATATATTCTTAATGAATCAACCAGTTATAGTTTTTTCATTTTATCCGTGATACTCTCCATTATACTGGATCAATGTAATATCTTCTACA
>OFML01001633.1_pt1 | contig 12056 bp, 9 predicted proteins | sample 1541831 | NCBI WGS metagenome assembly OFML01 (sample SAMN04209237, study PRJEB22552) | human gut metagenome | biome: gut; material: feces | host: Homo sapiens | place: USA: Oklahoma | reverse complement strand
CCCTCATCCGCACCAGGCAGAGCCTGGAGCCATGCCGCACTCCAGGCTCCTCTTTTTTTCCAAGGATTCTTCTCGATACCTTCTGGGCAGAGTTCGGAATCATGTTGTACTCCAAGCTCTCTTTTTTTCTTAGTGTCCTTCAAATGGTTGCTATAAAAGCCGTTTTATAAAGTGGACGGGTGACGTCCCGGCAGGCCGCCAACTGCAAGGTGCGCATCCCAAGCAGGGGTGCGCTTTTTTCATGTTGTCTTTGGATCCGTCTGATCCATTCCAAAAGGAGGTCTCTATGAAACGTCTTACCCGTTTGCTTGTATTTGCTGTGGTTTTATCTCTGCTGTGCGCCTCCCTCAGCGCTTGTTCCGGTAAGGACGGCAAAGTGACCGCTGGATTTAATCCCAATAATCTTCTGCGTCCGCCCCGTTTGACCGGCGATCAAGCCGGCGTCCAAAAGGCGCTGAGTGACAATATCTCTAAAAAATATACGTTGAAATATCCCCGCAGCGGCGATTACCGTTCGGCTGTGGTGTATCAGGATCTCAATGGGGACGGCTTGGATGAAGTCCTGGCGTTTTATAAATTGGCCGATGAGTCGCTGATCCATATTATGATGCTGCAATGCGAGATAGACGAAAATGGGCAAGAGTCATGGAGCTGTGTCAGCGATACCCCGGCCCCCAGTTCGGAGATGGAATTCATTTCATTTGAGGACCTGGATGATGATGGCCGTCCGGAGGTCATCACTGGCTGGAGATCGGCTAGCCCTGTGGAAAATCAGATTGTAGTGCACTCCATGCAGGGCAATTCCTTAAGCCAGCGGTTTAGCGAGAAATACACCGAGGCTCAAGTAGTGGATCTGGATGACGACGGGATTTTGGAACTGCTGCTCATTTCCCTGGATTCCACCACCCTGACCGCTTCGGCCAATCTTTATAAGTTGCAGAAGGGCAGCGACGGCAAAAGCAGCTTCGACTTGATGGGTACCACCCCTATGGACGGTTATGTATCCTCCGGCTCCAGCAATAGCCCTTATGCATCGGTTGCGGTGGGTGAACTGCGCCCCGGGATTACGGCCGTCTTTGTGGACGGGTACAAGAGTTCTACCACTTCCAGCGCCAGCTTTACTTCTTCCATCACGGAAGTGCTCTACTGGCGTCAGGAGGATTCCCAGCTTGTAAACCTCTTCTTTAACGCGCAGACACAGACGGTAGAAGAAACCTATCGTCCTGTGCAGATGGTGTCGTCCGACATCAATGGAGACGGCTGGATCGAGATTCCCTCTGTCCGGGAACTGCCCGGGTATGAGAAAAAGCCGGAAGCTGATAAATTATGGCTGACCAACTGGATGCATTATAACGGCTATCAGGATGAGAGCCAAGGGTTTGATAAAGAAGTGGCCCTCTCCTGTGTCATGAACAAGGCGGAAGGGTACTATTTCTCCTTCCCCGACGAATGGTTGGGCTATGTGACGGCCCAGAATCAGCCTGGGGACCGTACCCTCACCTTTTACCGGTGGGATTCGTCCTCTAACCCGGCCCAGATGGGGGAACCACTGCTGCATATCCGGGTAGTGCAGTCGGCCCAATGGAACGCCAGTCCGCCGGAAGGGTATTTCCGGGTGATGTCCAAAGGCGATATCGTCCTGGCTGCGCAGATCACCGATGCCGGCCTGAACGATGAGGAACTGGGCCTTTCAGAAAATATGGTCATCAGTTCTTTGAGCTGGTTTAACAGTTGACGCCCTGACGGGGTATTTTAGCACAATGAAAGAGGGTCTGTTTGATGAAACGCATTTTAGTGGCGGAGGATGAAGCTGCCATTCGGGAATTTGTCGTGATCAACTTAAAACGCGCGGGTTATGAGGTGTGGGAAGCGGAAAACGGTCAGGAAGCTCTGGATCTCTTTGACCAGCAGAATGGGGATTTTGACATCGCCCTATTGGATGTCATGATGCCCATCCTGGATGGCTTTGCCGTGTGCCGCGAGCTGAGAAAACGCAGTCAAAACATCGGCATCATTATGTTGACCGCCCGCACCCAGGAAATGGATCGGGTCAGCGGCCTGATGCTGGGCGCCGACGACTATGTCACAAAACCCTTTTCCCCTTCGGAACTGGTGGCCCGGGTGGATGCTTTGCACCGCCGTGTTGCGGCCCAATCGCCGGCGGAGAAAAAACAGGTTAAGGAAGAGGTGGTGTCGGGCGACTTCACCCTCAACCTGGTCAACCGCACCCTCTCCAACAAGGGAAAACTCATCGATTTAACCCATGTGGAATTCCAGATCATGGAGTATTTTCTCAGCAATCCCGGCAAAGCTCTGGACCGCACCGATATCCTCAACCGGGTCTGGGGCGAGGGGTACTACGGCGAAGAAAAGATTGTGGACGTCAATGTCCGCCGCCTGCGCATGAAGGTGGAGGAAGAGCCTTCTCATCCCAAACATATTGTGACGGTTTGGGGGCTGGGGTATAAATGGCAGGCTTAACCCTCGTGGGAGCCGGCTTATTCAGCCGCCGGGATAGTAACCGGTTAGGAGGGACTGTGGCATGGCTGTAAAAGGCATCACCCAACGGTGGGTACTCAATGGATTAGGGCTTATTCTGGCCATCCTGGTGGTATTGGAGCTGGGTATGGCATTCATTGTCCGCTCCTACTATTACGGGGAGGTGTACGACTCCCTCAACCGTCTCATGTGGAGCACATTGGATTCCTTTACCAAATACGCGGAGAGCTCCGACGCTGAATTCCGCATCGGATGCCAGCAGGCATTGGAAAACTTCCAGCTCAAGGAAAACGTTGAGCTGATGGTCATCGGGAGCGACGGCGTGCCCTTTTTGTCGTCCACAGGCTTCCCGCCGGATACCTCCCAGCCTATGGATGACTATGAAACAGCCAAAAATTCCAACGGCAACCGCATCGGCAGTACGGAATTCAATCTGACCAGCGGTGAACATGTAATGGCTTACACCGCTTTGCTGAGCCGTTCGGAAAATACCCAGAACTTAAGGGCCATCCGTATGGTCGTCTCTCTGGAGCCTACCGATCAACAGGTCTTTATCATCGTAGCCATACTGCTGGCGGTGGGCATCGCCATTATCCTATTCGTCATTATGTCGGGCTCCTACTTCATCAGCTCCATCGTCACGCCGGTGCGAAACATTGGCCAGACAGCCCGCCGCATCGCTTTGGGGGATTTTGACGCAAGGCTTCAGAAAAAATATGACGACGAAATCGGCGATCTGTGCGACACCATCAACTATATGGCTAGCGAACTCAGCACCAACGAGCGTATGAAAAACGATTTTATCTCTTCTGTCTCCCACGAGCTGCGTACCCCGTTGACCGCCATCAAGGGATGGGGAGAGACGCTGATGGATCCCTCCCTCGTGGATCCGGAAACTTTCCAAAAGGGTATGAGCGTCATCGTCAGCGAATCGGAACGTCTTTCGGGGATTGTGGAAGAGCTTCTGGACTTCTCCCGCATCCAAAGCGGACGCATGACGCTGAAGATGGAACGCATCGATATTCTGGCTGAGTTGGGTGAAGCGGTTGTGATGTTCCGGGAACGTTCCCGCCGGGAGAACATCGAACTCCTGTACCACGAGCCGGAGATCCTTCCTCCCGTCGTGGGCGACCGCAACCGTCTCAAGCAGGTGTTTGTCAACATCCTGGACAACGCCTTTAAGTATTCCGATCCAGGCGGCCGGATACGCGTGGACGCCTGTGAAATCAATTGTATGATCCAAGTGGTCATCAGTGACAGCGGCTGCGGTATCCCGGCAAAGGATCTCCCCCGCATCAAGGAGAAATTCTACAAGGCCAACCACACCCGCCGCGGTTCCGGTATCGGACTTGCCGTGGTGGATGAGATCGTCTCCCTGCACGGCGGTTCTTTGGATATCCGTTCTACCGAGGGCGTTGGTACGGACGTTATCATCCGCATCCCCGTGGCCAAGATGGAGCCGGACAATCCTCCTGAACAGATCCAACCTTAAGTAAACCAATACGAACAAATCCCCCTGCATCTCAAAAAAGCGATGCAGGGGGATTTGTTTTGATAATCGAGGGGGATATTTTATATATGAAAACAGTATCTGCCCCAGGGAGCGCGGGCAGTGCTGTTGTTTCCCTTACGATTGACTGACTTGTGGAGATGTCTCATCCTTCCAAGTGACGATGACACCGCCCAGGTTATCCCCGGAAATGGTGTACTGCGAACTGGGAATGCGCAAGGTCATGGAAGGCTGGCTGCCCAGTTGGACATAACGGATATGATAGGTTTCCCCTTGTTCATCAGTCACTTTGATGTGCTTCTGCTGCCGCAGCAATTCCAGATACTCCTCCAGACACAGGTCCTTCTGTACCATGATGGCGGCGTGAGGTACGCCTACATATCGAAAATGCCAGGGCTCATTTGTGATGCCGGTAATATCGGATTTATCTTCGTCATACCGCACCACCCAGCCGTACTGCCAACTGTGTCCGGTAAGCCATCCGCATTGGGCGGTATCCCCGAACGCTTTGGACCACTGCCCAGGGACATACACATTGACATCCATGGCAAGGCCCAGTTGATGTTCACTGGTCCCGGGTTTGGCGACCTTGGAGAGAGCTTTATTCTCAGCCTGGTCCTCCGGCAGAGACTGGTATTTTTCCAGTTCATCCTCCAGGATCTCCTCTTGGTCGTCCTGGGTGCGGTAACAGGCCCTCAGCAAATAGTTTTCTTGTCCGGCTTCCTTGGCAGCGTCAAACATGAGATTGGCCTGCCTAGCCGCCTCTTCCTGCAGCATCATGTTGGTGCCGGCCAGCTGATAATTGCGGTCGGGGTATTGTTCATATAAGTTACACAGAGAAATATCCTCCAATTCCTCTGGAATGGCGTTCCATGGATTTACTAAAAGTAGATTTCCATTATAGATATCCTTTTGGTTTATTACAATGGTGGTATCCCCTTTGGAACTGGTATCTTTCTCCGTTATAATCTGATAAGCTGGCACGGCTTGTGCCGGCATCTCCTCCGGCTGTACAAAACACGCCCATGCACTAAAGGCGGCCACTCCTACAACAGCCACCACGGCCGCTGTCAATCCGGCTATCTTTTTTCGTATGTTCTTCATGGTGACTCCTCCTTCGCTTGAATGCCGCAGCTGGAATGTTTTCCTAGTCCCAGTATGCCCATAGAACCTGCTGACATTCAAAGACATCTCCAACTCCGTGATCCTAGGATACCAGCAGAAGATGACAGGGGTATGACAACACACTTACAAAATTGTAAGCCGGCCTGGTAAATACAGGCCGGCTTGTCAAAATAACAATAGCCCGGAACCAATGCCGACTAGAGCTATTATCATCACAGGTATCTGCCGTCGGACAGGCAGGAGCACATAAAAGCCAATTTTTTATAAATCGTCGGCATCCTGGACGGGTTTTCCGCCGTTCACAGGACGGCCGGTATAGCTTCCGTTGACGTCGGAATAAATGGGCTGTCGTTTGCGTTTGCCCATGGTATGCACCGTCACAAATTGGATCTTCTTGCTTTTGCGCTGGTTGGATTTTTGCATCTTTTATCACCCCGTTTTAGTCTTCCCCGGGATCAACGCCTTTGTGAATGCAAATTCTAACAGTGATTCAGCTCTTTGTTTCCCAGCCATCTCTTCACCAGTATTTTTTGGAAAATATAGAAAAAGACGCATCCAAACAGCAATCCCACTAAATTGTTAAAAATACGCAAAAGGACGGCATCGTGTACCCCGTAGATGCTGGAGGCCATAAGCAGCGCCCCAAAACAATTGAATATCGTCTTGTATCGGTAGTTGGAGCAAAATCCCAGACAGAGTCCTGAGACCGGTCCAAATAGGAAGCTTAGAGAAGGCGGGGTCAAAGAATAGATCAGGCCGAACAAAAGAGATCCTACGATAGCTCCTACGGCTCGATCCCTCATCCTCTCGTGGAGGTTAACCGGATAGCTGGACAGCAGCGATGAGCAGGCAAATCCCACCCACATAAAGCGGTTTAGTCCTAAATAGCTCCCTGCAAAGAAAAGAAGGCTGAGGGCCAATGCAATCTGCAACTGCCACTGGCCCTTTTGGCTGTGGATATCATACCGGCTGATGACATGCAGCAATGTGGTTTGCGGATTCTTATGGCGGTGTTTTAGAAAAAGAATGGCTGCACATACCAAATACCCGAAAATGGTGAGATAGATACGCTGGACAAATACCTCCGGCGTCACCATGCTTCCAGATAAAAAGATATAGCCAAATAGATAAAGTCCGCCGTTTCCCATTTCTGGTTTCTCACAGGTCAGTAACACGACGGCGAATAGCGAAATAAAATTGATGATCAGTCCCAAAGGGGGCGCTACCAGCTGCATGGCAATCGGCGATATCAATAGGATAAGGAAACAGATCCCAAGGCTCACGAGAGAATGGGAGATTTTATATCCGAAGTCCACGAATCGGATGCTGAGCATCATACAGAAAATTACGACGGCCATGGCGCTGTTCTGGCTCCCGAATACCTCCGATGAAAATGAGATAAACACAATGGCAAACATCACCAGTAAGATATCCCGGACCACCAGTACCTTGATAAAATACCGTTTTTCTTTTTTATCTTGTGCCTCCCTGATGCCCTTTTTTAATCCGGAAGGATCCATCTGCAAAGCTTGATAAAATGTCATACATTATCTTCTCCTTGACCATCTCGATACCCTTGTAACAGCACGCCTGCCCTTTTTATTTGTTCCATCATCTGATCAAAATCATCCCCCATCTGTTCTTTCAGATAATAGTACGGCCGAAGCAGCATCTGATAATTTCGCCCCAATTCCATATACCCTTTCGGCGTCAGCACCAATTGATAACTCCGCTCATCTCTCAGGCTCTTTTCCTTGTCAATCAGCCCTTTTTCATACAGCGATTTTAAGCTGCGGCTAATCGACTCCTTTTTCATCCCGGTGACTTTGCTCAGGGATAAAGGCGTATGCTTTTGTTGATTGAGATAAATATGGGATACAATATCCATTTCATTGGCCGTCAGGGTCAGCGGTTTTTGTTGGGTGATGATCATCCTCGCAAAAGAATGAAGTTTTTGTACCTGCAGGCTCATCTCTTGCCAATCGGTTTTACTCATCTTTCCTTCCCCTTTTAACAAGTTAACAATGTTAATTATATACCTCCTTTTTCTCTTGTCAACCATGCACTCCGTCCTATTTCCTGCAAAACAAAAAGGCAGACGTGCTTTCTTCACGTCTGCCTTTTATCACTGTTTTTGGATCAAAGGGTCAGGATCGACAATTTGTCCCCTTCCCCCACTAATTTCATAGCTCCTGGCTGATGGTCGGCATGTTCCACCAGGAGGGCGGCAATCTGATCCTCTACCTCACGGCGGATCAAATTGCGCAAATCCCGGGCGCCGTACCGGCCGCCGTCCACACGGCGCGCCATTACAGCTAGGGCTGTGCCGTCCCAAGTGAACAGGATCCCTTTATCGCCGAGCGGTTCCTTGATCTCCTTTAGCATCAGCTGGGCGATCTTGAGATAATCGTCGTAGGACAGAGGGCGGAACACCACCACTTCATCCACACGGCTGATAAATTCAGGACGCAGGAAATCGGATAAGGCTTTCATCACCTTTTCCCGGCTGGCATCCTGCTGGGTCTTGCCGAAGCCCAGAGCTTGGGACCGGTCGGAACTCCCGGCATTGGATGTCATGACAATAACGGTATTCTCAAAATTAACCGTACGGCCTTGTGCATCGGTGATGCGGCCTTCATCCAGGATCTGGAGAAGAATATTCATAACGTCGGGATGGGCCTTTTCAATCTCGTCAAACAAAAGCACCGAATACGGCTTGCGGCGTACCTTTTCCGTCAATTGGCCGGCTTCGTCGTAACCCACGTATCCGGGAGGCGATCCGATGATGCGGGAAACCGAATGTTTCTCCATAAACTCCGACATATCCAAACGGATCAGCGTCTCCGGACGGTCAAAAAGTTCTGCCGCCAGCACTTTGACCAATTCGGTCTTGCCCACGCCGGTGGGGCCTACAAAGATAAAGGATGCCGGACGGCGGCGGGCACTGATCTGCACCCGGCTGCGCCGTACAGCGGCGGCCACCGCTTTGACAGCTTCGTCCTGGCCGATGACGTGCTCTTTGAGATGCTGCTCTAAGAGTGAAAGCCTTCCCAATTCCCCCTGCTCCACGCGGGCGGCTGGGATGCCTGTCCACAGTTCGATGACCTGGGCCAGATCAGCCGGTGTCACGGCCGAACCCAATGCCTTAGGTTTTAACTCCTCTATCTGCTTCTCAATTTGCAGAATCTGCGTGCGCACCTTAGCAAGCGCCTCATAATCGATGTTTTCCACTTGACCGGTCAATTCCTCTTCCTGACGATGCAAATCATCCAGCTTCTGGCAATCCCGGTCGTACTGGGTCATATCGGCATTTCCCAGCGCTGCATGGGCGCACGCCTCATCCAAAAGATCGATGGCCTTGTCCGGCAAAAAGCGGTCGGTAATGTACCGCTCTGCCAATGACACCGTCCGGCGTAAAATATCGTCCGGCACCTGGACGCGGTGATGGGCTTCATAATAGCCTTTGATGCCTCGGAGCATGGTGACGGTATCCTGAATAGACGGTTCCTCCACCGTAACCGGCTGGAAACGGCGTTCCAAAGCGGCGTCCTTTTCAATGTATTTGCGATATTCTGTAAAGGTGGTAGCGCCGATCACCTGGATCTCCCCGCGGGACAATGCCGGTTTTAAAATATTGGCGGCATTCATAGATCCTTCCGCGTCGCCTGTTCCCACCAGATTATGCACTTCATCGATAAAGAGGATGATATTCCCATCGGCTTTGACTTCGTCCACCAGGCCCTTGACCCGGCTCTCAAACTGGCCTCGAAACTGGGTCCCGGCCACCAGGGCGGTGAGATCCAGAAGATGTACTTCCTTGTCCATCAGCCTGAGCGGGACATCCCCTTTGGCGATGCGAAGGGCTAATCCTTCGGCAATGGCCGTCTTGCCGACGCCCGGTTCACCGATGAGGCAGGGATTGTTTTTGGTGCGGCGGGACAGGATCTGAATCACACGGTAGATCTCCTGTTCCCGGCCGATGACCTGATCCAATTGGCCTTCCCGGGCCCGCCGGGTCAAATCAGTGCAATAAGTATCCAGGAACTTGCGCTTTTTCTCTTTGTCATTCTTAGGGCCGGCTTTTGCCTTTTCCTTCTTGTTTTTACCGACCTTTTCCGCCTCAAGCTCCTCATTTTCTTTGGAACCCTTGTTGGGGTCAAACATCTCCTGCAGATAGGGCGGCAATGTGGCCGCACCTCCCAGCTCAAAGTTGTCGCTGTCTTCATCCGATGTGGGCATCAGGCTGGTCATCTGCTCGCTCATGGCCTCCAGCTCCTCTGCGCTGACTCCCATTTTATCAATAATATCCTGAACCGGCTTGATTCCCAGCTCCTGGGCACAGACCATGCAGAGCCCTTCATTGACCGACTTATCCCCTTCCATCCGGGTGATAAATACCACGGCCACTCGCTTTTTACATTTTGAACACATCATACTGTTGTTAAACCTCCTGCCGGCCGCTTCCTAAAAGCGCACACGGCTCAATCTCCAGCTTATTTGGAGGACGGTGGATTCTTGTGCCCCTCACGGAGTATCTCCAAAAAAACCATAGCGTAACGCACAAAGGCAAAAATCATAAATCCCGCCACAATCGCAATCATCACCGTCATCGCTGCGTTTGGAATATCGGGAATAAACATGATCAGAAGCATCACGATATAAAACACAATCGTTCCAAGCTTGCCGAACCACAGGGCCGCCGACGGACGTTTTCCCCGTTTTAAAAGCATCAGGCTTCCAAGTCCCATAAAGACCTCTTTGAGCACGAAAATGCATACCAACGGGATGAGAAACTTGTTTTCCCGATGTACAATGGCGATGGAAATCACCACCGACGCCTGTGTCAGCTTATCCGCGATGGGGTCCAGGATTTGACCTACCGTCGTCACCTGGTTAAAACGGCGGGCAATATAGCCGTCCAGCATATCGGTAATGCCCGAAATTAACAGCACTACACCGGCGCCAATGCCGATATCATCCGGCGCCTTCCCCAGATATAGTACCAGAAATACAGGTACCAATACGATGCGGAAAGCCGAAAGAAGATTGGGAATGGTAAAAACCTGATTTGATTTACTCACGAAAGACACACTCCAATAATTTTAAAACATCAAAGCAAATGGAATCCCATCCGGCCCTATCATCCGCCGGTAAACGCCGTCACCAAATAAACAAGTGGATTTTGCTCGTAAAGATAAGAAAAAATCAAGGACTGATCCAAAGCCTCCCTGCTGGGCGGCGGGACGATTTCCAGCACCGTGCCAAACAGATAATAGAGCGCAGTCAGTACAATGATCAGCAGCGCGGCGTTTATTAGGCCCAACAGGCCGCCCAAAAAACAGTTCATCCCGTGGAGTACCGGCAGGCGGAACATGGGACGAATCACCCGGGCCAGCCAGGATACCAGCCAGAATCCCAGCATCAGCATGAGAAGGAACAGCACTCCACTGATGATTTTACTTACCACTGGACTCACTAAAGTATCCACAATCGCTGCCGCAGCCGTCTGTGGGGAGGATGACGTCTCCAGCAAAGAGGATAGCTGGCCGTTGGAGGACACTGCCCCCTGTACGGCAGGCTGCAAAAATCCAGGCAAACCTTCAATGCCCTGCTGCAACATTTCCCCTACCGATCCCAGACCGGACGGCAAAGATTCCGCCACCTTCTCTACCAGCGACGAGCGAAACACCGTATCAAACACCATGGGCGCCAACGCCGACGATCCTGCCGCCGCCAGAAAAAATACGGCGATCCTGCCGACGGTACGCACCAGCACATCGGCAAATCCCCGGCGGGCATCGGCCCACATCATCAAAACAGCCAAAAGGATTACAATTGCATCTAAAACAAATCCCATCATTTTGCTCCTTTGCTGCCGCTTTGAGGACTCATTTTCTTCCATCTGTCGAATACTATAGCACAATTAGGCCTTCCCTGACAAGCACATGCTTAAATTTACCGTCTCTGCCAGCCCCATCCTGGAAAACGGAGGGGCGCTGACCGTCAGCGCCCCTTTTCTTCTCTCCCAAAGGGGACTCTTATCCAGTATGCCCCTTATTGTCCCATTTGATTGACATCAATTTGATTTAAATGATCGGCGTCTTGAACATAAAGGGTATTCCCCTGGAGCAGAATATCCTGCGCGCCGCTGGAGGTGGATTGTCTCCCCAAAATCTGCCCGTCGAGGGGACGGATCACCGTCACCGACGAATTGGTCAGCATGGCCACATTTTCATCGTAGGACAAGGCGCGTACCCGTCCCACATGATTCTGATGGCTCTCCTCCTGCAAGGACCCGTCCAGCAACACTAAAGTGCTGTCCCGCAGGTCCTCGTGGTCGGACAGCGCCAAGGCCACGCCGCCGTTCGGGGAGATGCTATATCCCGCCAGATACTTGCCGTCATAGGAATAGGTCTTGAGATCCGACCCATCCTGTGCAAGGCTGACACACTGACTATCCCCCACCGCCAGAATACGGCCGCCGCTGTATTCCACTGTCAGGAGCAAGACACCCTCCAGCTTCTGCGGGGTGGCCTTGCCGCTGCTGAAATCCAGTACATCCACAAGGGAATTCATCTGCCCGCCTTCCACCGTCAGAGATACCGCGGCCGCTCCTTTTCCATCCGGACGAGCGGCTACATCCACTACCTGTCCCTCAGCCGACGACCAATTGAACTGCTTTTCTTCAAAATTCTGGTCATACACCCGCATCTCTGAGAGATAACCGTTGCCCGACTGGGTCACCATCACAATCTGGTCGTTTTCGCTGATGTCGGCGGCGATGATCTTATACTCCTCTTCCTTATCCACCAAGGTGCGGCGGCGGTTTTCCACACGCCAATTGGATCCGCCCCGGTCGTAGATCAGAGCCCGGGTATCGCTGACACGCAGGGCTGGAGTGGTACAATTGTGCTGCCGGTTG
>OFML01001629.1_pt1 | contig 12071 bp, 5 predicted proteins | sample 1541831 | NCBI WGS metagenome assembly OFML01 (sample SAMN04209237, study PRJEB22552) | human gut metagenome | biome: gut; material: feces | host: Homo sapiens | place: USA: Oklahoma | reverse complement strand
CTTAAGCCCTCTCCCCCTTCTACGGTCGTAATCTCATTTGCATACGTCGGGCTGACGGTAGTAATATAATCCGCATATACCACGCCACCCTTTAAGTAGTTTGCTTCGCCATAAGATTCCAGTTCATATGCATTGAAAATGTGTGCCGGGAGTCCTGTAATATCCATAATCTCCTGAATTCGCCAGCGTCCCTGAAACTGCAGGTTATGAATCGTAAACACGGTTTTGATTCCCGCATAAAAATTATCATCTCCAAATACCGTATGCAGAAACACCGGAATAAGTCCTGTCTGCCAGTCATTGCAATGGATAATGTCCGGAGCAAAATCAATATACGGCAGACTAGCAAGTACTGCCCTGGAAAAATATGCAAACTTTTCCACATCTTCATAGATATTGTTGTATGGAGATTCTCCTGCAAAATAAAATTCATTGTCCACAAAATAAAAGTGAACTCCATGATATTCCGACTCGAAAATTCCAACATACTGCCTGCGCCAGTTCAGATTTACATAAAAATGGCACAAAAATTTTAAATTTGGAAGAAATGAGCGATCCATGCAGGCGTATTTCGGAATAACTACCCGCACATCATACTCTTTTTTGTCAAAATATTTCGGAAGTGATCCGACAACATCGGCAAGACCTCCGGTTTTCACGTATGGAACTGCCTCTGATGAAACAAACAGAATCTTCTTCATACATAACACTCCTTTACTTACTCTTCATCTGTAATCGTATTTTGTCCGTAATAAGAGCGATAAATTCCGAGTTGGTCGGTTTTCCTTTTCCATTGCTGATCGTATATCCGAACAGATCATCCAGCGTATCCATCTTGCCACGGCTCCACGCTACTTCAATTGCATGACGGATGGCACGCTCGACACGGCTTGGGGTCGTATCAAATTTCTTTGCGATCCCCGGATATAAAATTTTCGTAATAGAATTTAACATGTCCATATTCGTCACAGACATGATGATTGCCTCCCGCAAATACTGGTATCCCTTGATATGTGCCGGAACACCAACCTCATGAATTATCTCTGTGACATCCTCTTCCAGTGTCTGTAACGAGTACTTTTCCGGTTTCTTTTCCATCTCAACCGGTCTGCCAATTTCTTTTCGTACTTTGTTTTTTCGACGGTTGAGTGTCTTGATCCGGTCCAAAACAATATTCCGGTCAAACGGCTTCATAATGTAATAATCCGCTCCCCGCTCAAACGCGTCTTCGGTAATCTTTTCATTGCTGATCCCACTGATCATCAGAAATGTTGGCCGGTTCTTTAGTGTATGATCTGCCCTGATCCTGTCAAGGACTGCCAGACCGTCCAGTTTCGGCATAATAATATCCAATAATACAACATCCGGTTCTTTTTCCTTGATCAGATGGCAGGCTTCTTCTCCATCCTTCGCCATCCCGATCAGGTGCAGTTCATCATCACTGGTTACCATTTCTTCCAATAAGTCACGCATAACCTCGTTATCATCTGCAATTGCGACATTTAGTTTTCCCATGTAGGCCTCCTAGAATGTCAAATTCAGTCAAAAATAAGCATACCAGAAAGCACTGTCCGATTTTGTCAAAATTTGTCGATAAATACAGTTAAACTATATCACAACTGCCAATTTATTTCAATGTCTTATGCATTCTCTTCGAACTGGGAATTATACAGATCTGCATAAAATCCCTTTTGTGCCAGAAGCTGTTCGTGTGTCCCCTGCTCTATGATATCGCCATCTTTCATCACCAGAATCAGATCCGCATTTCTTATCGTAGAGAGTCGATGCGCAATGATAAAGCTGGTCCGTCCACGCATCAGATTATCCAATGCCTTCTGAATCCGCACTTCGGTACGGGTATCTACCGAAGAGGTTGCCTCATCCAGAATCAGAATCGGGTTATCCGCAAGGATAGCACGTGCAATTGTAAGAAGCTGTTTCTGTCCCTGGGAAACATTACTTGCATCCTCGTTTAACTCCATCTGGTAGCCACCCGGAAGTGTCTGGATAAAATGGTGGGCATGTGCGGCTTTTGCCGCCTCAATCACTTCCTCATCTGTGGCATCTAAACGGCCATACCGGATGTTTTCCATGATAGATCCCTTAAACAGCCAGGTATCCTGCAATACCATACCAAATGCATCCCGAAGTTCCTGACGGTTAAAGTCGCGGATATCATGCCCATCCACCTGAATGGCTCCGCCTGTCACATCATAGAAACGCATAAGCAGTTTGACCATTGTGGTTTTTCCTGCTCCCGTTGGTCCGACAATTGCAATTTTCTGTCCAGGTGTTACATGAGCGGAAAAATCCCTGATAATGATCTGGTCCGGATTGTATCCGAAACTTACATGGGAAAAATCCACGTAACCATCCACATGGTCGAGATGCACAGCATGTTCAACCGTCAGTTCTTCTTCCTCTTCGTCCAGAAATTCAAATACGCGCTCGGAGGCTGCAGCCATCGACTGCAGCATATTTGCCACCTGCGCAATCTGCTGGATCGGCTGAGTAAAATTCCGGACATACTGAATAAATGCCTGAATTTCACCAACCCCGATGGTTCCGCGGATTGCCAGAACTCCTCCGGAAATTGCCACTCCGACATAACCGAGGTTTCCGACAAACTGCATGATCGGCTGCATCAGTCCGGATAAAAACTGGGACTTCCATGCCGATTGAAACAGAATCTGATTGGTATCTTCAAATTTTTTGATGGTGCTCTCCTGCTTATTATATGCCTGCACCACCAGATGTCCGCCATAGACCTCTTCCACCTGTCCGTTGATATGTCCCAGATATTCCTGCTGTTGGCGGAAATATTTCTGCGAATGTTTGATAATAAACGAAATCAAGATGGCAGATACCGGAAGAATCACAAGTGAAATCAATGTCATAATTCCGGAAATTGAAATCATCATCACAAGTGTTCCGACCAGTGTTGCCACACTCGTAATGATCTGCGTCACACTCTGATTTAAACTCTGTCCAAGTGTATCCACATCATTTGTGATGCGGGATAGCACCTCTCCGTACGTGCGGCTCTCGAAATATTTCATTGGCATGCGGTTGATTTTCTCTGAAATTTCCTTACGCATGCGGTAACAGGTTTTCTGCGTGATTCCTGTCATGATCATTCCCTGTATAAAACTGAATACTGCAGAACAGATATACAGGCCAAGTGTAAACAATAACACTTTGGCAATATAGGTAAAATCAATAGATCCGGTTCCCGCGATCTTTTTTCCGAGACCTTCCACCAATGCATTCGTTGCACGTGCCATAACCTTTGGTCCGGCAACGGAAAAGACGGTAGACACCGCCGCAAAAATCATAACGGCAACGATTGCATACCAGTATCTTCCGAGATAACGAACCAGTTTTTCGATAGAGTTTTTGAAATCTTTTGACTTTTCTCCCGGTATCATTCCTCTGCCCGGGCCGCCCATCGGACCGTGAGGTCTTCTTGTACGTTGTTCTGCCATCTTATTTCACCTCCTCAGAAAGTCCCAGTTCTTTGGCAGACAGCTGGCTCCTGGCAATCTGCTCGTAAACTTCGCAATTGTGCAGTAATTCCTCATGCGTGCCTTTTCCGACAATCTTTCCATCGTCGAGTACCAGTATCTGGTCCGCATGCAGAATCGTACTGATTCGCTGTGCGACAATGATCACGGTCGTATGTTCCGTCTTTGTCTCAAGCGCTCTGCGGAGTGCCGCATCGGTCTTCATATCCAGAGCGGAAAAACTGTCATCAAACACATAAATCTTTGGATTCTTTGCGATCGCTCTGGCAATGGCAAGCCGCTGCTTCTGTCCGCCGGAAACATTGCTTCCGCCCTGTGCAATCGCACTCTCATACCCATCCTGTTTGCTGTCAATAAACTCTGTTGCCTGCGCAATCTCCGCTGCTTCCCGGATCTGCTCATCTGACGCATCCTCTGCCCCGAAGCGCAGATTGCTTGCGATTGTACCAGAGAAAAGAATTCCCTTCTGTGGTACAAATCCGATATGTTCCCGCAGATCCTGCAATGTATACTTGCGGATATCCGTTCCGTCAAGCGTGATCTCTCCGCCTGTCACATCATAAAAACGCGGAAGCAGGTTGACCAGCGTAGATTTACCACATCCGGTACTTCCGATAATTGCAGTGGTCTTTCCCGGCTCTGCAACAAAATCAATATCCGAAAGCACATCTTCCGTGGCTCCCGGATACCGGAAATTTACATGATGAAAGGCAATCACACCCTCACACTGTTCCATGGCAACCGGCTCTTTCGGATCTGTAATCGTACTTTTTGTGCCTACAACCTCATCTATACGCTCTGCAGCTACACCGGCTCTCGGCATCATGATAGACATCATGGTCAGCATCAGAAATGCCATAACGATCATCATTGTGTAAGTAATAAATGCCGTCATGGAACCAACCTGCATATATCCGCCATCGATCCGCTTTGCGGCAATCCACACAATCAGAAGCGTAATGCAGTACATGATCATCATCATTCCCGGCATCATAAATGTCATAACACGGTTGGTAAACAACTGCGTCTTTGTCAGATTGCGGTTGGCCTCATCAAACCGCTCTTCTTCCCGTTTTTCCCGTCCAAATGCACGAATGACATTTAATCCTGTCAGAATCTCTCTCGAAACCAGATTCAGCCGGTCCACGAGATTCTGCATAATCTTAAACTTCGGCATGGCAAGGGAGGTAAGAAGCATTACAAATCCAAGAATAACAAGCACCGCAAGCGCGATCACCCATTCCATTCCTGCATGGGTCTGTGCAACCTTAATCACACCACCGATTCCAATGATCGGAGCATAAAGAATCATTCGCAGAAATACTGCAGTCACCATCTGAATCTGCTGTACATCATTGGTACTTCTCGTAATCAGGGATGCCGTTGAAAAATGATCCATCTCTGCATTGGAGTACTGTACAACATTGCGGAATGTCTTATCACGCAGATCTCGTCCGATGGATGCTCCCACACGGGAAGCACAATATCCGACAACCACTGCCGCCATAACCATCAGCAGCGCAAAACCAAGCATCTTGGCTCCGGTGGTCCATAAGTAATGTTTCTGAATGGCATCTACATCCACACCTGCATTTTTATCACAGGAGATCGCATAGGTCACACCCATGGATTTCAATGTAGAAGATCCGATCGCATCAATCTGTCCAGACACCTGCTTTCGCATCTCAAGAATCTGCTGATCCGGTACCTGGCCGGTTGCCAGTGCCTGCATCAGCTGCTTCATATCTACCTGCGTCCCATCCGTTCCCATTTTCCCCGTGAAAGCCTTCTCGTCAATATCGGACTCCTTCATCTGGGACATCTGATATACCATGACGATCGGCTCCAACAGAGACTCATCCATATCGTCAAGCGTATCCTCTTCACAATTTCTCACATAGTTTCCATCTTTTTTCGGCTCCTTATAACAGGCGGCAAATGTTTTCTTTTCCCTGCTGGTCATAAAAAGCTGTGCTGACACAAAATCTTCCTGTGTCATTTCTTCTGGAAGAATATGCTCCACTCCGCTGCTCATGATTCCGACATCGATAATATCCGATGTATACTGTGGCAGGGACAGATCACAAAATGCCTGCATCGCAAGAAAAGCCACAATAACCAGAATCCATTTCCAGTATGGGAGCATGTTTTTAAATATTTTTCCCATGATTTAACTCCTTTTCATATGCATAGCTTTTATACTATCACGAACTGATTTCCAGAACAATTCCTATTATATAAAACTTTTCTTAAATTAAAATGAAATGTGTGGTGCAACCATGGGCACCACACATTTTATGTTCTGATTTTATACTGCTGGAATTATATAACCGGCCTTCTTCATTTCTTTTGTAAAATCATCGACAGACATTCCTGCTTTTTCTGCACCAATTTCCACTGTAATGATTCCATCCTGTACCAGGGATGCATATGCACGAATCTTTCCCTCGCGCTGTCCTTCGATTCGACCTTCCACACGTTCCTCATTCAATTCATCCGCCATTAAAACACGTAATGCCTCACACATAATCCTTTCACTTCCTTTCCATTTTTGCACTTTCTCCATGTTACTGTTTACAATAACCTGGAGCACAACATCTGCAAGATTCTTCTCTCTTTCCGAAAATGCACTCACCCTCAATAAATACTGACGCATCAACGATTCTTCCAGATGATTCGTCAATGCTTTTAGCTGTACATGCATATCCACATCCAGTTCCGATGACGCTATGATCTGCACCGGAAACATCACTCCACTGACATAGTAAATCCCTACTGTTTCTTTTTTGCATTCATATCCGGATTTTTCCAGTTCCTGCATCAGCTTCACCGGCTTGCGGTCTCGAATCAGTGTAATGGTAATCTCCTCTGCCGGAATCTCATTTACATGATTGGGCAATACTTTATACAGGCACGCATACGCAACCGCCTTGTAAAAAGTATCAATGTTCAACTCATCCATCGGGGATTTATATTCAAAAATATTGTGTTTCCGGAAGATCTTCCCGATTTCATTTTTTATTTTGCAGTCCTTCTTTACTTTTACAACCGTACAGTCAATCTGCAAAGGTTTTTCCGTAAGCTGGAACTCATCGGTAAATTCCAGATTTTCTGCATCCTCCAGCAGTTCCAGGCGCAAGGCCGAACAGAATGCCGGATGCCACTGCAGCTTTTGGGACTTTTTCTGATTCTCCTGTTGATTTTTCGTTTGTTCTTTTTCCAAATGTTCTCCTTATATTATATGTGGTTTTTGCTTTTATTTCAACGCACAAAAATTGCAGACTGTTAAACCCTGACCGTCAAACTCAGACCATCAAAACCTGACTGTCAAAACCTGACCGTCAAAGGCACATTAAAGTTCACATCTTTCACTTATACAACAAAACAAATGGGATTTTCTGGCAGAAACTGCCACTGAAAAAAGATATGTTTACCATAGCATATCCCCACCTTCCTGGCAAGGAAAACTTTACGTATACTGCATATATGTAATTGCAAAATGTATTCTACCTATGACCATCATAAAAAAGACACACAATGCGATACTCTCTCACATTGTGTGTCTTTTCTTAAATCCCCATACTAATCAAGCAAAAACAAATTCTGGGATTCCATTTTCACAGTAGTTTTTCCCACTCTTGGTGTTCCATCCGGATTTTTGGACTTATTGTTATAAATTTCAAAAACAATATCCCCTTCCTTCTTTTTGTTTTCCCCTGTCGTATCATAAATAAAGTAATACTCACCCATGTTTTTCAGGTTTTCAAACACATATTTTTTAGGATTCTCTTTCGTTGCTTTTCCCTCAATCACCGTTCCGTCTTTTTTGTAAATTTTATCTACGTAAGTTCCATCTTTGTATTGGATCGAACAGGTCAGCTTCGTTCTGACGGTATTCAGTTCGACCGGGCTGAAGCGAATTTTTTCCTTAGTGCCGTCAAGGTTATTTCCATATTCTTTCATCCAGTTCATCTTATACACCAGATTCGGATCACTTCCATTTCCGGACTCCTCTTTTAAAAGCTCCGCCTCTTCATTCAGGATCTCGACCATTGGTGGCTCATATGTGGTACGGTATGCGGCAATCATCGTATTAATGAAAAGTTTTGCCTCCATATCTCCATCTACCGTAGAATGACCTACTCCGGAATAAAAAACATTTCCCTTACTGTAAATATAGTAATTATTGGCGGCATCATTCGGGGAAGCCCCATAGGTGGCACCGGTTCCATCTCCGTTTGAAGCCGTACCCGCCCATGCACATGGATCTCCGTTCTCATTATCCGAAAGACAGTACCAGACCGTAACTTCCGGATCTTCCATGTCCAGCTGATACCACTGCCCATGCGTTGATGCAATTTTAAGTGTTTCGTCAATTTTAAACGGATATTCCGTAATCTGTCCCGTATTCGTCTTCGTTGCACGCATTGTCAGGTCATTATTATTGTTAAATCCTGTCAATTTCACATTATCGTTACTCACGCCACAGATATATTCATCATTTTTATAACTTCTGATCATATACCGGTATGGGATTATTTGATCCGTATTTTTCTTTTCCCATCCCAGACGTTTCATGGCATAGTAAGTAAATCCCTGGGTATTACCAAGTGCCGTTGTAGAAAGTGTACCGTCGCTGCCAACTGTTGTCTGGGTCATTGTATCATACTTATGTTTCGCCTGATAAGCCAGCAGTTCCTTTCGTTCGCTCTCGGTCAGTTTCCCACTCACAGCTTTATACCGGTTCATTCCCATGACATCACGCAGATATGTATTGGCAGAATATCCGAAATCCCCACTGTGCACATTATGCATAGAAGTAAAATCATGCGTAAACAAAACACTTTTTCCAGAGGCGATAAAATATTTCAGGAAATCAATCGCACCGTTTTTATTCGACATATTTACCTTATGGAACGTATCGCCAAATCCCAGAATAAACATATTGTATGTATGATACAGTTCCTTTTGTTTTTTTGACATTTTAGCTGGATTTTCGTTTCCCTTTTGGGCTGAAATATCCCTGGAATAATCATACACAAATTTCTCCCCGAAATAATTCTCCTGAAACTTAGAAACCGTAGTCGTTACCACGGTAATATTATAATCATTCAATGCATTATAATATTTCGTAAACAGCGTATTTTCGTGCAAATTCAGATACCCCTTATTATTAGTATCCGTATCCGGCATAATCTGAAGCACCTTAATCTCCCGTTTCTGTCCGGTCTGGTTTTTTGCAACCGAGCAGCCGGTACGTGTAAAATGAATGTCCGGATTATCCTTGCGGTATACAACAATCTTCCACTGGATCAGCCCAAAGTACAGTTTGGAAAGTTTTACCGGTGTAATGTTCTGTTCCCCGTCTCCTGCCGTAAAAACATCTCCCTCATAATAAACTTCCCCTGTATCATCCGAATCATCCGCATCCCCGGAGCCATCCACATCTGCCAGCCCCTCTTCAAATTTACCATCCTGATTCTGGTCAATATAAACTTTACACTGATACTGTGCGGATGGCACATCCGTCACCTGAAAACCAAAATCAAGTTTTGATCTGCCAAAACCGTCCACATCCAGATAATTTGCCTGACTGTCATCTACGGAAACAGACGTATCATTTTTCCCCCCAGACGAAGTCGTTCCCTGATATTCATTTGGCAGTTTTGTAAACGTAATTTTCGGACAGACCTCTTTTACCTTTGCAATCAGCCCATTGCTATCTGACGTCTGGTAAATGGTTTTCTTTTCCCTCTTACTCTCCCTTACCAGATCTGCAAGGTTTGAACCGGCATCTATTTTATCGGACAGGCAATAGAGATCATCAACCGCAACAACCGGATAACCGGCATGTAAAAAGTTCTCCAGTTCCGCTTTCTTAATCTTTGTAATGTCATTTCCCGGGAAACGGAGTGTCGTATCCTCTATAACATTATTTCCGCTTCCAGCCCACAGGAACTTGACCGAACGGCTTATGCCGTCTGACCTGCTATACTCTGCACTGGTCATTTTATCTCCGGTATGGAAATAAATTTTTCCGTTCATCGTGGTATCATTCCACACAGTCTGCATCTCATCAATCCATTTCACGTTGCCATCTGCATCTTTATAGATTACATCCTTTTCTACCAGATTGTAAGCGCCCTGATCCAGCCCAAGATAAATCATGTTGTACTTGCTGTTTAGATCCTCCGTGGAACCAATAAACTCTGCCGTAGTCATATGGGTAATCTTAATATCCCCGATAAAATTCGGAATCATAAGCTGGATATAACTCTTTTTCAGAGAGTATCCGTTCTTTCGGTCATAGCATGGCTCAATATCCAATATCCGCAGTTCTCCATCCACATGATCCTTTGATGTTTTATATCCGAGAATATAACGGACTGCATCTGCCGGTGTCGCTTTGGGATCATTTCCCGTAAATTCCTTAAAATCCGTAAACTTAGAATTCGGATCCGATGCTGGAACCGTCCCCGTGCCAAATGCCTGTGTGGAAGTTGTATCCCCTTTAAACACAAACAGTCTGCCATTTAAATATCCCTGATTTTCATCGGTAGAAATATTTCCGGCAGTCATATACTTCTCCCATTTATCCTGCTTCGTCCAGTAATGGTACCAGTTCTCGCCGATCACACGTCCATCCACATCGGACGGAAGAAATGTAAACATAGACCAGTATGTCTGCGCATCGCCCGTCTGTGCAGTAAACACACCAGTCTCAACTCCATTAATTTCTTTCTTTTGAATCAAGGCATCTTCTCCATCCAGATACAACCGCTGAAACAGTTCAGAATCCATGGAAAACAGCATGACTGCCAGTTTATACATATTATTGTTATAGCCCGTATCGGTATAAGTATAAATGGTTGGATTCATATTCCAGTCCAGAATATGAAACGTAACCGATTTTCCCCCACTTAAAGATCCCTCTGTATTTATATACACCCCGGAATCCATAAAAATCGGGGCATAGTTTTCCTCCTGATTGATCTTCTTATACATTTTCTTGACAACATCCCAGCTGATATCTTTCGATCCATTAAATCCATCCGTATACGAAGAAACAGACGAATGCTTTCCGTACCTGTTGTGTTTTCTCCAGATCTCTCTGATATTATCACCCCCGGAATGTACCTTTGGGGAAACCACATACAGATCCGCATAATCTGCCCATTTCGGCTGTGCATTCAGCTCTTCCGGTGTAATCGTTTTAATAATCACCGAATAATTGTCTGCTTCCTCCTGTGTTTTACAGCCGATACTGTCCTTTAAAAAATAATCATTGTTTTTATATAGATAGTAATTCTCTGTTACATTGATATTATCCTTTGATTTATCACCGGTACTTTTTCTTTTTGTATAAATCCGGTCGCCCTCATTGGTAAGTTCACGATCCGTCCTTTCATCAAATGTCTGATCTTTATAATCCGATTTTTCGAAATCATTTACTGTATGCCAGATAATATTTCCATGATCCTGTCTGACAAACGATAAGCTTTCATTTCCGTCTTCCCCTTTTACAATTTTTTGGACAAACGTTCCTTCTCCATCTTTGACGCGCTCATAGTATCCGGTATATTCTGCATCTTTCATGCCATCATCACAGACACGCATATTTCCAGAATATTTTGAAATGTCCCCTTCCGGCTCATCCGGGAAAAAATAAGCCTTTTTCTGTTCGTATTTTGCACCGGTTATGGATGTAACCGTTGTAAGATCCCCATCCCCATAACGCATCTCTTCCACATTTACCGGTTCACATCCACTGATCTGGTATCCAAACTCTGCGTATTCCTCATAAGGCACAATTTCAAGAATCAGAAACGGGTTTTCCTTTGTTCCAAGCTTTGCCGCTGCGGCATTCGCATCGTAAATGTTGCGCTTCGACTCCGGAATCTGCTCTATCTGGTCAACGACTCCTCTTGTCATCACCGGAAGTTTTTCATCCGCCTTTAATTTATTCCGGTACCCGACAACTCCAAGACAGACAACAAGCACCCCCAGCATACAGACTGCGGATGCAATTCTCTTTTTCCTGTTTCCGTTATTTTTTTTCTGCCGATGCCATCTTACCATCTTCAATACGAACGCCCCTTCCTTACCTGAGTACATTTCTCAGCTTGAATTCATTTTGTATCGTATACTTCTGTTCCAGATATTGCATATCAAAAGAAACCGCAACGGATGCCTTTTCCGTGGAAGCATTTACTGTGCTGGTAAATGCCGTAACATATTCGCCGATCAGATTTTCCTGCACCTCATCCGTAGCTGCAGAAATCACCGTTGTATCGGTTTTTGGATCTGCCACAGCCATTTTCTTTGTATATAATTTCTTTCCACCTGCAGAGATCCAGATCACCCGCTTGCTTGCAGCCTCCGGGGCTGCGGCACCTGCCGGATTTGTTATCGAAGGTGTCCCCGGAATCTTATATATGACGATTCCTTCTACACCGGATACCGAAGGATCAAGCTTTTCCACCCGGTTTCCCTCCATCACCCACATACCAATCTGTTCCATCAGAATCTGTGACTCCGACTGTAAAT
>OFML01001614.1_pt1 | contig 12178 bp, 7 predicted proteins | sample 1541831 | NCBI WGS metagenome assembly OFML01 (sample SAMN04209237, study PRJEB22552) | human gut metagenome | biome: gut; material: feces | host: Homo sapiens | place: USA: Oklahoma | reverse complement strand
CATCTGCCGCACCTCGCTCGCCGTATCGGCACTTAGAATTATGCGGTATTGCCTTTAATAAAAAACGGGCTGCGGCCCCCACTGCAAGCCGCAGCACCCGAAACATAAAACAGGAGGAAAGCATGACCTGTACCCACTACAACTTCCCCGTGCCGGAAGAAAAAATGGTGCGTGTAATTACCGATACCGACCTTTGCAACGAAGCGGACGATCCGTTTGCTGTTGTGCAGGCACTGTTGAGCCCCAAGTTTGATAATGTCGGCGTGGTGGCCGCCCACTTTGGCACCCGCGACCCCAACGGAATGCAGAAAAGCTGGCAGGGTCTGAAAGACTTGACGGCCCTGATGCAGCTGACGGTTCCGGTGCTGCACGGTGCGCCCCACGCTTTGCCGGATGCCGCTACCCCGGTGCCCAGCGAAGGCGCGAAGCTGATCATCCGTGAAGCGATGAAAGAGGATACCCGCCCGCTGTTTGTGCTGCTGCTTGGCCCACTGACCGATTTGGCCAGCGCCTATTTGCAGGAACCCCGCATTGCGGGCCGGCTGACCGCAATCTGGATCGGCGGCGCACCGTACCCTGTGGGCGGGCCGGAGTTCAACCTGGGCAATGATATCAACGCCGTCAACGTGGTGTTTGGCAGCACCATGCCGGTGTGGCAGGTGCCCAAAAATGTGTACGAGATGATGCCGGTCAGTATGGCGGAACTGGAATACCGTGTGCGCCCCCAGGGAGCCGTGGGCCGCTACCTGTTTGACCAGCTGGTGGCTTACAGCCAAACGCCGGAATCCCGCGCCAGCGCGTTCCGCACGGGCGAAAGCTGGGTTCTGGGCGATAACCCCGCCCCCGGCCTGCTGCTGTATGAACACCGCTTCCAGTTTGACTGGGTGCCCGCGCCCTATGTAACGGCGGACCAGACTTATGCCGCCATCGGCCGCAATCGGCCCATCCGGGTGTATAAGGGGATCGACAGCCGTCTGATCCTGGATGATCTGTACGCCAAGCTGGCGTTGTTTGCCCAGTATATGGCGCAAAAGGGGGAGTGAACCATGCTGACTGTGACCGGCCTCTGGTTTGACCATGAGCGGACCCCCGTTGGGCTGGACCATACCCCCGTGTTCGGCTGGCAGCTGGAAGGGGACTGCCGGAACATCCGCCAGACGCAGTACCGCCTGCAAGTTGCCCTGACCCCGGATTTTGCCGCGCTGCTGTACGATGAAACCTGTGAAACCGGAAACTCCACCGCGGTGCACGCGGCGGGCCTGACGCTGCAATCGCTGCAAAAATATTACGCCCGTGTGCAGGTTTGGGCCGATACCGCTGCTGGCCCCCAGCAGACCCCGTGGAGCGAACCAGCGGTGTTCATCACCGCCCTGCTGGACCCGGCAGCCGAGTGGAAAGCCGAGTTTGTGAGCGCGGAATCCCCCGAAAACTGTAAAGAATCCTCCGCCGGTACAATGGTGCGCGGGGCGTTTACCGTAAAGCCGGGGCTGCGGACCGCGTATGCCTGCACCACGGCGCTGGGGCTGTATAACGTTTATCTCAACGGCCAAAAGGTCAGTACCGATGAGATGACCCCCGGCTGGACAAGCTATAACCGCCGCCTGCTCTACCAGACCTATGAGGTCACTGCCATGCTGCACCCCGGCCTCAACATGGCCGGGGCAATGCTGGGGGCCGGGTGGTACAAGGGTGTGATGGGCCTGACCCGCTCCCGCAACAACTATGGCGATACCACCGCCTTTGCCATGCAGTTGACCCTTGTGTATGCCGATGGCACCCGTGAAACCGTGAACACCGGCCCAGCATGGCAGGGAACGAAGGCACCCGTGATATTCTCAGAGATTTACCACGGAGAAGCATACGATGCCGCGCTGGAACTGCCCCACTGGGCCGAATGCGAAACGCCGGAAAACACCCCCGCAGGCCGCTGGCACGCCGTGCACACCGTGCCGTACCCTGCCGCCAAACTGGCCGCCCAGGCCGCAGGCAAGGTATGCGTGCAGCAGCGCATCCCGGCGCAGCGGGTGTTTACCGCGCCGGATGGCAGCACAGTGGTGGATTTTGGCCAGAACATGGCGGGCCGGGTGGAAATTACCGTGCAGGGTACAGCCGGGCAGGTGGCTGAACTGCGCTGCTTTGAGGAGCTGGACGCCGATGGCAACCCCTACCTGGCCAACCTGCGCAAAGCCCGCACCACCATGCAATATACCTTTGCCCGCAGCCAAACGGTGACCTGGCAGCCGCAGTTTACCTATATGGGATTCCGCTATGCGCTGGTGGTGCAGTGGCCGGGAAAACCGGAACCGGCCAATTTTACCGCCTGCGTGCTGCACAGCGCCATGCAGCCGGCGGGGGAGTTTACCTGTTCCGAACCGCTGGTGAACCAGTTGAACCATAACATTTTGTGGGGGCTGAAAAGCAACTTTTTGGATGTGCCCACCGATTGCCCCCAACGCGATGAACGCCTTGGCTGGACCGGCGATGCACAGATTTTTTGCGAGACCGCCTGCTGGCTGGCAGATACCTGGACTTTTTACAGCAAGTGGCTGAAAGACCTTGCCGTGGACCAGCTGCCGGACGGCGGCGTGGCCAATGTGGTGCCCAATATTGAGGAAACCCACACCGAGGCCAACTGGCTGATGAAAAACTGCCCATATGGCGCTTCCGGCTGGGGCGATGCCGCGACTGTGATCCCCTGGGTGCTGTACCAGATGTATGGCGATGATACCATTCTGCGCAGCCAGTACCCCAGCATGAAGCGCTGGGTGGATTTTATGCGCGCCAACACCCAAAACGGTCTGTTTGATTTCAAGATGCAGCTGGGCGACTGGGTGGCGCTGGACGCCGAACCGGGCAGTTATTTTGGCGCAACCCCCACGGCGCTGACCAGCCAGGCGTACTATGCGCTTTCGGCCCAGCTGCTGGCGCTGGCGGCGGAGGTACTGGGCAACCGGCAGGATGCAGAGCTTTACGCGGGGGTTCACCGCCAGGCAGCCCAAGATTTTGCCGCAAACTTTTTTACTCTGGATGGTGCAATGACCGCCCAGACCCAGACAGCCCATATTCTGGCCCTGCGCTTTGGCCTGACCCCGCAAAAGTGGAAGCAGAAAACGATCCAGCGCCTGCTGGAACTGTTGGAACAACAAAACGGGCATTTGGTTACCGGCTTTTTGGGCACACCGTATTTCTGCGCGGCGCTCAGCCAGAATGGCTGCTGGCAGCAGGCGTATGACCTGATGTTGAAAAAAGATTACCCCGGCTGGCTGTATCAGGTGCTGCAGGGGGCCACCACTGTGTGGGAACACTGGGATGGCCGCCGCCCGGACGGCACGATGTGGTCTGCGGGAATGAACTCTTTCAACCATTACGCATACGGCGCGGTGGGGGCATGGCTGTACGGCGAGTGCGCCGGTATTGGCCAGCAGCCGGGCACGGCAGGTTTTTGCGCCGCACGGCTGGCCCCGCGCCCCGGTGGCGGGCTGCGCTGGGCCCAGGCCTGGCACCAGACTCCCTTTGGCCGCTATGCCCTGCAGTGGGAAGCTGATGACGGAAAAATCACCGTTACGGCGGCAATTCCACCCAATGCAGCGGCAAAAATCTGCCTGGAACCCGGTGCCAAGCTGCTGGAAACGGACGGCCTGACCTTTGCGGAACAAAACGGATGCCCTACCGCCCAAGTGGGCTCCGGCCAGTATCGGGTCAGCTATACGATGGAGCAGTAATTGAACCAAAGCGTTCCTTTATGGTACAATAGCCCCAAAGAAATACAACGATTACCCGCGGGAATAGAAAAAGTACTGCAGGCGAAAGGGGAAAGGGAAACATGCAAATCAAATCTGTTGCTGTTCTGGGGGCCGGTGCAGTCGGCTCTTATGTCATCTGGGGTCTCAGCTCCCGCAAGGATATTCGCCTTGCTGTAATTGCCGAAGGCCCGCGTGCCGAACGGCTGAAGCAACAGGGAATCACCATCAACGGCACCACCTACCGCCCGCAGGTTTGGACCCCGCAGGAAGCAAACGGCGTGGATCTATTGGTGGTTGCGCTGAAATACGGTGCGCTGCCCGGCGCACTGGACAGCATTGCCGCCGCCGTTGGCCCCAACACCACCGTGATGAGCCTGATGAACGGTGTGGACAGTGAGGAAATCATCGCCGCCAAAATCGGTGCGGAACATGTTCTGCCCTCCCTCATCAAGGTGGCCTCCCACAAGGAAGCCGACGGCTACCACTTCAACCCCGAAACCACCATCGGCATTATCTATGGCGAGCTTGCCGCACCGCTGAAAAGCGAGCGCGTGCAGGCGGTGGAAGCATTGCTTGCCGGTACGGGCATTCATTCCCGCGTTACCCCGTATATTACGGAAGAAATCTGGAGCAAGTTCCGCCTGAATGTCTGCAACAATCTGCCGCAGGCCATTTTGGGCGCGGGCGTTGGCTGTTACCAGAGCAGTGCCCACATGAAAGCCATCAGCGATGGTTTGTGCCATGAGCTGGAGGCCATTGCCGTGGCAAAGGGCATTGATTTGAGCAAGGTGGATGCAAGTTCCCGCCATGGCAGCCTGGTCCCACCTGCAACGCGCTATTCCACGTTACAGGATCTGGATGCCGGGCGGCACACCGAAATTGACATGTTCTCCGGTGCGCTGATGCGGATGGGGCAGGAACTTGGCATTCCCACGCCGTATAACGAGTATACCTATCACATGATCAAGGCACTGGAAGAAAAGAACGATGGCCTGTTTGATTATGCGGCCAAGGCAAGCGATTTGACCTGCGCCAAATAAGCGGGCGAGAGGGAAAAGCATAAAAGCGTTCTATCGGATGCGCCATAGCCAGTGCGATTTGCTGCTGACCTGCTGCACGGTAATTTTGCGTTTTGAGGATGGGCGCATCAAAGCCCGGTACCCTATGGATGCAGCCGGGGCAGAAAAGGTGAAACACTTTTTTACCGCAAAACCGGATGCACAGGAAGAAAAAGAATTAACAACGACAAAAATAACAATAATACGCGAATAAAAACGCCAGAGCAGCAACCCTTACCGGTTGCTGCTCTGGCGTTTTTGCTTGCTGTTCCGTCTGCCTTTATGGGGTTAAAAAGGCAGGGGATTACTTTTTAATCTTGATCAGCTGGGCGTTCAGGCTGGGCAGGAACTTATCCCCCAGCAGGTCGGTGGAGATCATGCCGCTCATGTGTTCGGGGCTCATGCCGCTCATCATGCTCCACATCCCTTGGCCGGGTTTCAGGTCAAAGTTGGTGACCAGCTTTACGGCCTTGGCAACAATGGCAAAAGCTTCCTCGTTCTTGGCCAGCTCTGCCATAGAGTCCTTGATGTTATAGTACCCTTCGGGGAATTCCATCGGGGATTCCAGATCCAGGCTGCCCATCTGCTTAAACCAGTTGGCAACGCCCTCCTGACGCTCATTGAACTCCGGCAGGGTGTAGCAGGCGGGCTCTTTCTCTACCTTTTCCAGCGTGATGGAATCCTTGGCGGAACCGGCCACGGCCAGCAGGGTGTTAAAGCCCTCGGCCAGCGCCACGGTAAAGTGGAACACGCGGTGGGCCTGCTGGGTGCCAACTTCCTTGCCGTTCAGGTACAGGGTCACGCAGTCCTGATTGGAGTAAACCTTGACTTCGGTGGTTTCCCCGGCGCGCTGGGCATAGCGGCGGCCGTTGATGTGCACCATCGGGTCCTTGGTCCAGTATGCCTGGTACAGGTAGAAGCTGTCCTTGCGGGTTTTGCGGTCAATGGTAACAAGGCCCTTATTGTTGCGGCCTGCCACGCCGCCCTCGTTGCGGGCTGCGCAGCCAAAGTCGAACATGTTCCATACATGGCTGGCCCAGATCCAGGGACGATCCTCAAAGGCCTGTGCCATATATTCATGGTATACGGCCTGGTATTCCTCGGTATAATCCTTGCACTGGGGGGTGCTGCTGTGCCAGTTGATGATGCCTTCGCAGCCGTATTCCGAAACGCCAAGGCAGATATCGGGGTGCTCGGCGTGGAACTTGTCCAGCCAGGGACCATTGTCCTCAATCTTGCCGCCATACCAGCCAAAGTAGTGGTTGTAGCTTTCCAGGTCGGTGATGTGGTGCATGGGGCCATCGGTCGGGGTGTGCGAAACATGGGCAATGGTGGTGGAACGGGTGGGATCCAGCTCCTTACACAGCTTCTGCAGGTCGTGGTGGCGTTCCACCAGCTCCTGGCTGATGCCGCCAATCAAAATTTCGTTGGAAATGCCCCAGAACATGATGGACGGGTGGTTGTAGTTCTGGATGATCAGCTCGGTCATCTCGCGGCGGCAGTGTGCGTGGGCATCCTCGCCGGGTTTGAACACGCTGATGAACGGAATCTCGGCCCAAACGGCAAAACCGATGGAGTCGCAGGCGTTATAGAAATCCTGACTGTGCTGGTAGTGGGCCAGACGAATGGTGTTGGCACCGACTTCCTTGATAATCTGGGCATCTTCGTAATGGTCGTCAATGCTCAGAGCGTTGCCTTTGTACAAGCGGTCCTGATGGCGGGAAACACCGCGCAGCGGGGTGGGCACGCCATTGATGGAAAAGCCGCCGTCCGGGGTGACGGTGTAGCTGCGCACACCAACATTGACGTACAGATCATCATAGGATTCATTGCGGCGCTGCAGGCGGGCAATTACGGTGTACAGATTGGGCTCGTCCATGCTCCACAGCTCCGCATCAGGCACATACAGGGTAACGGCGGTGTTATCAGCCGGGCGGGTGGCGGAAGCAACCTCAAATCCATAGGGATCTTCAATGCTGTACTGTACGGTAAAGTTTTCGTCCGGGTTGGTCACATAGCTTTTGATTTCGAACGTGGCACCGCCGTCCGCTGCCGGTTTGGGGGTAACTTTAATGCCGGGGCCGCCGAAATAATCCAGGTCAAAGTGGGTGTTGGGCACGCTGATCAGGTTGACGCCGCGGTATAAGCCGCCATAGAACGTGAAGTCGGCGGAAGAGGGATACATGGACGGCGTATCTTCGTTGCTGACTTCAATGGTCAGCTCGTTCTCGCCGTCATGGCACAAATCCGTCACATCAGCGCGGAAAATGGAGTAACCGCCCTCGTGGGTGGTGGCAACCGTTCCGTTGACCTTGACGGTAGCGGAAAGGGCTGCGGCCAGAACTTCAATATAGGTGCGGCCGCCGGCCAAGGGCTGCTTGGGCGCAGTAAAGGTGCGGGTGTAAACACCGGTGGTGCGCAGATAGCTGCCGTTGCCGTCCATGCCATCCACCGCGTTCCAGGTGTGGGGCAGGGTAACCGCTTCAGCCGGGCGCTCGCCCTTGGGGAAGGTCAGGGTCCAGTTTTCGTTCAGGGAAATTACGTTACGCATGGCAAATCTCCTGTCTTGTTGTGGTTTGTGGTGCGGAATGTTATTTTATGATAGGTTTATTGTACCACAGCGTCCGACAGGATTTTAGAAAGTTTTTATGAAGAAATAGTAGAATTTTCAGTAGAATGATTTGTAAAATGCAGGACCGAATAAAAACTGCTTGCAGTGCTTGCAGCAGTTCTTTTATGGTACTTGATGATAAAAGGTTGTTGCCTGCATTTTTCGATAGCGCACCAATTTTTGAGCGGCGCACCTGCACCGCGGTTCAAAAGCAGTGTTCTTTTTTAATTTATGGCAATACCGCATAATTCTAAGTGCCGATACGGCGAGCGAGGTGCCGCAGCCGCCGGAGCGGTGCTTAAGCCGCAAGGTTGGAATTGTGCGGTATTGCCTAAGGAATCCCCCTGTTCTATTATCGATCCAAAACGATTTTCCTCAGTCTCTCCAAATCGTCCTCATCCGGATGGGAGAGGGCACGGTCAAAGTTCTCAATCAGAGCGTCAATGTTTGCCGGATGCTCCGGCTGTGTCTTCATTTTCATATAACGATCCCGTACCGACTGCGGCATTTTGCCCTGGCACATATACTCTCCGAACACGGAGTTGCTTGGGCCAACAGACTGCTTAACATGCTCAAGGATCTTCTGAAAATATGCCTCGCTGCCGCCAAAGCCCGCCGTCCCGAATAGAAAAACCTTTTTGTCTCTCAGCTTTGACAGTAGTTCCAAGGTTGCACTGTCCGCGTTGCCCTTATCCGTCCAGAACCCGATATAGAGTATTTCGGAGTGCAGTTCTTCCGCTTTCGGCGCACCGAAATAGTCACAGTCTTCTGCCGGAAGTACCGCGCGAATTGTATCAGCAAGTTTTTTTGTGTTGCCGGTCAAGCTGCTGAATATGATCGAATATTTTTCCTTATCCATAGTAAAAGCCTCCTGTCTAATCAAATCGGCATCGGTGTCCGGGCAATCAGAATGACCGCCAGAATCGCGCCCACAAACGCTGCAGCACCGATGACAGCCAACACCTTTTTGTTGGTTTTCTTCTTCGCTGCTTTGCAGATCAGAGCGGCGCAAGCTACGCAGACAGCCGCAGCAATAAGCGCAATGCCAAGTGTTTCCCATAACCACGACAATTCATTGATCCAGTTCATAACATCACCTGTCTTTCTCCATTCTCTTCCGGATGCGCTTAGTCCATTAAGCCGTATTTCTTATAGGTGTTCAGCAGCTGCTTATAAAAGAGCCGGTTGCCGAAAAACTGCCGATACGTCGCGGACTTCTCTCGACCTTCGGCTTTGAGGCGTTCCATCTCATCCGTCTCGTAAGCGGCTTGTGCCTTGAGATCATTGAGCATCTTTTCAAATCCGAGATTTTTCTGTAAGCGCCTTTGGTGCGCGGAAAGGAAATGCCGTTCTCGTACCGGGTAATCATACGTCTGTTGATCCCCAGTGCATCGGCTACTTCCTGCTGGGTCAGCTTCCGCTTCTCCCGTTCAGCCTTGAATTTCTCTCCAAACGTCATTTTGGTGATCACTCCTGCCCACAAAAAGCTTGCGCCATCAAATTGCGCAAGTCTATGGCGAAGGCATTTGAGGTGCGTATCATAATGACTGAGCAATCCAACTGCTCATAGCATATCCTGAATTGCTCATCCCGTCAAGAAACATGGGGAGTCGTACACGAAAAAGTTACATCTTTTGAGCAGTTCAAATGAACAGGCATTTGTACTGCCGAAAATCATCCGTACCGGCATACACCGGTGTGAAGGAACCGGAGTAAGAAATACGGAAATGGCTGCATAGTACAGAAAAGGATACGGCTGGGTGTGGACAGGTCGCTGCTTACAATATAAAAGGAGAAGCCAGAACTGCAGGAAACGAGCAGTGCTGAAGATGTGCCAACCTCATCCAATCCAAATCCCCAATCCCACCTCCATCCCACCGCCTATTCGGCCTTCAACTTCGACCATATCACATTTTGCAATATTTAGGCTACAAAATGTGAGGAAAAAATAAACGAACTTTGATATGATAGGGATGAAATAAAAAGGCTGCTATGGATTATGGGTAAAGGAATGGCGGTTTCTGTTCAATATGCCCACTGACGAGCAGAAAGTGCGTGACCGTAATTTTTGAGCAGGCCAAAAAAACGGACAAATACATGAAACAGAAAAGGGAAGGAGCTTGTACATGAAAGTTTGCTACACGGCAGGTCCGGTCAAAAAGCTGGAAAACTGCTTCTCGGTTTCCACCAATGCGGTGGAGATCCGCATCTGGTTTTTGACGGACGATATTCTGCGTATCCGCGCCGGTTTTGATGGGGACTGGGACGAAGCGTCCTACAGTCTGACCATGACCGCCTGGGACTCCCGCACGGACGAGCTGATGAAGGACTGCCGCAAGCGTGTGCAGACCGCCGCTGCCGAACTGACCGATGGCGACAAGCAGGCCGTGATCCAGGGCAGCCGCCTGAAGGTGGTTGTGGAAAAGGCACCCTTCCGTATCATGGTATACGATAAAGATGGCAGCCTGCTGCATGCAGATATTCCCGACCTTGCTTATCGTGAGGATTCCAACCACCGCCGCATGCACGCTTCCCAGATCGAAGCCGACGACTGCTTCTATGGCTTTGGCGAAAAATCCGGCGAGATCAACAAGGCTGAAAAGTACATGAACATGGCTCCCGGCGATGCCATGGGCTACAATGCCAAGGAGACCGATTCCCTGTACAAACACATCCCGTTCTACATCAAGCTGAACCGCGGTACCAAACAGGCAGTTGGTTACTTCTACCACAACACCGCTGAATGTGATTTCAACATGGGCCGCGAAAAGCGTAACTACTGGCATCGTTACTCCACCTACCGCACCGATGCCGGGGATGTGGATCTCTTCCTGATCGCAGGCCCCTCCATCCGCGATATCATTGAGCGTTACACCGATCTGACCGGCAAGTCCGTCATGCTGCCCAAAGCAGCGCTGGGCTATCTGGGCAGCTCCATGTACTACCCTGAATTGCCGGAAAACAGTGATGACGCTGTGCTGGAATTCATTGATACCACCCATGAGGAGGACATCCCCGTGGACGGCTTCCAGCTTTCCTCCGGCTACTGCGCCGTGGAAACCGAGCAGGGCATCAAGCGCTGCACCTTCACCTGGAACAACAAGCGCTTTAAGGACCCCGCTGACTGGTTTGCCCAGATGGTCAAGCGCGGCATTATCGTTTCGCCCAACATCAAACCCGGCATGCTGCTGGTTCACCCCCTGTTGGAAGAGATGAAGGCAAAGGATATGTTCCTGCCTGCATCTGATGACAACGCCGGTGTGGATGGCCTGGCGGTGGGTACCTGGTGGGGCGGCCCCGGCCTGTTTGTGGACTTTACCAAGCAGTCCACCCGCGAGCACTGGAAACAGTACATCAAGGACGCCCTGCTGCGTTACGGCTGCCGCTCCCTGTGGAACGACAACTGCGAGTATGACAGCATGGTGGACAAGGATGCCAAGGTTTACTTTGAAGGCAAGGGCAGCACCATCGGCACCATGAAGCCGGTGATGAGCAACCTGATGTGCCAGCTTTCCAACGAAGCCATTGAAGAGTACGACCCCAACTGCCGTCCCTTCTCTGTCTGCCGTTCCGGCCATGCCGGCATCCAGCGCTACGCCCAGGTTTGGGCAGGCGATAACCTGACCCACTGGGATACCTTGAAATACAACATTGCCACCATCCTGGGCATGGCCCTGTGCGGTGTTTCCAACCACGGCTGCGATATCGGCGGCTTCTATGGCCCCGCACCGGAGGCCGAGCTGTTCGTGCGCTGGGTGCAGAACGGCATCTTCCAGCCGCGCTTCTCCATCCATTCCACCAACACCGACAACACCGTGACCGAGCCCTGGATGTTCAGTGATAAAAAGCAGTACATCCGCGACGCCATCAATTTCCGCTACAAGCTCAGCCCGATGCTGTATTCCCTGATGGTGCGCGCCCACGAAAGCGGCCTGCCGATCTGGCAGCCCACCTTCGCCGTGTTCCAGAACGACCCCGCCACCTATGATGAGGGCGTTGACTTCATGTTTGGCGATTCTCTGTTGGTTGCCAACGTTGTGGAAAAGGGCCAGACCGTGCGCCCTGTCTACCTGCCCAGGACCGAGAACGAAAACGAGCGCTTCTACAACTTCTACACCCGCGAGGAGTACGCTCCCGGCCAGACGATCGAGGTACCGGTCGATATTTCCAGCATCCCGCTGTTTGTGCGCAGCGGTGCTATCCTGCCCATGAGCGGCAACCGCCTGCACAACCTGATGACCGAAAAGACCACTGAGCTGGAGATCCTGATGGCACCGGATGTGGATTCCGAGTTTGTTCTGTACGAGGATGACGGCTGCACCAATGAGTACCTGAAGGGCGCTTACCTCAAGACCCGCATTGCCGTGACCGCAGGCGTAAAGACTTACGTTCACTTTACCAACGAGGGCGATTACGATACCGCTGTGGAAAGCATGTATCTGGATATGATCCACCGCGAAAAATCCCCGTTCTATGTGCAGCTGGACGGCAAGGTTAACGAAATCAAGGACGTTTATCCGCTGCGTGAGAAGTGGGAGGCATTCCGCTGGAACGTGATCGAAGCGGACGGCCACAACGTGCGCGAGATGTACGAGGCGTATCAGGCGGCGCGCACCTGCAAGGGCAAACCGACGGTCATTCTGGCGCGCTGCATTAAGGGCAAGGGTGTTTCTTACATGGAAAACAGCGCCAAGTGGCACGGTACTGCGCCCAATGACGAAGAATATGCGCAGGCGATGGCAGAACTGGAGGTGCAGGCATGAAGG
>OFML01001612.1_pt1 | contig 12202 bp, 10 predicted proteins | sample 1541831 | NCBI WGS metagenome assembly OFML01 (sample SAMN04209237, study PRJEB22552) | human gut metagenome | biome: gut; material: feces | host: Homo sapiens | place: USA: Oklahoma | reverse complement strand
AACAGATTCGTAACAGTATCTGTTATCCAAACTTGAATGTAAAAGTATGTGCAACACATGCCGGAATCAGTGTTGGAGAAGATGGTGCAAGCCATCAGTGTATTGAAGACTTGGCATTAATGAGAAGTATTCCAAATATGAAGGTATTCCAGCCTTGCGATGCCAAACAAACAGAAGAAATCATCAAGGCCGTATATGATATTGAAGGACCATGTTATGTACGATTAGGAAGACTTGGAGTGGAAGATGTATATGATGAAAACTACAAGTATGAATTTGGCAAGGGAACCGTACTAAAAAAAGGAAGCAAGGTAGCTATTATTGCTTCTGGATTAATGGTACAGGAAAGCTTAAAAGCATATGATTTATTAGAAAATAAGCCAACAGTTATCGATATTCCAACCATCAAACCAATTGATAAGGAATTGATTATTGAAACAGCGAAAACACATGATGTGATTGTAACTGTAGAAGAACACAATGTCTATGGTGGCTTAGGTAGTGCAGTGAGTGAGGTTCTTGCACCAGAAGGAATTGCATGCAGACAATATATGTTAGGCATGCAGGATACATTTGGTAGAAGTGGAAAACCAAAAGATCTATTAGATTATTATGGTTTGGATGCAAAGCATATTGCAGAAAAAATCAAGGAAATTGTTGAATAGTAAAATTATACTTATACTAATCGAAATAACGGAATTTTGAAGCAACACTAGGAATTCATGCCTTTGATGGAGTCTTATCTACAGGCATTGATCGGATTGATACTTATAAAGAGTATGACAAGTGTATTAAGAAACATTCGTACAGTAGAAGATGGAGAATGGATGGGAATTGGTACATTCTATCAAAGTCCAATTCATACTGTACATAGCTTAGAAGCTTTAGGTGCTATAATGAATAAGTGCGGAAAATCACTTATTCTGTTATGGCACTTTTTAATTATTATGATTTAATATAAATGTAATAAAGAAACTTAAAATGTTATAATTATTTCATGGAAAAGAATAATATATCCATAAAACAGAATCCAACGCCAACGATAAAACAAAAGATTCAATTTAATTATGAACAAAATAATTCGTTATCTATTTTAAAGATGAATAATACGGAGTTGCTCTATCGTTTGAGAAAAGTTTTGTTTATGGAAAAAACGAACATAAAATCATATCATAGAGGCGAAGATGTAAAACATGAATGGTATAAAATTGATAATTCATTACAGAGTGAGTTGCACTTTCAATATAGATTAAATTCTTTAAATGTTGAAGATAAATATGCGTACTTTATTATAGACTCTTTAGATGATAATGGGTTTCTTACAATGTCGGATGAAGAATATTGTACACATTTAAAACTTGATCAAAATGAATTTTTTAGAATTTTAAATGAACTTCAAAAAATGAAGCCGACAGGAATTTTTGCGAGGAATTCTATAGACAGTATTAAGATTCAGTTGAAGCAAGATAATCAGGATTTTGCATTTGATTTATTCTCGAATCATGCAGAAGAATTAATTAATAAAGATTATTCTTTATTGGCAAAAGTTTATCAGTGTGATGTTGAAGAAATTATGGATGCCATCGATGTAATAAAAGAACAAGCACCATTTCCCGCTGCTCAATATGATTCAAATATGTCGTTGAAAGAGATTATAATTCCAGATGTTGAAATAAAGATTGAAAACAATAAAGTCTTTGCATATGCAATTGATCCAATTAAGGATATATTTGAAGATTATACGAGTCAAATTCAATCGGATAGCTTTTTAAAAGCGTATTTTGATCAGGCTAATATTTTAATAGAGGATATTACAAAGCGAAATAAAACACTAATGTTAGTAATGAATGAAATCATAAAATACCAGAAAAATTATTTTTTATATGGAGATGAAATTGCGTTTTGTACTATGAAAGAAATCGCTCAAAATATAGGTTCTAATATTTCAACGGTAAGCCGATGTATAAAAGATAAGTTTTATATATACAATGATAATATTTATCCTGTAAGGTTATTATTAAATCAGAAATGTATATTAGAAAAGAGTGATGATATTATTTGTAGAATCAAAGATTTTATAGAAAAAGAGGACAAAGAATTTCCTTATAGTGACTATACATTATATCTTTTATTAAAGAAAGAAGGATATACAATTTCTAGACGAACGGTTTCTAAATATAGAAAACTTTTGGATATACCAAGCTCTTATAAACGTAAAGAAAGTAATAAATGATAATATGTTTATAATTTATGTTTGTTCACTTTAATACGGTTTAGTTGGTATATATTATTGCTGTTAAATATTAAAGGAGTTTAAATTACTTATGCATTTAAGGAGGAGGGGTATAAAGTGGAACAGACTATATTAAATTACATCAATCAACAGTCAGAAAATATTTCTTGGGATGATCTTGATTCTTTTACAGTGAACGCAATATCGTTGGAAGTAAATAGAAATAAGCAAGAAGTTCAAAAAATTTTATTTAAATTGAATAAACAAGGCGATATTATCAAAATTAATACCCACCCTCTTACTTATGTTAGTCGTTTAAGTTTAGAGAATAAATATAAAACAAGTATTTCTGAAAATGTGTATGAAACAGTTGATGAATTACTCAAAGATATAAGTTCTAATTACAGTGATACGTCATTTTATGAATTGATAGGATATAATGGATCATTAAAATCATGTATAAATCAATGTGTTGCTGCAATTCAGTATCCTGGAAATGGCTTGCCAATATTATTGATGGGCTCTTCTGGGACAGGTAAAAGCTATATAGCAAAACTGATTTATGATTATGGACATTCTATTGGACGAATAAAAGGCAATTTTATTCCGGTTAATTGTTCTGAATATAGTAACAATCCAGAATTATTTTTAACCAATGTATTTGGATATAAGAAGGGTTCATATACAGGTGCAGATAAAGATAATCAAGGAATTTTACATTATGCCAATGATGGGGTTCTCTTTTTAGATGAAGTGCATGGATTACCTCCGGAATGTCAGGAAAAGATATTTCAATTTATGGATGGCGGTTCATATCATATGGTTGGTGATAACGTTAAATGGTATAAATCCAATATTCAAATAATTATGGCAACAACAGAAAATCCAAACCAGGTATTGTTAAAAACATTACTAAGACGAATTCCTTTAATTGTGCAGATTCCAGATTTAAATGATAGACCACTACAAGAAAGAAGAGAATTGATTCATTATTTGTTTGAAAAAGAGGAAAAGCATATTGGCAAAAATATTCAATTGTCTAGAATGGTTTATCATGTTTTACAAGCAACTATATTTACGGGAAATATAGGAGAAGTAAAAAATATTATAAAGACAGCTGTCGCAAATGGACTTTTGAAATCTCAAAAAGATGGAACTATTAATATACATATTTATGATCTACCTCAAAAATTTTACAATAAAGGAATTAATATATTAGATGATAAAGTTATGTTAAGTGTAAAACAACTATTGAATAAAAGAGAAGAAAATCATAATTATTATCAGTTTCATTACGATATAATCAACCATTTGAAAAATAATAAACATAGTTTTTTAAATGAGACGGAAAAACAATATGTTTATGGGAAAACGAAAATATATATTGATTTTTTGTTTTATGATTTTAAGCAAGATGAAATGTATCAAAATAATATTAATATTGACTTCATTACTCAAGTTTTAAAGATAATAGAAAACAAATATCATTTAAAACATTTTACGAATAATGAAATTGAGATTATTTGTAAACTAATTACTTTTTCAGCCGATATTTTAACATTGAATAAAAAGTCTTTAGATAATGAAGCAGTTGTAACTTGCTATAGAAAATTGTTGGATTATTTTCTAATAGATGAAAAGATTATTGATGATTTTTATGAACTTATTAAAGACATAGTTTTGATAGAAAATGTTGATATTTTTAAATTAGATCTATCGTTGTTATTTGTATATTTTTTGAAAGATTTAAATGATCTTACAACAGCGAGTGTCATTATTGCGCATGGTTATTCTATTGCTAGCGAAATGGCCAATAATGTAAATCACCTGTTAGAAAGACATGTTTTTGACTCGATAGATATGCCGTTAGATTGCGATTTTAAAGATATATTGGATAAATTAAGCAAATATTTAGATGGTTTATCGAAAAAACGTAATGATGTAATAGTTTTAGTTGATATGGGTTCATTGGAAAATGTATATCAATATTTATCATCTTATCCGTTTAATATTGGAATTATTGATAATGTAACAACAAAACTGTGCTTGGAAGTTGGAACAAAATTAATTCAAAATGAATCAATTTTAAATGTTTTAAAGCAAGCAAGTTCGCAAAATATTAGTCACTATACTTTGATAGAAAAGAAGAAAAAACAAGAAATCATTTTAACAATATGCGAAACTGGTTTAGGAATGGCGGATGTAATTGCTGATTTAGTGAAACAAAGTTTACCAAAGAAAACGGGTATTTTAATAATTCCGTATGATTATCAAAGTTTGGTGTCAGAAGGGAAAAGGCAGCCTTTATTTCATAGTTATCATGTTTGTTTTATTTTAGGGACCACAAATCCAAATATAGATGGTATTCCATTTTTATCGATTTTTGAAATTATGGATAAAAAAAATGTAAACTATATTAAAGAGCTGATGAAAAACTATTTTAGTGCTCAAGAAGTGTCTCGTTTTTGCAACGAGCTTTTGAAAAACTTTACGATTGAAAACTTAAAAAATTATTTGAATGTCATTTCGCCTCAAAAAGTAATTGATGACATACAGGAATTTGTGAAAAATATACAAGAAGAATTAGATATTCAATTAAATTCTAATTTGACATGTTGCTTATATATTCATTTAGCTTGCATGATTGAACGAATCTTGCTTCATGAAGAAATTAATCGTTTTGATGAACTAGATACATTTATTAAGAGTAACCAAGATTTCTTCAAAAAGATAAAAAAGTCATTTACAGGAATAGAAAAGGCATACAATATACAAATACCGGATCAAGAGATTGCTTATTTACATGAATATATTTATTCAAAGTATGAGGAATCAGATGAAAGTAATGATGAAATGCTTTCAGACCTTTTCTATAAATAAACTTAAATGAGTATGGGATATTTAAAGGGATAAATCATGAATTGTAAAAGGATTCATGGGAGAGCCTTTTTCTAAATACAAAAAATGAAAAACAGAACGCTGAGAGATTCGATTCTCAAAGCGTTTTTTTATTTTGTAATGCCAAGTTGGCACAAATAATTGCTAGTAATAGGGTGAATAAAAAGAAAGGAGTTAACTATGACAAAAAAGATTATACTTGCATCACATGGTCGATTTGCTTCAGGAATGTTAAGCGCAGCAAAAATGATTATTGGAGAGTTGGAAGGAGTTGATAGTTTTGATTTAGAAGATTACGAATCACCATATGAAATTTATAAGAACATAGAGCAAGCTATGAAAAAAGAAAATGACGCTACTTTTTTGATTCTTACAGATTTACTTGGTGGTAGTGTAAATAATCAATTGCTGGAACTGTGTGCAAATAAAAATGTTTATATAATTGCAGGTGCAAATCTAGGAATATTATTAGAACTGTATTTAGCTGACGATAATAAAGAAATAAGAGAAATTATAGAAGACTCAGTAAAGGCTTCAAAGCAAAATATACGGTTCTTTGGATATCCTATTAGCGACTATGTTGATCACAAGGAATTAAGGGAGGTGAATTTATGGTAATAATTCTAAGAGTAGATGATCGATTATTACATGGTCAAGTTGCTTTTTCTTGGTTAAATTTTCTAGGACCAGATGCAATAGTTATAGCTAATGATGGGGTTTTGACAAATGAAATTCAAAAAGCAGCAATCAAAATGGCAAAACCAACTGGTGTAAAAATGTCAATACGCTCACTTAAAGGAGGAATAGATTTAATAAATGATGAAAGAGTTCGAGATCTTAAGTTATTTGTTGTAGTAAGGACTACAGAAGATGCATTGACATTGATTAACAATGTTAATGAACATATTTCTTTAGTAAATATTGGCGGGTTATCAAATAGAACTAAAGGGAATAATAAGCTTGTAAAAGGTGTTTATTTATCGGATCAAGACATAATTAACGTAAAAGAAATAATGAAGAAAGTAGATAAAGTTGATGTGAGAATTGTTCCAACGGATTCTAATAAGAATATATCTACTTTGATATGAGAAAGGAGAGTTTATGTTTTTAAATGCTTTATTAGTGTCATTGGCTGTAGGTGTTTGTTATTTTACAAACGAATGGTTTTGTCGATTATTCAATGATAAACCGATTATCATTGGAACTATTGTTGGTATTTTATTAGGAGATCCAGCTACAGGAATCATCTGTGGTGGTACATATGAATTGATTTTCTTAGGAGCTGTAAACATTGGTGGAACTGTACCAAGTGATGCTTTGACAGGTACAGCTATCGCAACAACTTTCGTTATTTTAACAGATATGGGTATTAAAGAAGCAATGGCTTTGGCAATTCCAGTAGGATTGTTAATGGGACAGGTACAAATGGCACTATTTATCGTTCCAAGTTTCTTCAATGGTTATATTGATAAATTGATTGAAAATGACAACGATAAAATGTTTGGATGGATGGTTGCTTTAACATTATTTATGAGAACTTTCTTTGAAGCGCTATTTACTTTTATTGCGATTTATTTAGGAAGTGATGCAATCACAGCTATTATGAAGGCACTTCCAGAAGCTGTTACTGGTGGCTTAACAGTTGCCGGTGGAATGTTGGCTGCTGTCGGATTTGCTATGTTGTTAAGAATGATTTGGTCAAAAAAATTAGCTGTATATTTCTTTGTTGGATTCTTCTTGACTACTTATTTAAATGTACCAACATTAGGTATTGCTATTGCGGGTGTTTTATATTGTATTATTCGCTATTATTCAATAATGGATTCTCCAAAAAGTTTGATGAATCAAAATGCAGATATGGTAAATGCAGATATGGTAATAGAAGGGGATGAATTGTTCAATGACTAAGAAAAATTCTATTTTATATTTAAATCCTGAAGATAAAAAAATGATTAATTCTGTTGCATGGCGAATGATGGTAGGAAGTGGACCATATCAATATGAAAAGATGCAGGCATTATCTTATTTGTATGCTATGGTACCTGTAATCAAAAGATATTATAAAGACGATAAAGAAAAAAGAATCGAAGCCTATAAAAGACACTGGGAATTATGGAATACGACACCACAGGTGGCTGGATTTGTAGCAGGATTATCTGCAGCAATGGAAAGAGAAGCTTCATTAAATCCAGATTATGATGTTAGCAGTATCAATACAACAAAAGTTGCTTTGATGGGACCTTTAGCAGGTATTGGAGACTCTATATTCTGGGGATCTTTAAAAATAATCGCAACAGGTATTGGTGTATCTTTTGCATTACAAGGAAATATCTTGGGACCTATTTTATATCTTCTTGTTTATAATATTCCATCTTCATTAGCTAGACATTTACTTCCTGTTATTGGATTCAATTTGGGTACTAGTTTCTTTGAAAAAATGAATAAGAATGGAATTATGCCATTTTTAACAGAGAGTTGTAATATTGTTGGATTGATCATGGTTGGCTCTATGGCATGTACAATGGTTTCTTTAAAAATTCCATTTGTCTATGAGGCAGAAGGGGCAACAATCAATGTACAGGATATTTTAGATTCAATTTTACCAAATGCTTTACCAGTTGGATTGACGTTATTATGTTTCTGGTTAATGAAAAAGAAAAATATACATCCAACTATACTTATTATTTCATTAGTTATTGTTGCAATCATATTGCATGCTGTAGGAATTCTTTAGTCATATTTAATAATTATATATAAAAAGGAGGAAACTATGACAAAACAGGAAATCATTGAAAGTTTAAAGGGAGGTTTAATTGTATCTTGTCAAACTGAACCTAAAGATTGTATTCATGAGGATGGCAGAACCGTTGTAACAATGGCAAAAGCAGCAAAATGGGGAGGCGCTGTAGCTATTCGATCAAATAGTCCAGAACAAGTAAAAGCAATTCATGAAGCTGTAGATCTACCAATTATTGGATTGGATAAGATTTATTACGATACGATGGATCGATTAATTATGACTCCAACTATTGAACATGCCAAGGCATTATGGGAAGCAGGGGCAAGAATTATCGCATTAGAGGCTACAGATCAACTTAATCATTTAGGTGTTCCAACTAGAAATCTAATAACAGAAATCAAAAAAGAATTACCAGAAGCTATTATATTTGCAGATGTTGACACTGTTGATAATGCAATTGAAGCAGCTAAATTAGGAGCGGATTTTGTTGCTCCGACACTAGCTGGATACACAGAGGCAACAGCATATATTACTGAACCACCTGCATATAGAGAAGTTGCAGAAATGTGTAGAGCGGTAGATGTTCCAGTTATTATGGAAGGACATGTTTATGATCCAGAGTCAGCTATGAAGTGTTTATATTTAGGATGTTATGCCGTAGTAGTTGGTAGTGCAATTACTCGCCCTCACTTTATTGTAAAAAGATTTACGGATCTACTAAATAAATTCCCTAAAGATTCGAATTGGCGAGATGATGAACGAACTTGGCAAGGGCCAATTACTAAATTAGAGAAATAATCTATTTGTAGGTGCCTTAATGTTATAAATATCTTAACGAAAAGGCACCTATTGTCGAATATTTAATAGAAGCAGGTTAGAAAGGAGTAATATATGACAAAACAAGTTGATGAAGGTTTGTCTGGTAAAAATAATGTTGAAATTAAGTCTAAATTACCGTGTGAAAAGAGCGTTGAAGAACAATTGGAAGTAATGGAAGAATATACAAGAGTTCATAAAGAAACGCACGGTATGCCAAAAGGAATTCGTGAAATTCAATGTATGAAAGTTTTATATCCTAGGATGTTTAGGACAAGGAAAAGAGAGGATCTTTTTGTCGGCAGATATGATGCGCTTCCAATTGGATTTGGTGCGGTTACTTCTTTAGGTGGAGTAGGACATTATTGTGTTTTTGGTAAATTATATACTTTTCAAGAAAGTTTGAAAGACTCTAAAGATAAAGAACGAGTAAATAAATTAATTGATTACTGGGTGGATCATGATTTAAAAGGAAAATTTGCTAATAAATATAATGATAAAGTTATAAATAAGGTGTTTTCAAATACCGCATTAACAGCTCCTTGCGAAAGCTCAGCACGATTGAGTGGTATGATGTTGGACTATAATAAGTTAGTTGAAAAAGGAATCATTGGATTAAGACAAGAAACACTATCAAGAATGTGCGATGATGCAGATAATGAATTCTATTTAGCTGTGCTAGATGCTTTAGATTTATTTACAGAATGCTGTGATTTCTATGTTGAAAAAACGGAAATAGAATTAAAAAATGAAAATGATCCAGAAATGCAAGAAGATTTAAAAACAATCATTCAATCTTTGCATGTGATTCGTAATGATCCTCCTAAAACGTTCCATCAAGCACTTCAGATGATCTGGTTGTATACTGCATTAGCAGGAATTATCAACTATGGAAGATTGGACGATGTTGTTGGAACTTTCTTAAAACATGATTTAGATAGTGGTTTGATTACATATAGTAAAGCAAAAGCCTATGTAAAATGTCTATGGACATTAATTGAAAATAAGCGAACAACAGTTAATGGCCGTGTTATTGTTGGAGGTAGAGGCAGAAAAGATCCTGAAGCAGCAGATATCTTTACTAGAATTGCTTTAGAAGTATGTCATGAGTGTCGTTATGTTGAACCTCAGTTTACACTAAGATTATATGAAGATACACCAGACGATATTTTTGACAAGGCACTGGAATGTTTAGCTGATGGAGCCACATATCCAACATTATATAATGATAAGGTTCATGTGCCAGGATTAGCGCACTGTATGAAAATCAGTGAAAAAGAAGCTGAACAGTATGTAATGTTTGGATGTGGTGAAATGAATATTGTCGGAAAGACAGTTGGAACTCCAAATGCTACTATCAATTTATTAAAAACATTAAATATTTTTATGAATGATGGTGTAGATCCATATGATAATGTTTATAAAGGCGATGGTGTTGCATTAAAGAAGATGAAAGATATTCAAACATATGATGAATTCTATCATTACTATCTTTCATTACTAGATCATTATCTAGATATATTAGCTTATAGTCAGGCTAAATCTTATGAGGTTATGAATGAAGATGTGGATTTTGTTTTTAACAGCATTCTTATGGATGATTGCTTGGCTAAAGGAAAGCCTTTATTAGATGGCGGAGTCAAATACTTGGGTGGATGCAATGAAACATTCGGAAATACAAATACTGCGGATGCGTTGGTTGCTATAAAGAAATTGGTATTTGAAGAAAAGAAATATTCGTTAAGCGAAATTAATGATGCATTATTAGCTGATTTTGAAGGTTATGAAAAGATGCGCAAAGATATGTTAGATTGTCCAAAATATGGAAATGATGATGATTATGCAGATTCTGTATATTTAGATTTATACAATCATGTTTCAAAATATACGCGCGCAGCTGGAATTAGAAATGGCCTACATCATTATGGTATTGTTATCATTAATAATCAAACAAACACAGAATGGGGATTACATACAAGTGCATCTGCGGATGGTAGAAAAAATAAAGTTTTCTTAAATCCAAGTAATAACCCACAGGGTGGTGCAGACAAAAAAGGTCCGACAGCTGTTTTAAAATCTATATCTAAAATTGATTCGCGCTTCCATTTAGGATCAGTTCAGAACATTAAATTCCAAACAGATTTTTTTAAAAACAATATGGATAAAATTAAATTAATGTTTAAAACATATTTTGATCGATTGGGCGGATGTCAATTGATGGTTACTGTTGTTGACGCAGGAGCATTGGAAGATGCAATGGTACATCCTGAAAAATATCCGGATTTGATTGTAAGAGTTAGTGGATTTAGTGCAATATTTGTTAATTTAGACAAAGAAGTTCAAAAAGAACTTGTTAGTCGAACGTTAAATGCGAGGTTTTAATTTATGAAAGCAAGTATTATGGAAATTGAAAGGTTTGCAATTCATGATGGACCAGGGATTCGAAGTATTGTATTTTTGCAAGGCTGTCCTTTAAGATGTCCGTGGTGTGCAAATCCAGAATCTCAGGAAATCAAGCCTCAGTTAATGTACAACGAAGATAAATGTATAAAGTGTGGGACATGTGTGAAAAATTGTCCTCAACAGGCGATAAAAATTGAAGACTTCAAATTAGTATTTAACCGTGATATTTGTGCTCACTGTAAAACCTGTGAAAATAATTGTCCGTCTGGAGCAATTAATTTTATTGGAGACGAGGTAAGCATCGATGAAATAGTTGCAGAGGTATTAAAAGATAGACCGTTTTATGATGAGTCAAATGGAGGGGTTACTATTTCAGGAGGAGAACCTTTTGTACAATATAACGCCTTAAAAGAGTTGTTGAATAGATTTTTTGAAGAGGACATTTCTGTTGCAATAGAGACAACTGGTGATACAAATTGGAATAAGATTGAAGATTTGATTCCATATATCGATTATTTCTTATTTGATTTAAAATTACCGACAGCAGAAAGAATTAATTTGGTGACTAAAGGGAATGGGGAAAGAATTTTAGAAAATCTAAAAAAGCTTGCTTCAAGAGTGCCTGAAAAAATTACTTTGCGAGTACCTGTAATACCAAACTACAATTATGATGAAGAGACTATTCGTAAAATCATAGATATCGGAGCAGAGTTAAAAGTAAGTCAAATTCACTTGTTGCCTTATCATACTTTAGGCGTATCTAAATATGATCAACTTGGAAAAGAATATGATCTTAAAGGATTTAAAATGCTTTCCAAGGAAGACTTAAAAAATTTAGTGGATTATGGAAATTCTAAAGGTGTTCATACACAAGCAGGAGGATGATTAAGTTAGAATAAAATATGAGTATTTAGTCATATTTGTAATGGTTTAAATAGAATCAAGGAGTTTGGTTTATATGAAAAAATATATTTTTACAAGTGAAAGTGTTACTGAAGGTCATCCAGATAAAATCTGTGACCAAATTGCCGATGCGATCGTAGATGCTGCATTAGCACAAGATCCATATTCAAATATGGCTGTTGAATGTACAATCAAAGATGATTTTGTAT
>OFML01001610.1_pt1 | contig 12213 bp, 8 predicted proteins | sample 1541831 | NCBI WGS metagenome assembly OFML01 (sample SAMN04209237, study PRJEB22552) | human gut metagenome | biome: gut; material: feces | host: Homo sapiens | place: USA: Oklahoma | reverse complement strand
GGAGCCGGAGCCACGGATGCGGCGAGCTTGGCCTGCATGTCTTTGTTCTGCAGTTCGGCATCGTCCACGTTGAACACGTAGATGAACGGCTTGGCGCTCATCAAGTGCAGATCGTAGACGGAATCCTTATCGAAACGACCTTCGCGAGCCGCCTTATCAATGGTTTCGCCGGCTTCGAGAATGGTCTTCGCCTGCTTGACGGCTTCCATGTAGGCCGGTTCGATTTTCTTGCCGCGCAGATCCTTCTCCAGCTTCGGCAGCGCGTTCTCGATGGTCTGCAGATCGGCGAGGATCAGCTCAGTGTTGATGGTTTCAATGTCGTCGGACGGATCGACCTTGCCGTTGACGTGCACGATATCATCGTCTTCGAAGGCACGCACGACCTCGCAGATCGCGTCGGCTTCGCGAATGTTGGCGAGGAACTTGTTGCCCAGACCTTCACCTTCCGAAGCGCCCTTGACAATGCCTGCGATGTCGACGAACGTGACGGTGGCCGGCACGATCTTCTCCGTATGCACGAGCTTGGCGAGCACCGGCAGACGGTCATCCGGCAACGGCACAATGCCGGTGTTCGGTTCGATGGTGGCGAACGGATAGTTTTCCGCCAGCACGTTGTTGCGGGTCAATGCGTTGAACATGGTGGACTTGCCGACGTTCGGCAGTCCGACGATTCCGATAGTAAGAGACATGGTTCCCTAGCTTAGTATTAGGCTTCGATGGCGTCGACTGCTTTGATAACGGCACCACGGAACGCGCTTTCCTCCAACGATGCGACACCCCTGATGGTGGTGCCTCCCGGAGAGCAGACAGCGTCTTTCATGGCACCCGGATGCGTTTCGTTGGCCAAATAGAGCGCGCCCACGCCTTCCACCATTTTGGCAGCCAGACGATACGCGGTAGCACGCTGCAATCCATATTTCACACCGGCATCGCCCAATGCTTCGATGTACATGTCGGTGAAGGCCGGCGCGCAGCCGGCGATGCACATGCCGATGCCCATATGCGCGGTGTCCACGCGTTCAATCAGGCTGATTGACGAAAATAGGCTTTCGAAGGTTTCCGCCTGTTCCTGCGTGAGCGTGTTGTCGATTTCCGTGACCAGCACGCCTTTGCCGACAGCCATCGGCGTGTTCGGAATGGTGCATTGAATGTGTGCCTGTTCGAAAGACGTTCCGAACAGGTCACGGAATTTGTTCAGATCCCAGCCTGCCGCAATGGACACGACGATGGTGTTTGGCTGCGCCAGCTGGTCAACAATCGGTGAAATCACCGCCTCAATCTGATACGGTTTGATGGCGATAACGACCACGTCGGCGGCTTCGGCCACTTGTGCAGCGGTATGCACCGCTTTCACACCAAGTTTGGCGGCGTTACATTCCAGCTTGTCATAGTGTGCCGCACAAGCCACAATGTCGTTGCCGCTGATTGTGCCGGCATTGACCAGGCCTTCGGCGATCGCCTGCGCCATGTTGCCGTATCCGATGAATCCGATGGTTGAATTGGCCATGTTTCTTTCCTTTGCTATCGATACTCGTCGTTGCCGAACAATCGTCAGAACAACTCCGCCAAATCTCCGCGGTTCAACGCCTCGGTAAACAGATGTCTGAACACGGTGGAACCATGCACGCCATCATGTTCAAACTCATTGGTAGTCCAATAATGTGAACGACCAACGCGAGACAGCGTGTCGAGCTGCAATCCGGAGTCGACGTACATGTCGTCGAAATAGACGGCGGCCTGCAACGGCACCTCGTTACGCGCCAACTGGTCGGCATCGTAGATCGTGCCGAAGTGCGTGTCTTCCATAAGTACGTCCATGGCAGGTTTGAACGGACGCAACGCACGTTCCTGCTCGAACATCCACGGGAACATGGCCTCGCCGGTGAAATTAAGCGGACGAATGTCACCCGCGAATTCCGGATGCTCGCAGCGCACGCGCTGGGCGGCCCAGCGAATCGGCGTTTCCAGCTCGCCGTTGGCGTAGATGAACTCCTGCAACGGCCAATACAGTGGGCGAGACGAGGTCGCATCCATCACGGAAGACAGGAATTCGTCAGACAGTTCCGTCGATGTCGAGGCCGAACCGTCTCCGTCAAGGAATGCCTGATCAAGAATCCAATGCACGCGTTCGAAACTTGGCTTCATGCCGAAATCGGATCCCAAGCATTGGAAACGTTCCACCGTAAGCGGATCGCCGTTCGGCAATGTGACCTTGCGAGATCGCAGTATGTCGGCAACCGTAGCGGCACGTTCGATATCGATCGGGTAGCGCTCGTAGAACTGCTTCGTCTTTGCCGCCATGCGCGGGAACGTATGACGGTACACGTCGGTCGCATCGGCGGGAACGTGCGGAATACCGCCCGTAGTGAAGCTGGCGATAACCCCTTGCGGGAACAGCGAAAGATACGTCAACGTCAGGAATCCGCCATAGCTTTGACCAAGCGTGACCCAACGTGCGCCCCCGAATTCGGTGCGACGCAGATGCTCGAAGTCACGAACGATCGAATCGGCGAGGAAACGCTTCAAAAACGCGGCACCGGCCTTGCCGTCGCCGTCCATGCCCTCAATCACATGCGTGTCGACGCGGGACGAACGCCCCGTACCACGTTGATCCGGCAATACCACACGGAAATGCTTGATGGCCTCCTCGATCCAGCCATCGGAACTTGGGCCGAGCGGACGTGGACCGGAACCGCCTGGGCCGCCCTGCAGGAACACGAGTAGCGGCAGGTCGTCATGCACATGTTCGGGAGCGGTGACCACACGGTAGAACAGGCTGATCGATTCGCCATCGAACCCATGACCGGGCTCGTGGCCCGTCCAATCCAACGGCACCTTGATGGAACGATCCTCAATATGCAATCCGGGCACGTAGTATTCGCTCAGCAACGTCATGCATTCACCTTTCCTTTGGCGTCATCGGCATATTCAATGCGAGTAGTGGCTTCTTGATGGCTTCCATCCCACCCACACGCGGAGACAACCTTACCTCACAAAAGCGGCTTTATCTTACCGCCATTTCATTCCTGCGCATGATGGCGCCACAGCGTATCTGGCGCTAGGGTGGAGCATATGTCGAATTTCAAGCAGCGTCTCTTGTCGTGGATGCATGGTCATGTCTTCGCAGGCGATCTCATCCTCACGCTTGTTATAGGTGTTCTGCTGTTCGGCGTGACCGGCAGCATCACCTATAATCCGGGATTGCTGTTTGACCTTAATCCTTCCATACAGATGGCGTGGGAAGCGGCAATGCTGATCCCGCTGCTGATTCGTCGATGGCGGCCACAGACCGGAGCGTTGCTCTGTGTGGCATTGGCCTTGACGCATCTCATATTCGGCCCTTGCATATTGGGCGCCGATATTCTGGCATTGGTCATGCTGTATTCGGTGATCGTCTACGGCAATCCCAAAAACACGAAAGCCTTCATTATTTTGGCGTTGGCCATCGGTCTTCTGGCTTCGGCGTTGATGGCATGGACCATGACCAATGGGCCGCTGCTCACCGGTGGCAAAGTGCATACGTGGAGCAGTTGGAATGGCTCAAATCCAAATGGCGCAATGGTCACGGAAGTCACTCTCGGCTCCATCTACACAGGAACATCCATGTCGGAAGTCGCCGACATGGTGGCGCAATACATGCTGGTGCTGACGCCGATTTTCGAAGTATGTATCATTTCCACCGTCATTGTAGCGTTCTGGCAGCGTGCCCGTCTGGCAACCGTTCGCATGATGCGGGAACGCAATGAGGCAATCGCCGCGCGAGACCAGGACGAACGCGATATCGCCGCGTTGGCGGAACGAGCACGCATCGCACGTGACATGCACGATGTGGTGGCGCACACCCTATCAATCATCATCGTGCAGTCTGATGGCGGCCGCTATGCAGGCACGCATGATCCCGCGGTGGCTAGAAACACCATGGAGACGATTCGACACGAATCGGAACGCGCACTGCATGACATGCAACGTCTTCTGGGAGTATTCGGGGGTTCACCGCACGCCGATTATAACGATATAGGCAATCTTGTGGAACAAGCGCGAAACGTCTCCCCCGACATTCGAATCCGATGGAATATCACCGGCACCGCCAGCCCAGAACAACTCGGTGAACAAGCCTCGATAGCTTCCTACCATGTAGTGCAGGAGGCGCTGACGAATATCCGCAAGTATGCGGGGCCGCACGTCGATGTGCATATTAAAGAGTCATGGAACAACGGTTTACTCACTTTGACCGTCACCGACAATGGTCGTGGCGCGGCGGCCAATATCGACGGGCATACGCCAGGTTACGGCCTGTTGGGCATGAAGGAACGCATCGAATCGGCCGGAGGCTCATTGCAGGCTGGCCCTCAACTCGGCGGAGGCTTCGAAGTTATGGCCACCCTGCCTTACGGCGGTAAAGAGCCAGCGACAGACGAAACCGGCGAACAGTATGCCTCGGAACAGTCCGAATCTTGCAACACAACTGCCATATCCAGCAAAGCGAAATTATCCGACGAAGCAATCGCATCTCACACAGCCGTCAACATATCGGCGCGAATCCCAGATCAACCATCGGAACAGACGCAGGAAACCAACCAACCAACCGGTCGCGACCATCGTTCGAACGCCCTGCAACACTTGCGCATCACCGCACCCAATCTGCATGATTTGCTCACATCGTTGAAACTGAAATCCGTAGAACTTGCAAATACATCCAATTCGCGAGGGCTGAATTGGGTGGAACGTGTTTCCGCGTGGACGCAGCACCATTATGTGCTCATGGATTCCGTTGGTGCCGTGGTATTGGTCATGCTGCTGAATCGCATGTCGATTACGTTCTTTTTTGATAGTTCACGCGATGCGCAGCTCTCTCATGCGATCGCCGCATGCTGCTTGCTGGCACTGGCTCTTCGACGCAGGTTCCCCGAGACTTGCGCGCTTATTGTGTTCGTATTGTCGGTTGTGCAATTGGTGTTTTTGGGATTGATTGAGGTTGGACATATCGTAGCGTCGCTGTGTGCGCTGTATTCAGCCGTATTGTATGGGCGTGAACACGCATGGCGCTGGACCGGTCTTGCCGCTGTCACCTGTTCAGCTCTGATGGGCTTGAAAATCGCAGCTGATCAGCACGGATACACTACCTTGTTCGGCGCCATCGCCGCTTCCGCGGGCTTAACAAAACCGGTTTCAGCCACGTCAAGTAGTAGTGCAGCGTTCTTTACCGGTGTCATGTATACGGTTGCAGTGCTGATGCTGTGCGCCGGCATCATGGCGTGGGCACGTTGGGCGCGTTCCAGTGATTCAAACGCACTGGTATTGCAGGCTCGCGAAGAGGCACTGGTGGCCGAGCAGGAGAAGCAGCGTATTCTCGCGGCGAATATGGAACGTGACCGTATCAGTGCCAGCATTCAGGCTGAAGTCACCGCCACGTTGAACAGCGTGATCAGCCAGGCCGTCGATGGTATTCATATGTTGGACAGCGCCGAAGCACAAGGCAAGGAGCCTACCGCCGACGAGATTTCCGCAGCGTTCAAAGCCATTGGCGAGCAGGGGCGCGCCGCGCTCAAGCGTATGCGCGAACTGCTTGGCGTGCTTCGTGAGACTGGTTTCAGCGATGACGCTCATGCCGGTAGTGCGAGCGAACTGCAGTTGAGGCCCGCAGCACCGTTGGAGGAGCAGCTGCAGCGCGTGTCTCGATAGCCGATTCAAGTTTTTCAGGGAGATTTAAGGGTTTGTTTCGCGCTGTGAGCGGAACAATGCCGATAAGGTGGAGAGTATGAGTGAAGAACAGAAGATTCGTGTGGTCATTGCCGATGATCAGGAATTGGTACGTGCCGGTTTCGCCATGGTGATCGGCTCCCAACCTGATATGGCGGTTGCGGCGCAGGCTCGCGATGGCGCGGAAGCTGTGGCGTTGGCGGAAACGCTGCATCCTGACGTGGTGTTGATGGACGTGCGCATGCCCGGCATGGATGGTATTGAGGCGACCCGGCAGATCAGTGCGTTGCGGCATCGCTTCGCTGCCGATGGAACGCAATCAGAAGTCACTCATACCAAAGTGATCATTCTGACGACATTCGATTTGGATGAATATGTTATGGCTGCGATCACTGCCGGAGCTTCCGGTTTTCTGTTGAAGGATACGGAACCGGAAACGTTGCTGAATTCGATTCGCACGGTTTTTCAAGGTAATGCGATTATCGCACCGTCCGCCACGAAACGTCTTATCGAGAAAATGATGGAAGGCGATTTCATGGCTGCGAATGTTGGCGCACATGGAAATTCCGCTGCTGCTTCCACTTTTGATTCGACGTACACCGATCCGGAATTAGATGAACTGACCGATCGCGAGCGCGAAGTGCTTATTGAGATCGCGCATGGATTGTCGAATCAGGAGATTGCCGACAAGCTTTTCATCAGTCTGCCGACGGTGAAAACGCATGTGGCGCACATTCTGTCGAAAATCAATGCGCGTGACCGCGTGCAGGCGGTGGTGTTCGCTTATGAAAACCATTTGGTCTGATTGGTTTGTTGTTTTGCGTATGCATGATACGCAAAAAGGACTCCTACCATGTTTGTGGTGGGAGTCCTTTTCGTTGTGTTTGCTATGAAGCTCAGGCTTCGGCGAGCGCCTCAACAGGAGGCGTGCTCACTGCCCTGCGTGCGGGGAATACGCTGGCGAGCAGTGCTGCCACGGCTGCCACGGCGAGTACGATGCCGTTAATGCCCCATTCGAACGGGAACACCACTTTGCCGTACATGCTGAACACCACGTATGCGCCCAGCCAGCCGAACAGTGTGCCAAGCAGTACGCCCGAGATGCCGGATACCAGCGAGATGAGCAGGGCTTCCACCGCGAGGGAGCGTCGCAACTGGCCTCGCGTCATGCCGATGGCACGCAGTGTGGCGGATTCTCGGGTGCGTTCGATCACTGACAGCGACAGCGTGTTGGCTACGCCGACAAGTGCGATGAGCACGGCCACGGCGATCAACCCCACCAGAAGCATCATCATGGAGTCAATCATGTTCGCCCATACGATGCGTTCGGCGATCGGTCCGGTCACTGTCGCATCAGTGCTCTTCTCCAATGCGGCCTGCATGTCGTTGTAGATGTCGTCAACGGAAACTCCCGACTTGTCAGTGTCTGCCTTGACCAGCAACACATGGGTGGCGGCGTCAAGGTCACCATTGGTGAAATGGCTTTCATCCACGAATCCGACAGCTCCATATTGCGCGGATACACGACGGTAGTCGGCTTGGTTGGCTTGCAATGTCAGCGAACGCGTAGCGTCGCCGTTCTGGTTCCATTCAGTGGAGAAATCAGCCGTGCCATTGGCGAACTGCAGCTCCTTGCCGGTTTGCGCATTGTATGTTGGCATGAGCACGCTATCACTGTCGATGGAGGCGTTACCCAAGTTGGCACGCATGACCTGCTTGACCTGATCGATGTTTTTCACGCCGACCAGCAATGCGGACGTAGGCTGGGTTCCATCCGCTTTCTCCAAGGTCACGGAAACCGCCGGCGCATACAACGTGTTGGACACGCCGTTGATGTCAGATACATCCTTGACCATTTGCTGACTGATGTCATCGCCCATGGCCACGATGTCGACGCTATAACGGGTGGCGAGCGCACCATTCATAGTCTCTTTGGCGCTAGCGGCACCGGTTGCGATGGTGGAGACCAAGGTGACACCGATGAGCAGAGCGGCACCGGTTGCTGCGATGCGTCGCGGATTCTTCTGAATGTTGGCGTGTGCAACTGTTGCGGAAGGACCTGTCAGCGAGGCCAACGCTCCAACGCCCTTCATGAGGGTCGGCATCCAGAATACCGCGGTGACCACCATGCCGAGGAACACCAGTGCGGCACCGGCGATGGCTATGAGCAGAATCATCGTGAATTGATCGCCGCTCGCATCCTCGCCGCCGTTGGTGGCCTGCACCTGCCAGATGGAGAATATGGCCATGGCGATACCGACCGCCACCATCAGAATACCGATTATGGCTCGCGTAAGGCTGGAACGACGGTTGTCGGTCAGTTCAATCGGACGCAATGCCTCCAATGGCGTTACCGCGGTGGCGGAACGTGCGGATCCCATGGATGCAAGCACCGTCACCACAATGCCGAAGAGAATCGGTACGACGGCGGCTTGCCAGGAGAAGTTGAACCGCATACCCGCCTGCATGATGTCGCTGACGCACATGCCCCACATGAGCAGGCTTCCCAGTACCACGCCAAGCACGGATGCGACGAAGCCGAGCACCACCGCTTCGAACAGCACGGAACCATACAGTTGGCCTTTCTTTGCGCCGATGGTGCGTAGCAAGGCGAGTGTGCGGCGGCGTTGCGCCACGAGCACTTGGAACGTGTTGGCGATCACCAGAGCCGCCACGAACATGGCAAGCACGCCGAAGCACATAAGGAATGTGGTGACGATGTTGGTTTGGTTGCCGCTTAAGGATTTGATGCTTTCGTCACTGATTTGCTGTCGTGACATCAGATCGAAATGCTTTGGCAGCAACGCTTTCACACTGTTGATGGTTTTTGCGGATACGCTGTTTCCATCCAAGGCAAGGTCGAGGTATACCGTTGTTGTTCCGGTGGTGTTGAAATCGTCCGTTCCCTGCATTGTGGCAAGCAGATTGTTGGATCCTACGATCGCACCACCATAGTACGAGTAGGCGCCGTTCGGGTCGGAGGTGAGTCCTACCACGCGCACGTTGTCCGCCTTGGCTTTGCCATCGTCGCCTACCGCATATCGGGAGGTCAGGCTTACAGTGTCTCCAACGCCGACGTTCAACTGTTTCGCCATGTCTTCCGGCAGCGCGACTTCGTTGGAATCCTTCGGCTGGTCCCCTTCCGTGATATTCACGGGGAGCATGTTCTTCTGTGCCGCGGTGGAAATGATCTCGCCGCTGACGGTGCTGTCTCCCTTGGAAACGCTGACGCCGGTTTCCACCGAGGCACGGACGCCGCCAACCCCTTCGATGCCGGCGATCTGGTCGAGATGAAAGTCGCCGACAGTGCTGGAATACGCCTCGTTGAGTTCCTTATCGCTCAGGTCGGAGCTGTTGATGCTCACCGCATAGTTGGCGTTTCCGAACATGGCGGTCAGCTGCCGTGTCAGGGAGTCGTTCATGGCATTGCCGAACAGGAAGGTGCTGGCGATGAACGCCGTGCCGATCATGATGGCGATGCCTGCGGGTATGAGCATGCGCTTGGTTTTTCGCATGAGTTTCAAAGTGATGGACCACATGGTGGATTCTGTTCCCTTCTTCGAATGCTTCTATAGTGCGTTTAGCGGGAATGTCTCGCGGAAGCCACATTCATTGTGGCGGCTTCGCGTTCCTTCATCAGCAGTTCACTCATCTGGTCTGCTGTCGGCTTGTTTACGTCCGCCACGATCTGGCCGTCGGCGAACACGAGCGCACGGTCGGCGTAAGACGCGGCGACCGCATCATGCGTGACCATGATGATGGTTTGGCCAAGTTCGTTGACGGAACGTTTCAGGAAGCTCAGCACTTCGGCGCTTGATACGGAGTCAAGATTGCCGGTGGGCTCGTCTGCGAACACCAGTTTCGGTTTGGTGATCAATGCTCGTGCGATGGCCACACGCTGCTGCTGGCCTCCCGATAGTTCGTTCGGACGATGGTTGAGACGTTCCTTAAGGCCAAGCGTTTCCACCAGCAGACGCAACCACTGTCGGTCGGGTTTCGCTCCAGCCAAGGTCAATGGCATGAGAATGTTCTGTTCGGCGGTGAACATCGGCAGCAGGTTGAAGCTTTGGAAGATGAATCCGATGTCGCGGCGGCGCAGCAACGTAAGCTGGTTGTCGTTCATGCGCGTCAGATCGTCGCCATTGAATATGATGTGCCCGCCGGTTGCACAATCCAGTCCTGCCAACGTGTGCATCAACGTGGATTTGCCGGAACCGGAAGGTCCCATAATCGCCGTGAATTTTCCTTTTTCAAAAGCGACGTTGACGCCACGCAACGCATGCACCGTGTTATTTCCGGAACCGTAGTCCTTCACAAGATCCACGGTTGCAATGGCCGTATTGGTAGCTTTGATGGTGTCCCTGATATCCATGCTGTCATTCCTTTCTTTGGATTACCTCCAAAATTACGGAAAAACAGCTGATTCGAATATCATGCGTTGGTCTGAATTATCATCTCATCCTTGAGAATGAGCAAAGACGAGGCGCCTAATACCATTGATTCATCAATCGTCGAGGAGTACACCATCCTGCGGAGGTTCGAGCCAGTACGACTCTTTTTCCACGCTGACGGTGGAAGCCCACCATGTCTGGTCCACGCCTGGCAGCGAACGGATGGACTCATCCACCACACGCCATAAGTCCTCGTCATCTCCGGCGATGATTTCGATGAGGTAGTCGGCGCCATTCAAACCGACTCCGCTCATTGCATATGTCACCTCGTCGATCGCTAACAACTGTTCGACGTCGAGGCGATACGGAGGCTTCACACCGATGCCGAGAAACGCTTGGCGGAATCCGCCTAAACGCATGGGGCTTACCGTGGCCATAATGCGCATCACACCGGAATCCTCCAGTTTTTTGACGCGCCCACGAATCGCGGTGTGCGTCACACCAAGATGCTCCCCCAGCATGGCGTAACTTGCCCTGCCGTCTTTCTGCAATTCGTTGAACGTGTGCACGAATCGCGCGTCCAACCGATGCACGGGAATATCGGTGCCGACGCTGGCCTCACGTTTGGTCATGAATCCAGTTTCGCCGCGTTCGGCCAGCAGACGGTTGACCACGCTGACATTATGGTCGTCAAGCACCAATCGACCGCAGGAGAACACTTGCAGACGGGTCAATCCGGGCAGTGCGCGCAAATCGTACTTCAGGAAATGGTCCATACCGTCGGCTGAATACACCACGGCTTCGGCGATGATGTCGGCATCGCCCAGCGTGCAGACCACATAGGTGACCTGAGGCATGGCTTTGAGCATGGCGAGCGCCTCGTTGCGATTGCCGTTGATACGCAGTCCCACAAGCACCTGACTGTAATTGCCGAGACTCAACGGATTGCATACGGGCACAATGGTCATGATGCCCGCATCGGTGAGCCGTTTGTAGCTTTCCGTCGCCGCATATACGGAAATGCCGATTTTATCGGCAAGCGCCTGCATGGTCATGCGTCCGTTGCATTGCAGTGCCGATACCACCTTCAAATCACGTGCGGTGATTGTGGTACGCCCTTCATCCTGTGTCATTGCACCCCCTATGACAGCCATGTCATCAACCACACGCTGCCTGCGGCGGCGGCGATGGCAATCACGAGAATAATCCAGTCGGCAATGCTCATCGTGAGATTGACCCGATATGTGCGTTTCACACCGTTCCGATTCAGGTTGAGTCCGCGCGATTCCATGGCCCAGCCCACGCTTTGGCTCATTTTGTAGGCGCGGATCAATACGGCGATGATGATCGGCAGATACGATTTGAACCGGTCTACGAGACGTACGAATATGTTGCGTTTTTTGCCTGCCGCATTGACTTTGCCGCTCAGATCAAGCCCTCGCGCACGCTGCGCTTCGGACACGGATTGGAAGATGGAAAAGAACACGGGAATATACCGTAATGCGGTTGCCAGGGTAAGCCCGGCCTTGTAGGGCATACCAAGCGAGGTAAGGCCACGAACCAGTTTGGTCTGGCTGGTGGTGAACAGCGTGATGAAACATGCAAAGCCGAGCGCTGGAATGCGCAGACCCATCACCGCCGCCATGAGCAGGTTCTCCTGCGTGAGACGCAACCATCCCCACTGCCAGAGCACGTGCGTTCCACTCTGGTCGAAGACCGGCCAAAGCACCACGATGAACACGATGAGCACGGCGAGGATCTTCCACACCCATCCAATGCGTTCGGCGGGCACACGGTCGGTGGCGAGCATCACATGTTCGAGAATGAGGATGCCGAGGATGAACGCCCAGTTACGCCATACGAGGCAAAGGGCCAGCATGACGATGGAGATGAGGAATTTGACGCGCGGATCGGTGCGATGCAACCATCCGTCGCCTGGCACATACAGGTCGGCATCCATCAGCGTTCCTCCTTGTCGCATTCATCCTTGGCGATTTTCAACAATACGTGGGTCGCCGATACCGGACCGCGCGACTTGTACGGCTGACGCGCCTGTCGCGCGGGCGATTGTTGCGCTTCCTGCGATTTGTCGATCGGTCCATATTGCACGATATGACCGTCT
>OFML01001609.1_pt1 | contig 12217 bp, 10 predicted proteins | sample 1541831 | NCBI WGS metagenome assembly OFML01 (sample SAMN04209237, study PRJEB22552) | human gut metagenome | biome: gut; material: feces | host: Homo sapiens | place: USA: Oklahoma | reverse complement strand
ATACAGATAGATTCCGAAAGAGTGCGGAGCGTGTCATTAGAGCATGCAAAGATCGCGGAAAGATTTCAATGATTTTTGCGGCGTCGACGGCGCAGGCAAAGGCCTATTGGGAACAGGGATTTGATATGGTGGCGATTGGGACGGACACGGATTTTCTGATTAGTCGCTGCCAGAAAGTCATATCGGAATTAGTGAAATTGATCGAGGAGGATTGATTATGAAATACGACGCATTATTTGAACCCATTAGAATAGGGAATTTAACACTGAAAAACAGATTTGTCATGGCACCTATGGCTGTGCACATGACAAACGACGGATCTATCACTCCAGAAGAAATCGCATATTATGAAAGACGCGCTCAAGGCGGCGCTGCAATGCTGATTTGTGGGTCCATCTGCATCAAGCCGGACGGAGATTTCGGAGGGCAGGCATATATTGATAACGATGAGAGAATCGCTGATCTGCGCGAATTGACCGATGCAGTGCATAAACACGACTGTTATGTGTTCGCACAGATCCATCATTCGGGCAGAGCGACCAACATCAGAACCAGCGGATATCAGCCAGTTGCCCCATCCTACTTCGAGCCGGAAACCTACTCTGTATTTAAGGCTGAATATGACAAACCAAGAGTGCTTACGACGCAGGAAGTGGAGGATTATGTAGAATATTACGCACAGGCAGTCAGACGAGCAAAGGAGGCCGGTTTTGACGGTGTGGAACTCCATTGCGCACACGGATATCTCATTTGTGCATTCATGTCACCGCTGACCAACAAGCGGACGGATAAGTATGGCGGAAGCTTCCCGGCACGTATGCGTTTCGTGACAGAGATCATCAATCGTTCGCGCGAACTGGTGGGAGATGATTATCCGATTACCTGTAGAATCGTGGGGGATGAACTGAGAGCTGGCGGAATTGATATGACTCTGTCCGTGGAAATTGCAATATATCTGGAATCTCTTGGTGTAGCGGCTCTCAGCGTGTCGGCAGGAATGTATCCGTATATAAGAACAGTGCCGAATATGTATCACAAGAGAGGCATTAATCTGTATCTGGCGGATAATGTGCGAGAAGCTGTAAATGTTCCGGTCATCTCTGCGGGCCAGCTCAACCGACCTGACGTGCAACTGGAGGCTTTGCAAAAGGGCAAGGCAGACATCATTGCCATTGGAAGAGTGTTGCTGGCAGATCCGGATTATCCAAACAAGCTGAAGGAAGGCAAAATTGATGAAATCACATACTGCATCGCCTGCAACAAGGGATGCCACGACAGAACGGCAGGTGAACGTTATGTGAAGTGTACAATGAACGTACAGACAGGCAGAGAAACGAAGCCTGAATATAAAATCACACCTTGCGAAAAGGCGAAGAAGGTTATGGTTGTTGGCGGTGGTCCAAGTGGATTGGAAGCTGCTATCGTGTTGAAACAGAGAGGTCACAATGTTGCTCTGTACGAAGCAGGAACCGACCTGGGTGGAAGATTGACGCTTGCAGCAGTTCCACCATACAAGAGAGGATATGGAGAAGCACGTGAACAGCTCATCAACAATGCGAATGCTCTAGGTGTTGAAATCCACTTGAACTCTCCGGTTACTGCTGAACTGATCAAGAGTGAAAAACCGGAAGTTCTGGTAGTAGCAACGGGAACGACTCCAATCATCCCTCCAATTCCGGGATTAGATCAGGATTTCGTTGTTACAGCTGACGATGTATTGAGCGGAAAAGTTGAAGTGAAAGATGGTCAGAAGATCGTTATCATCGGCGGCGGTGCAGTAGGCGCTGAAACAGCACATTACATTATGGATACAAAGGATTGTTTTGTTGACATCATCGAAATGTTGGATGGTATCGGTATCGACATGCCACAGGATGCTAGAATCTGCCTGTTAGAACACTATGGCACCTTCGAAAAATTGACACAGCACCTGTCTACAAAGGTGAAAGAAGTTTGCGGGAACACTGTTGTTGCAGAAAAAGACGGCAAAGATGTTGAACTGACAGACGTTGACATGGTTATCGTTGCAGTTGGTTCAAAAGCCAACACAACTCTTGCTGATAGCGTGAAAGATCTTGTTAAAGAAGTTTACGTAACAGGCGACGCTGATCATCCGAAAGATCTGGTTAAGGCAATTCGTCAGGGTTACGAAGCAGCTCTCAGGATTTAGGTAATCCTTGTAGTGTTAAAAGGAGGATTTCGAAATGAGTGTATCGGTAATAATGCTTTTACTTATTCTTGTATCGTATCTTGTTTCTTTGGTTGCAACCATTGTCTGGATGAAAAGGCCAAATGACAAATGGGATGATTTGCTTGCAAAGAACTATATGGAATCTAATCAAAAAAGTAAGGAGGAAAGTAACTGATGGATATCAATTATACACTGTTTAGCGCAGTAATCATAGCGTTCCTTGTTGTGAACTTGGGAGTGGGTATCTGGTCAACTCTTAAAGCAAGAAAATCATCTGTAGCAGCGGATGAACAATTCATGTTGGGAGGCAAATCAGTACCTCTTGTCGTAATTGCCATGTCCTATTGTGCGGCTGCCGTAAGCGCAGGCTCCTTCATTGGAGACCCCGCGTTGGCAGCAACTATGGGCTGGTCATATTTCTGGTTCCCAATTTTCGTAACATCAGGACTTTGTATCCCGGCGCTTTTCATTATCAGAAGATTAAAGCTTCAGGCTGACAAATTTGGCGTTTTGACGATTACAGACTATATCGGCGCACGTTTCCAGAGCAACGCTATCAAACTTTATATGGCTGTTGTTATGGCGATTTGCTACTTGTTTATGCTGGTTTCCCAGTTTAAAGGAGCTGCTATCCTGTTCCAGATGTACACAGGTGTAAGCTTTGAAACAGGTCTGATCCTCATGATGACCGTCGTAGTTCTTCTCGTCGTTTTAGGCGGGCTGGACTCCGTCGCATGGTCTTCGTTCTTCCAAGGTTTTCTGATGGTATTCCTGGCGCTTGTAATGGTAATCGGTGCTTTTGTAGCTGTAGGCGGTGTTAGTAGACTTGATTCAATTTTATCAGTAGATGCACCGGAAATATTGCAGATTGTCGAAACAGGTGAGAATGCCATCATCCCTTGGTATGCAGTACCATTCATTTTCCTCTTTACTTTCTTCGTAATGTTCTCACAGCCATACCTGAGTTCTCGTTATCTGGCTATGGGCAATGTTAACAGAAAGAGTGTTGGAAAGCTTCTCATCATCACACTGACTATCACCGGATTCTTCAACATGATGATTACAGCAGGTATCACCGGAAGAGCTTTATTCCCGGAAGTTCTGGAAGGGGAAATGGCAGACTACTTAACAGTAACTATGTCTATTGAACTGTTCCCGGACATTATCACAGTACTTATCATGATTGGATTCTTTTCCGCGATCATTTCTACAGCAGCTGCGGTTTTATTGACAGTTGCCCAGTGCGTGGGAAACGATATCTATGGCAGAATTAAGAAGGATGCATCTCCAAAGAGCAAAGTTATAGTAATTCGTGTGACTGTATTCGTTGTTGCACCTTTAATCACGGCGTTCAATTTCTACAAAACTCCGGAGTTTCTGCAGCTGTTTGTACTGATGTCCCTGACCGGTGTGGGCGCGATGCTCTGCATGCCGTTGTTCGCCGGTGTTATATGGCGTAATGCTACAAGGGCCGGCGCATGGTGTTCCGCCATTCTCGGACCTGTTTCCTATCTCGTTATGTCACAGATCCTGGAATGGAGCTGGGCGATAAGCATGGGAGCATGTGTAATTCCTGCAGCGATTGGGATGTTTGTAGTCTCCTGGATTTTGAACGTAGTCAAAGGTCCGGACGAGGTATTACAGAAGTTGTATGACGTTGAATAATAAAGGAGAATTCTGAAATGAATTTAAAAGATAAAGTCGTTCTGGTTACAGGTTCGGGCAGCGGTATCGGAAGAAAGACTAGCTTGGTATGCGCCGAATATGGTGCGACCGTTATTGCACTTGATATCAACGAGGAGGCTGCGAAGCTGACGGAAAAGATGATTATAGACGCCGATGGTACGGCAATGGCTGCAAAAGCAGACATTACAGATCGTGTACAGGTTCATACAGTGATTGAAGACGTCATTGCACGCTTTAAGAAAATCGACGTTCTGGTAAACAATGCGGGTTCCACCAGATTGGGCACCATGGTAGACCTGGAGGACAGTACCTATGATTTTATCATCAATCTCAACATGAAAGGGCCGTTCATCATGTCTACGGAGGTGGCCAAGGTGATGATTCCGAGACGTTCCGGACGAATTATCAATATAACGTCCTACTGTGCGGTAAGAGGCGAATTCGCAAACGCACCTTATTGTATGGCCAAGGCTGGAATCAAGATGATGACACAGGTGCAGGCGCTGGAGCTGGGACAATATGGAATAAGTGCGGTGGCCATCGCTCCGGGGGACACCAATACGGAACTTTTGCAAGATGCATTCCGCAAACGTGCCGAACTGGAGGGAAAGACCATCGAAGAAGTATATGCAGCAGCAGGAAAGAAGGTGCCAATGGGACGTGTAGGTGAACCGGAAGATATCGCAGAGCTGGCGGCATTCATGTGCAGCGAAAAATCGCAGTTCGTCAATGGGAGTCATATTCTGGAAACCGGGGGATACGTTATGGCTTAGGAACAAAAAAAGGAGTAATGATCATGAAAGATATAATGAAAGCACTCGTATATACGAAGTCAGATGGAATCCATCTGACTGATGTTCCAACACCGAAGATTGAAAAGAATACTGATGTCATTATCAGGGTTGATCTGTCAACTATTTGCGGTACGGATATCCATATTGCCAATGGTCTTCTTCCTGTAGAGGATGGCACAATTATTGGACATGAATTCGTCGGCACCATTGCCGAGGTGGGTTCGGCTGTGAAGAAGTTTAAGGTAGGCGATAAAGTTGCTGCCAACTGTATCACTACCTGTGGAGAATGTTATTACTGCAAGCATGGTTACACAAATCATTGTGAAGACGGAGGCTGGATTTTCGGGTACAAAATCAATGGATGTCAGGCTGAATATGTACGTGCACCGTACGCAGACAACAGCCTGTTTAAAATATCTGACGATGTGGATGTAGAAAAGTTGTTATTTGTAGGCGACATTCTTTCTACCGGATACTTTGGTGCGGAGAGAGGCGATATCAAGCCGGGCGATGTAGTGGTCGTACTGGGTAGCGGTCCTGTTGGTATGTGCGCCATGGCGTCAGCCAGAATGTTCGGTCCATCTAAAATCATTGCCATTGATACGGAGGAATCCCGTCTTGAAGTGGCTAAAAAACAGGGAATTGCTGATTTAACCATAAATCCGGCCAAGGAAGATGCCATTGCTATCGTACAGTCCTTGACAGAAGGAAAAGGTGCCGATGTTTCCATCGAATGTGCCGGTGTGAAATCGACTTTCGATATGAGCTGGCAGATAGTGAGACCGAACGGAACTGTATCCGTAGTCGCCTTATATAATGATGCGCAGGAGCTTCCGTTGCAGATCATGGCCAATAAAAATCTGACATTTCGTACGGGCTGGGTAGACTCTGTGCATATGACGGAATTGATTTCTTTGATTGAAAACGGCAAGATAGACTTGGATTTCCTCATCACACACAAAGCACCGCTGAACGACATTCTCAAAGGATATGATATCTTCGGTGGCAAGAAGGAAAATTGTCTCAAATGGGTCATAACACCGTATGTAGAAGATTGAAAGTTAAATGTCAGAGAGAGTACAAAATAGTGTAATGAGAATTCATGTCTCTCTCAATATAGCAAGAACCCTAAACGCAAAACCCCGCTTCGGCGCATCGTCAATCAAGACACATGCCGGAAGCGGGGTTTCCTGTTCTTCGTGTTTCTTATCCTACAACACATACGTTGGCAGCACGTGACTTGCCATTGTTGTGTGGATCTTCTTCAATTTCGAACGTTACTTTCTGACCTTCCTTGAGAGTCTTGAATCCGTCCGCCATGATGGAAGAGAAGTGAACGAATACATCAGCACCACCCTCATCGTTGGAAATGAATCCAAATCCTTTTTGCTCATTGAACCACTTAACAGTACCATTGCACATAGATCTGTACCTCCTTAAAAAATTTCCTTCAGATCTACCGATAAAAAAACCGCAGCGTATGAATCAAAAGTTAAAAATTGATCCATAGGCTACGGTAATCAATCTATAAATTCAGAATACTCTTATAGTATACATTAGCTTCCAGATAAAAGCAATCCCGAAATGAATAAAATCCACCCTTATCTGCGAAGCACGGCGGTCACAACAGCTCCCGCCAGTGAAATTCCAGCCATCAGCAGCAGGCAGGATGTCAGTCCGAACGCATCCATCATGGCGCCCAGCGAGATTCCTGCAAAGGATGCTCCCAGGTATGACCAGCCATTGACAATACCCACTCCGGTGCCTCCCAGCCGGGTTCCCAGGATATCTCCCGGCAGATTAAAGAGGGGAGCCTGAACTCCCTGGATACAACCTCCTGCAAAGAACAGCAGTGCTCCCAGAATAACGACGCCGCCCGGGAGCATCAGGATCCGAAGCCCCCAAAAGTATATGATCAGAAGACCTGCCGTGCTTACGAGAAATCCCATCAGGATAGTCTGCCAGCGGCTTCCGTGAAAGACAGTATCTGAAATGTGTCCCAGTGCGATGGAAAAAAACGCACCGCCCCAGTGCATGGCCGATGCCGCAATGGTAGCCGCCATCAGAGCCATTCCGAAACCACCCGACTGGCTTCCTGCAAAGAATCCGCCTCCGGCACTTTCAGCAAGGCCGGGAGCATCTACAGAGCACGGCGTAATAAGGATCTTGACGATCCAGTTGACAAGCCCCCAGCGAACAAACTGGCTGCAAATAGTAGTAAGAGCGGTCAGCAGGATGGCCGGATGTTTCATCACATCAGCGTAGTCACGCAGGCATACCGTATCGGAAGCCGAAGCGGAGTCCTTTGCATCTTCGGAACCCGGGGCCGGATCCTTTGCGGAGTCCTTTGCATCTCCGGAAGCCGAAGCCGGATCCTTTGCATCCGAAACGCCGCTATGCTCCCACTCCACCGTAAAACCGTACTGCTGGGGCGTGTCCTTTACATAAATACAAAATACCACCGACCACATGAGAAGCAGCAGGGCAGGGAGGAAAAACGCCGCGCGCCAGCTGAGAAACGTGATAGCAAAACCTGCCACCGGATAGATGATGATACCGCCCAGAAAAGCGAAAGCGTCAAACAGACCCATGAACAACCCCCAGCGTTTCTGCGGGATCCAGCGGAAGAGCACGCTACAGCCCGGAGACCACCCCATAGACAGGGACACCGCATTGATCGCCCAGAAGATAGCAAACGGTTTCATCCCGGAGGAGAGACCGAAGCCGATATTGGCTGCCGTCGCGCCGATGGCTCCAAGAAACATGAGCAGTTTCGGACTGTACCGGTCGCCCAGGTAGCCGGAGAAAAACTGTCCCAGACCGAAGCCCAGTGTAAAGATGGTAAACAAGATCCCGAAGGTGGCGTTGGACAGATCAAAGCTTTGCTGGATCCTGTCGGCAGCCACGCCCAGATTGTTGTTGCATGTAAAATAAAATGTATATAACGTGATCATAACAAAAAACACCCTGAGCTGCACAGGGTGGAATTCGTTTTCTTTCAGGATACGTGAATCCTTGGCAAGCATATCAGTGACCTCCTGTTGATATAAGCGCAGACATTTATTTGATCGCCCGGTATCCCATAAGACCAATGGTTTCGTTTCCGACCTGGCGCTGGAACTGCTTTTCCTTGCCGGTGGTGCTTCCGATCTGTTTCTGATCGTCAATCTCCATACCGCCTTCTAAAAGATCGGCTTTAACATGAGCAAAGGTCATCTTTTCCGGGATGAAATCAGGCTGATCTTCCTGGAAAGTCCGCAGGCTCTTAGGACATTTTCGATAGTCTGCAAAGAGGCCGACGGCACAGCCGGTTTTGCGAATCAGTGGTGTGATCTTATCGTACTGGCTCTTGTTGTATGTGAAAATGCAGTTGTTGGACGAAAAATCATCCAGGTACACATCGATAGAGTTTTCGCGCAGTGGCAGCCGGTTCAGATCTCCAGCCAGATACACCGTCTGGCAGTCGAATTCCTTCATGTACTCCTGCAGCTTGCGGATCCGTTTCAACGATGGATCGTTGATGATGAAAATAGCGTCCCGGCTGAACTTCTGGCAGTAACGCGAGAAATAATTGCCGGAAAACGGTCCTCCCATGATGTTGATGCTTCCCTCCATATCCACGTGATCCGTCATCTGGTGGTACATCCACATGTATGTCTTGTCGATCAGTGTGCGGAATTCGTTACCCAGCTCTTCCGTGACAGCGGACACCAGATCGATGTTTTCAAATGCTTTGAACGGGGTGTCCTCTGCGTAGCCGTCGCACAGGATAACGCCGTCTTTCAGTTCATTCTTGTAGCCGCATTCGCACAGGAATTCACCGTCACATATTTTATTGTCGCTGATGCTGGCTGATTCCAGTTTGAGGGGTCTGCCGCAGTCCGGGCATGCCAGATAGGGCAGGAATGTAAAGGGAATGCCGTTGGCGCTGTGGTCCAGTTCGTAGTTGATCTGAGAAAAGCTGCGGATCTCTGCTTTCAGCTCTCCGATAGTATCGTGTATTTTTTCTTCTTCTTTTTCTAGTTCTGCCTGTTTCTGCTTCAAAAGACGCGAAAAAATCCCAAGCACGGTTTCATCCCGGAATTTTGTGGTTTTTTCCAGGAAAAAGAGAAGTTCGATTTCTTCCAGCGAAAAGCGAAAGGATTTATATTTCAAAATCTTCTCCATGTCTTCCATGCATGAGGGTGTGAATACATACTGATTGTTTTTCCGTTCCGGTGTCAGCAGGGCACGCTCCACATAGTAGCGCACCGTCGTGATGTTCAGGCCATACTTCTTAGCAAAATCACCGATTTTCATGTTCTACTTTACTCCATATTCCATAAGTTCTGTTCCATACTTTATGTGAAATCCATCCGGCACGGGTGCCGCGGGAAAACCTGCTGTCAGCTGTGGTTTTCGACAAGATTCCGCAAACATCTCCATTATACTAAAAAAGTTAGGGGAGGGCAATACACAATGTTTTTACCTCTTGCGAAATCGTGCAAAATATGGCATTATAATCTATGTATGTTTTTATACACAAATATACACAAATTTCCGGGAGGAGAATTTTACATGGAAAAATTAGGACTGAATGAAATCAGAGAATTATTTTTGAGCTTTTACCAATCTAAGGAGCATTACCGGAGACAGAGTTTTCCGCTGATCCCGCAGAACGATAAAAGTCTTCTTATCATAAATTCAGGTATGGCGCCGCTGAAGCCGTACTTTGCAGGAATCGAAACACCGCCGAGCAAGCGCATGACCACCTGCCAGAAGTGCATTCGTACCGGCGATATCGAAAACGTAGGATATACTTCCAGACACGGTACATTCTTCGAAATGCTGGGAAGCTTTTCTTTCGGAGATTACTTTAAGAAAGAATCCCTGACCTGGGGCTGGGAATTCATTACGAAAGTACTGAAAATGCCAACGGACAGACTCTGGGCTACCGTATATGAAAACGATGACGACGCTTATGCCATCTGGCGCGATGTTATCGGCATGCCTGAAGAGAGGATCGTGCGTCTGGGCAAGGATGATAACTTCTGGGAGATCGGGACTGGTCCATGCGGTCCGTGCTCTGAAATCTATTTTGACCGCGGCGAGAAATACGGCTGCGATAACCCGGACTGCAAGCCGGGATGTGACTGCGACCGTTACGTTGAGTTCTGGAACCATGTGTTCACACAGTTCAGCCGCGACGATGAAGGAAACTACAGCGATCTGGCTCATCCTAACATCGATACAGGTATGGGGATCGAACGTCTGGCGTGCATCATGCAGGGTGTAGAATCCATTTTCGACGTAGATACTATCAAATATATCCTGGATGCAGTTGTGGCTAAATCCGGAGTTGAATATAAGGACGGGGAAGCAGAAACGGACATTTCCATCCGTATTATCACGGATCATCTGCGCTCCATGACGTTTATGATCGGCGATTCTATTCTGCCGGGTAACGAAGGCAGAGAATATGTACTGCGCCGTCTCATCAGACGTGCAGCGCGTCACGGCCGGATCCTGGGCATCGAAGGACCGTTCCTGGCGGAACTTTCCGAAAAGGTGATCGAAACTTCCGGCGATGCGTATCCGGAGCTGAAACAGCGCCGCGATATGATCAAAAAAGTCATCGCTGTCGAAGAAGAAAAATTCGCATCCACCATCGATCAGGGCATGAAGATCATCAATTCCTACATGGATGAACTGAAAGAAGAAGGAAGCAAAACGCTTGACGGCGAAAAGGCGTTCAAGCTGCACGATACCTACGGTTTCCCGATCGACCTGACACGGGAGATCCTGGAAGAGTCCGGTTATGCGATCGACCTGGACGGCTTCGAAAAGGCTATGGAAGAACAGAAAAAGCGTTCCCAGGCGGAACAGGAAATGGATGATGCAGGCTGGGATGAAGTAAATGCAGAGCTTTCCGTGGAAGGCGAGACAAACTTCACCGGATACGAAACGCTGTTTGATACAGGCCTCATCAAAGCGATCATTGGCACAGAAGGCAATGCAGATGCAGCAGGCGAGGGCGAGACATGCCGCGTGATCCTGGATGAAACACCATTCTACGCAGAAAGCGGTGGTCAGGCTGCTGACGCCGGTGTGATCCGGACTGCTGACGGTGAAGCTGAGATCATCGACGTGACCAAGACAAATAATGTATTCATCCATAAAGTAAAAGTGACCAGCGGCACCCTGAAAACAGGCGAAAAAGCAGAGTGTCAGGTGCTGATTCCGCGCAGAAACAAGACTGCTGCCAACCATACAGCGACCCATTTGCTGCACAAGGCTTTGCAGGAAACGCTGGGCGAACACGTAAAGCAGGCAGGATCCTCTGTGACGGAAGACGGTCTGCGGTTCGACTTCAACCATTTCCAGGCTATGACGCCGGAAGAGATCGCAGCGGTAGAAGCGCGCGTCAATGAGCAGATCAGCATGTTCATCGATGTGACGACGGAAGTCAAATCCATTGAAGACGCTTCGAAGGAAGGCGCTACAGCTCTCTTCGGAGAAAAATACGGCGATGAAGTAAGAGTGGTTTCCATCGGAGATTACAGCAAAGAATTCTGCGGCGGTACTCATGTTAAAAACTCAGGACAGATCGGTGCATTCCATATCCTCAGCGAGGCAGGCGTTGCTTCCGGTGTGCGGAGAATTGAAGCTGTGACCGGTCAGGGCGTGCTGAACAAATACACAGAAGATGAGGCTCTTATCGCTGATGCTGCACATGCATTGAAGGCGAAGAAAGATACGCTGATCGACCGCAGCGCATCGCTGATGGATGAGGTCAAGGCTCTGAAAAAAGAGATCGAAGAAATGAAGAAGGCTGAAATCAGTAAAGGCTCCGGAAGCCTGCTGGAAGAAGCAAAGGATGTGAACGGCATCAAGCTGATCGCTAAGGAGTTCGCAGATTACAGCATTAACGATCTTCGCGGACTTTCTGACCAGATCAAAGCTGACAACAAGGGCGTGGCTATGGTATTCGCAGCAGTTTCCGGCGGCAAGGTGACTTTCCTGGTTTCCCTGACGGACGATCTGGTAGAGCAGGGACTTCACGCCGGAAAGATGATCAAGGAAGTTGCGGCAGCTGCTGGCGGCGGTGGCGGCGGCAAGGCTGACATGGCACAGGCAGGTGCAAAGGATCCGTCTAAGGTTTCAGCGGCGTTTGCCAAGGCCGAAGAGCTGATTCAGGGCTAGTTCATGTGATAGTTTTGTGGAGTTCCATGATTTGTTATTGTCAGCATACCGGTAAAAATGATATAATCTTTATATAGTTAGTAGGATGGAGGTAACGTAATGGACAGACAGACCAGAATGTATGATAACTTCGACAGGGTAGAACAGAGAACCATCGAAGAGATTTTAAATATAGTGTACGATGCTCTGGAAGAGAGAGGATACAATGCGATCGATCAGATGGTAGGATATATTTTATCCGGAGATCCATCTTACATAACAAGCCATAATAATGCAAGAAACATTATGGGTCGGATCGAACGCGATGATCTCGTAGAGGAACTGATTCGCGCGTATCTCAATAAGTAGAACGGATACAAGCTGG
>OFML01001596.1_pt1 | contig 12293 bp, 11 predicted proteins | sample 1541831 | NCBI WGS metagenome assembly OFML01 (sample SAMN04209237, study PRJEB22552) | human gut metagenome | biome: gut; material: feces | host: Homo sapiens | place: USA: Oklahoma | reverse complement strand
ATCAATACACTTTATCAAAGATGATGAAGGAAATTATATATGTCCAGCTGGACATGCATTTGAACTAGAAAAGGAGACAATCGATAGACAAGGAGAATATGAAAGAATAAATAAACATTATGTAAACAGACATTGTGAAGGTTGCCCATTGAGAAGCAAATGCACCAAAGCAAAAAATGGGAGAACATTGGTACATTGTGATAAGCTGGAAGAATATCATCAAGAGGCAAGAAGCAACGTGACAAGTGATGAAGGTATCAAGCTGATGAAGAAACGAAGCAATGAGTCAGAGGGGACATTTGGAGATTTAAAATATAATCAGAAATATGACAGATTACGTCGGCGAGGAGAAGCTGGAGTAAAATTAGAGATATATTTAATAGCGATAGGAGAAAACCTAAGGAAATATCACCGAAATAAAATGAAAGAAAAAGAAAAGAAACAAATAAACTAATAAATTTTTAAAATAAAAGAGGTAGTTCTTTTTAAGTGCGCCAAAAAGAGTAAATGAATGAGAAAAAGAAAGAGTAAAAAGGCTAAAATTTTCTCATTCATTTTAATTTACAAAAAAAGAGCTGTAACGCTCTAAAATAGTTAAAAAACTACTTACTCGTTACAGCCTATTTTTTCTTTGTATGATTTAATTCTTTAATTCGACTTGTTCTTCCGTGTTTTAAAATACGACGATAATTTTCCGCAAGGGCTTTTTCATAATTGCTGGTCATCCAAGGAATATAGAATTGTTCGCTTTTTAACTGTTCGGGTAAGTATTGAATATATTCCCAAAGTTCAGGACGACTATAATCGTATTTTTCATCTTCTTCTAGCCCTACAGGCGTTAAACGAAGATAAGAGGGTGCTGGATAGGGGTGGGTTGCTAATGAGGCAAGAGCAGCGTCTATAGCGTTTTCAGAAGATTTTGATTTAGGTGATAGACATAAATCAATAATGGCTGAGGCAAGTGGAATACGAGCTTCAGGAAAACCAATGACTTTAGCTGCCTGAAAAGCCATTACTGTACGCATACAGGCATTAGGATTTGCTAATCCAATATCTTCATAAGCAGTTGTAATCACTCGACGTTCTAATGATTCTATATCTTTTGCTTCAATTAATTTAGCAAAGTAATACATGGCACCATTAGGATCACTACCACGAATAGATTTTTGTAAACCACTTAAAGTATCATAATATTGATCTTCATCTTTATCAAATTGTGCATTTGCTTTTTGAATAGAATTTTTAACCATTTCTAAAGTAATATTTGTATCATCACTTAAAACACTCGCTAATTCTAAACAGTTATAAGCATAACGAATATCTCCACTACTCAAATCAGCAATATATTTTAAAACATCATCTTCGACTTTAAATTCATTCTTTAATCCTTTATCACTTACAATGGCTTTTTTTAATCCATCAACAATATCATCTTTAGACAATGGTTTCACTTCAATAATTTGACAGCGTGAACGAATGGCAGGATTAATAGAATGATAAGGATTAGCAGTTGTACAACCAGCAATAACCAATAGTCCATTTTCAATATGAGGTAATAAATGATCCTGCTTATCTTTATTTAAACGATGAACTTCATCAATAATAACAAACAATTCACCACTTAATTTTGCTTCCTCAATAATCATATCCATTTCTTTTTTATTTCCTGTTGAAGCATTAAAAATACGATAAGGAATATCCAAATCATTTGCTAGTGCACTTGCTAATGTGGTTTTTCCACAACCTGGAGGCCCATATAAAATACAAGACATAGGATGCTTTTTTTTAACGAATTGGGAGAAAATTGCTTTTTCTCCAATAATATGTTTTTGTCCTAAAACATCTTTTAAAGATGTTGGACGCATACGGTATGCTAAAGTTGAAGCCATAATATCTTTCCTTTTCTTTTAAATTTGTTTATAATGATTATAGCATTTTTTATAAAAGAATGATAGGAGCGAGTTTATGAAATTAGTCGTACAAAGAGTTAAAGAAAGTTCAGTTACAATTGATGGAAAAATTCATGGTCAAATTGATAAAGGATTGATGGTTTTGGTTGGTTTTTGTGAAGGTGATAATGAAGTGATTGTTGATAAAATGGTTGAAAAAATGATTCATTTACGGATTTTTGAAGATGCCGCAGGGAAAATGAATTTATCTTTAAATGATGTTCATGGAGCTATTTTATCGATTTCACAATTTACCCTTTATGCAGATTGTCGAAAAGGGCGTAGACCAAGCTTTATTGATGCAGCAAAACCCGAAGTAGCGATTCCTTTATATAACTATTTTAATCAGAAAATAGCTGATAGTGGAATTCATGTTGAAACAGGAATATTTGGTGCAGATATGAAAGTTTCTCTTTTAAATGATGGACCAGTAACAATTATCTTAGATAGTCAAGATATTTGTAAATAAAGAAAAGACGCCTTTGTGGCGTCTTTTAAGGTAGGAGTTTTTATATATTATACTTTGATACAATTTCATTCATTGTATCCCATTTCTTTTCCATGTCACTGACAAGTTTGAATTGTGTACGACAACGATCTAAATTATGAGTAGGATATTTTGTTTTAAAATAAGTATCACCTTGAAGGTAATCAGTTAAAAAACGCATTCCACATTCAAGCGTCATGACCTTTGCCCCTAGTGGCAAAGCTTTAATTTCTTCATCAGTTAAACGTCCATCACAACCTTTAATGAACCCTTTTGTATAGACTTCAAAAAGATGCATGTCACATTCAATCTTTGATAAATCTTTTTCATCTTCTGCCCCAGTACTTGCTCCAAAACGAATCGAATCCCCAAAATCGTTAATTGCCAGACCAGGCATAACAGTATCTAAATCAATGACACAAATTCCTTGATGAGTTTTATCATCAATTAAAACATTATTTAATTTTGTATCATTATGTGTAACACGAAGTGGTAACTCACCAGAAGCTTGCATATCACCTAAAACATGAGCTAAATCAACATGTTCTAAAACAAATTGAATTTCTGCTTGAACATCTTTTGCACGATGACAGACATCTTTTTCAACAGCATCTTTAAAAACAGCAAATCGTGCTTTGGTATTATGAAAGTCTGGAATTGTTTCATGTAGTTTTTCAGCAGGATAATCGGCTAATAAGCTTTGGAACTTCCCAAAGGCAAGGGCACTTTGATAAAAATCTTCATCACATTTCACTTCATCATAGCCAGTTGCGCAAGTAATGAAATGATAAGCACGCCAATAGTTACCTTCACTGTCCTTATAATAAGGTTTTCCTGCTTTATTTAAGATAACAGTTAATGTTTCTCTTTCAGGATCACCACCATTTTCAGTAATTTTTTCTCTTAGAAAAGAAGTCACATTCATGATGTTTTCCATTAATTCAACAGGTTTTTTAAAGACATTGGTATTCATTCTTTGTAAGATAATAGGAACAACTCCCATATGAGGAATCTTATATTCTAATAAATACGTATCATTAATATGTCCGCTTCCATAAGGTTCGCATTTTAATAAACTACCAACAAAATCAAAATGTGAAATAACTTCTTTTAATAAATATTGGTTAATCATGATGATCACCCCAAAGCTTTTGAGGATAGATACCTTGATCTTTCATATCTTGAATAGCTTTCATAATCACTGGTTTATCTTCACGATAAGTAACACCATACCATTGATCAGCTGTAGTTAAAACTTCAACAGTTGCTTTTTCTTCATGAAGTAAGCGACTAACAACACTAGGAATGAAATATTCACATTTCAATGGATTTTCTTTTAATCCTACATCTAAGAAAGCTTGAAAACCATTACCAATTTCATCCATAATACTTTGACTAAATCCCCATAAATTCATTGAAACAGTTGCCTTTGCTGGTAAATCAATCCATTCATCATGATCTTCATAAGCTGCTCCAGTTTCAGTTTTCTTAATTTTTGTACGTTCTGTAATGTTCACAAGATAATGATTTTCATTCACTTCACAGACACCTCTAGCAACAGTTCCGTTTTCTGTTAATGTCTTTTCAATTTGATAACCAACCATTGCGTAACGATATTTTTCATCATCTTGATGAGTAGAAAGATAATCATAAATAATCTTAAACGCATCAACACCATAATAATCATCAGCGTTAATAACAGCAAATGGTCCATTAATGAATTCACGACAACAATAAATCGCATGAGCAGTTCCCCAAGGTTTCACACGATCACTTGGAACATTGTTACCTGCAGGTAAATCATTAAGCTCTTGATAAGCATAATGAATTTTCATTGTTTTTTCAATACGATTGCCAATAGCTTCTTTGAAATCTTCTTCATTTTCCTTTTTGATAATGAAAATCACTTCATCGAATCCGGCACGTGCAGCATCATAGAGGGAAAAGTCTATGATGATATGACCATCTTGATCAATTGGATCAATTTGTTTTAAACCACCATAACGACTTCCCATACCAGCTGCCATAATTACTAATACTGGCTTTTTCATAACGAGCCTCCTTTAAATGCTAACCCAACGGAGTTCCATTGGTTCTAAATTCAATGTTTCAACCTTTTGACCTTTGATATAAAGATCTGTAGAAAGTGCTTCAGTTGTATTGTTAATAACAGCAATTTGTCCAACACTTTCAAAGGCTGCAACTTCGGTATTGACATTACTTACATAATACTTCTTCATTTCATCTTCACAACCAGCTGCCCAGTAAATTGCTCTTAAAAGAAGGCGACAGTTTTGTGGAGAATATGGTAAACCGGCAAAGTAAATGCTTCGACCTTGACCAAAAGTATTTGTGACTAATCTTGCATAACCATGATATTGATTTAAGATTTGATAATTTTCACCATGCGCATAGATACCATTCATACCTTCACCAAAATCAATTTCACCATCAATATCTTCTAATAAGAAATGATGAGGATCAACTTCATTGTATTTATCATGACTTAAAGTAAAGCCAACTTCTTTATCAACTCCCAAAACATCACTTAATTGGAAGAATTGACCTTGATGCTGATAAGCTGTTGGTTCACCAACACCAATAAATCCACCACCATTATCAACCCATGCACGAATACGTGTCACAACATCTTCATCAATCCAATTTTCAGCACCAGACCAAGATGTATAAGCACTTCCTGCATTAATAACAACTTTAAATTGATCTAAAGCACCGTTTTTAACATCATCAAAGTTAATAAACTCTAAATCAATAGGCATACCACTTAAGCATTCAATAATACCCACATAAGAGTAGATTTCACGATACCAAATCGCATGGTGAACTTGGTTGTTCATCCAACGACGACATCCTCCCCAACAGTTTAAAATAGCAACTTTAAATGGAGAAACATAAGCACTTGTTCCTTTGATTGTTTCATGAATATTTCTGAATTCATCAACAACATGTGTAATTGTATCAATAAATCCAGGCCACTCTAATGCAAGTTTTAAATATCCACCATAACCAATACGATCTAAAGGACTTCTTAAAATAGCACGTCTGGCTTTTAACCAGTTGGTATGTGCTTCCCCAATTGGATCGCCACCTTCACAAAAAACATCAGGGAAGAAGTAAGGTAATAATCTTCCTTCAGTGTATTTCACACCTTTGATGTCAGAAATCATACGCATTGTCACACCATCACCAACAGAACCAACAACTGCATCTAATCCAATCGATTCAAAATATGGTCCATAAGGTTCAGTACCAATCCAGTGATCTCCTAAGAACATCATAGCTTCTTTACCATAGCTATGCACAATATCAACTAATTCTTTAGCAAGTTTACAAACTTCTTGTTGTTGGAAGTTAATAAAATCTTTAAATTCTTTAGAAGGAACTCTAAATAAAGAATTATGATAACCTTGATCTACAATGAATTCAGGACGGAATTTATAACCTGCCCATTCTTCAAATTTTCTTAGGATATATGGAGAAACGCTAGCACTATAACCAAACCATTCAACATATTTTTCACGTTTTTGATCATCAAATGTTAAAGTAAATTGATGGAAGAAAGTGGTAAAACGAATGACATCTACATGAGGATTATCTTCACAGAATTTCTTTAATTTTTCTTTAACAAAAACTTGAGTTTTTGGTTGGCGTACATCAAATGTTAATTGATGAGGCGCATCTTTCCAATCATTTGTAATAAAGTTATACATGTGAACAGGATCCCAAATTAAGAAAGCTAAGAAACTAACAGTATAAACATGATAAGGAATTGTTTCAATTGTAACAGTTCCATTTTCTTCACTGTAAGTCCATTTATCAGTAGGAACAACTTCACCAGTTGTACGATCAATGACTTCCCACCATTCATGAGGGTTATCAATAAAGTTTGGTTTTAATTGTTCAGTATGGAATCCTTTCATTAATGTAATTGTTAATGATGATTCTCTTGCTGTATAACGATTAGTAATTAAATATTCTTGTTGAATTTCTTCAGGATTAGCTAAAGCCCAATCATTATCTTTTCTAGTTGTATAATATGTTGCATAAATTTTTGCATCTAAATCCAAGATTTCTTTAGGCATTTCAGTTCCATCACAGTCACGAATTGCATCAGCACCTAATTTTTCTTTTAATGCAATTGTTTGATCAATAACATCTAAATCAGTAGGAATTGTTAAACGACCATAATTTTTCATTGTTAGTCCCCCAAATCCTCTAAAATATTAATTTCAGTATCTTTATCAAAATAGTGTGTTTTGTTCATTAAATAAGTAAATGAACCTTCATCATGTGCTCTTAAAGGTGTACTTCCAGGAACTTTAACAACGAATGGTGAACCATTTTTTGTCATATGAATAAAGCTTTCAGAACCCATTAATTCTACAACATCAACTTGACTTTGGAAAGAAGCTTCAGGATGATGCATGATGTATTGAGGATGAGTTGAAATATCTTCAGGACGGATACCCATTGTTACAGTTTTTCCAACATATCCTTTTTCTTTTAAGATTTTTGCTTTATCTTCAGGGATCTCTAATGCAATATCAGTTAATTCAATGAATAATTTTCCATCTTTTTCACTAATCATTCCATCTCTAAAGTTCATTTGTGGACTACCAATAAATCCAGCTACGAATTTATTAATTGGATGTTCATAAAGGAAAGTAGGGGCAGCGACTTGTTGAACCCGACCATCTTTCATAACGACAATTCTTGTTCCCATTGTCATTGCTTCAGTTTGGTCATGAGTTACATAAATAAATGTTGTACCTAATTGTTGATAGATCTTTAAGATTTCAACACGCATTTGAACTCTTAATTTAGCATCCAAGTTACTTAAAGGTTCATCCATTAAGAAAACCTTTGGTTCACGTACAATTGCACGTCCTAAAGCCACACGTTGACGTTGACCACCAGATAAAGCCTTTGGTTTACGTTCTAAGTATTGTTCAATATCAATTGCTTTTGCAACAGAACGAACACGACGGTCAATTTCTTCTTTTGGTACTTTTGCAATTTTTAATCCAAATGCCATATTTTCATATACAGTCATATGTGGGTAGAGGGCATAAGATTGGAAAACCATTGCAATATCTCTATCTTTAGGAGAAATATCATTCATTAATTTGTCATCAATGTATAATTCTCCACTTGATATATCTTCTAGTCCAGCAATCATTCTAAGGGTTGTTGATTTCCCACAGCCTGATGGACCTACAAAGACAATAAATTCTTTATCAGCAATATCTAAGTTAAAATCAAAGACAGCCTGAACATTATTGTCATAAATTTTATCTATATGTTTTAATGATAATGTTGCCATAATATCCTCCTATTTGTATCTCTTATTATAAATATAAAGTATTAAAACTAAACCAGCTAAGCCGATAAGTTCAAGTGTTAATCCCATGTAACCAACATTTTTTTGCCCATAGAATAAAAGGGCAAAAGAGATAATGAATATCGCTAGTAAAATAATATTTTGAGTTTTTGTATTCATAATCATCACCTAATCCTTTAATCCACCAAGGGTCATACCTTGAGTTAATTTCTTTTGAACCATAATGTATAAAATTAATGTTGGTAACATAACAATGACAAGACCGGCATACATCATACCATATTCTGCTTTACCACGTGATGCTTGCATTAAAGCAAGTAACCCGACTGGTAATGTTCGATTAGAACCGCTCATTAACGTTAAAGCGATAATGTATTCATTCCAGAATGCTAAGAAGTTAAACAGAATAACTGTTACAATACTAGGTTTAGCCATTGGAATCATGACTTTAATCATTGTTTTAAAATAACCACAACCATCAATCAAAGCAGCTTCTTCATAAGCCTTTGGCAGTGTTTGGAAATAACTACTTAATAAATAAACAGTAAATGGAATGGCAGTAGATGCATAGACAACCGCTAAGACAACAATGTTATCTAAGAAGAAACTTATATTTAAAGTATCATCCCAGCCCATCAACATTAAGAATATTGGCACAACAATGTAGTTAACATTGATAAACAAACCAGCCATAAAAAGTGTATTTAAGATTCTTTTACCTTTAAACTTATAACGTGCTAACACATAAGAAGCTGGTAAAGAAACAACTAATAAAATAATTAACGCAAGAGCAGTTGAAATAACAGAGTTAAAGAAATAACTTCCCATACTTGCTTTTTCAAAAGCGTTAATAAAGTTTTGGAAATAGAATCCTGCAGGTAATGCCCAAGGATTACTATAGAATTCTTTATTTTCTTTAATAGAAGCCATAAAGACCCAAGCTACAGGAACGATAATTGAAATAGCTAAAGTAATTAAAGCAACATAAATAAAAACCTTGTATAAACGATCTACATTATCAAATTTCTTTTTCATTTATGCCACCTCCTATAATTCAATTGGATCTCTTTCTGTAGATTTATTCAAAATAAAGCTTAATACAAATGAGAAAATAAAGACAATTGCTGCAATCGCCATCCCATAACCATAACTTGCATTATTATAAGCTTGTTTATAGATATAACCTAAAACAGTCTGACTAGCACCATCAGGTCCACCAGAAGTTAAAGCATTAACCAACAAGAAGCTAATATTGATTGTACTAATAACGAAGAATGTTAAAGTTGTACGAATATTATCCCAAATCATTGGAAGGGTAATAGAGAAGAATTGTCTAAATTTACCAGCACCATCCAATGAAGCAGATTCATAAAGATGTTCAGGGATAGATGACATACTGGCCATATACATAACCATATAATAACCAATAGCTTGCCAAACAAGTGCCCCAATGACAGCATATAAAACGATGTCTTGATTTCCTAAGAATTGGATTGTTTCCCAAGTTTCAGGTTTAAATAAAGAAATCATACTGTTTAATAAACCATTATTAGATGAATCATAGATTGCTCCAAAAATAGAAGAAATAACAACAACAGATAAAATATTTGGAATATAGAAAATGATTCTAAAGAAATTTTGTCCTTTGATTTTTTCTCTTACTAAAATAGAAGCAAAGATAATGGCTAAAGCCATTGTAATAACAGTAACAACAGCAATAATTAAAATTGTGTTTTGTAAGGCATGAATGAAGTTCATGTCTTGAAAGGCAGTGATAAAGTTATTGAATCCAACAAAAGTTTTGTTGGCAGAAAGTCCGCCCCATTTTAAAGTAGACATCCAAAAAACATTAATTGTTGGAATAATCATGAACACTGTAAATAAGATTGTCGCTGGAGCGAGACAAATCCATATAAAACGTCTTTTTTCTTTTGTCTTGTTCATATTTTTCCTTTCTAAAATAGCGGTGTTTTTACCCACCGCTATTTATTTCATATTTAATTTTAAGATAGATTATTTATCGTATTTTTGAACAGCTTTGATAACTGCATCATACCATTGATCAACAGTTTTCTTACCAGTCATAACAGAGTTTACAGTACCATATAAGATACCATCAGCACTTGTTAAGTCAACACCTTCAATTGCATCAGCAGCAGCAAATCCAACAGGATTTGTTTTAGCACCTTTTTCTACTACAGAATAGAATAATTTGTTAGCGTCATCATCTTTAATTAATGCTGTAGCATTAGCAGTAGGCATAACAGCTCCACCATTTTCGTAGAATAATTTAGCAGCTTCATCACTATAGCAATAAGCGATAAATTCTTTAGCTAATTCCTTGTTATCTTTATTAGATTTAGTAGGAATATATAATTGTTCAGAGAATGTTGTAGAATAAGCATCACCATCAGCAGTTAATTTTGGTAAAGCAGTGAATCCCCATTCAAATCCTTTAGCTCTAGGAGCATCTTTCATTTCACCTGGTAACCAAGTTCCATTTGGACAGAATAAAGCTTTGTTGTCTAAGATTAATTGTTGATTCTTAGTGAATCCTTCTTTGTTAGCATTAGATACAGTGTTCTTTTCAATGTATTTAGCTAATTTTCCAACAGTGTCAAATGCTTTTTTAACACCAGCATCTTTCCAAGTTGCAGTATCATAATTCATTAATTTGTTATATTTTTCAGGTCCAACAGCTTCATTTAATAATGCGCTGAAGAATGCATCGAAATATCCAGTAGTTGGATAAGTGAATAAAGCAATACCTTCTTTTTTAGCTTTTTCACCTAATTCAAACATTTCATCCCAAGTTTTTGGAACTTCCCATCCTTTTGATTTAAATAATCCAGCATTGTAGAATAAACCACATGGACTATAATTAATAGGGGCTAAGTATAATTTTCCATCACTATAAGGGCTACTAGTGAATGAATCAGTAAATCCTGGAAGAATTTTTTCTTTGACTGTTCCTTTTTCTCCTGGAATTGTCATATCTAATAATGATGAGATGTCAGTGATAGCTTTTTCTTTCACTAATGTGTCAGTTAAACCACCTTCAGCACCAATTGATAGATAAATAACATCAGGTACATCTTTACCAGAAGTGATAACTGGTCTTAAAGTATCAGCAATGTTCTTTTCGAATTGTAATTCAACTTTACAACCCTTTAATTCTTCAAATTTCTTTGCAACAGCTTCCCATCCTTTAGTACCATAACCACCATCTAGTCCAGCAATTTTCAAAGTTTTTCCAGATGCATCAGCACCTTTTTCTTCTTTGTTACCGCCACAACCAGCTAGGAGTGTACCGCACATAAGAACAGAAAGTCCTAAAGATAACACTTTTTTAGTATTCATTGTTTTTTTCCTCCTTCATGATATCTTCTAATAACAATATACCTAAATGTAAACGCTTTATCTACGCTAAAATTGTTATAAATTTTATATATATTGCTTTTGAATGGTAAAAATAGTAAAATATTTATAGAAAGAAAGGATGAAGAAGTGATATGAGTAATAATAGGATAGATATTTCTAAAAAGAGTGACTTGGATTTTCCCATGAATTTGTTATATATTACATATTCGAAATATGAAGGGGATTGGAATTCTTTGATGCATTTTCATCCTTTTACTGAAATTTTTTATGTTATTGGGGGAAAAGGAAAGTTTGCTGTGGAAAATGAATCTTTTAATGTAAAGAAGGATGATATGATTATAGTGAATCCTAATATATATCATCATGAAGATTCAAGTGGAGATGATCCATTGGAGTATGTTGTTTTAGGGGTTGATGAATTAACCTTTGATTTAAATGGAGAAGATCATTTGTTTTTATATCAAAGTTTTGATAAGAATAATGATGATATGGAATATTATATTAGTCGCTTATTAATGGAAAGTGAAAGAAAAGAATTTGGTTATGAAACAGTTTGCCAAAAATTATTTGAACTATTTATGTTGAAAATTATTCGTCAGATGAAAGTGAATTTAAGCAAGGATAATACACAATTACCAGCTAAAAGAGAAATAAGGATGATTTGTCATTATATTGATCTTAATTATTCAGAGGATATTACATTAGAATCTTTAGCGGATTATATGAAAATGAATAAATATTATATGGCTCATGAATTTAAGAAATACATGGGGATATCACCTATCAATTATTTAATAGAAAGGCGTATTAAAGAATGTAAATCCTTATTAAGGACAACAAGTCTATCAATTGCTGAGATTTCTGAAACTGTAGGTTTTTCTTCACAATCATATTTTTCGCAGATGTTTAAGAAAAACACCAATATGACACCTAAGCAATTTCGAGATGCACAAGCAGTAAAAAGTCCTCAAGATGACTTACCGGTCTATCAAAAAAAATATATTTTTCAATCAGATATCTAAAAATATCCCCATGTGCAGGGATTTTTTTAATAAAAAAATAAAAAAGTGCAAAAAAAGTAAAAAAAAGACTTGCAAAGGGAGGGATGAGATGG
>OFML01001591.1_pt1 | contig 12314 bp, 9 predicted proteins | sample 1541831 | NCBI WGS metagenome assembly OFML01 (sample SAMN04209237, study PRJEB22552) | human gut metagenome | biome: gut; material: feces | host: Homo sapiens | place: USA: Oklahoma | reverse complement strand
AAGCCCTTTCTTGGCTGAACGATAAGCACCAAGAAAGCGGCTTCATTTTTTTGAACAAATACGGTGACAGAATCACCACCAGAGGCATCTCAGGGCAACTAAAAAAGCTGGCAGTCCGGTATGGCATAGACCCGGTGGTCATTTACCCGCATTCCTTCCGGCACCGCTTTGCAAAGAGCTTCTTGGAGCGCTGCAACGACATCGCATTCCTCGCTGACCTTATGGGACACGAAAGTATCGAAACCACCCGCATTTACCTCCGCAAAACCTCGACCGAGCAACGAGCCATCGTCGATAAGGTCATAGACTGGTAAAAGGAAACCAGGCATACGCACTGCTTTTGCGTATGCCTGGTTTTTAAAGTTTGTCTATGTGTATTTGTAGGCGTTCAGTCTGATCGACTATTCGCTGCTGTTCCATAAGCGGCGGTAGTGGAATCAGATACTCGTTTGCCTTTACAATGGTGATTGTACCCACTGTAGTACCCGCAGAGTTCTGCTTGATCTGCTCCTCCATGTATGGTGAGTACATCAAGAGTTTCAGATATGCGGGGTTAATTCTACCGAAATTCTCAAAGCAAATAACGCTGGCGTCCTTATAATAAAAGCGGTCGCCGTCCTCGACAATGTAAGTTTTTCCGAGTGTACCAACGGCCGTGACCATCAGATCCCCAGGATGCGGTGCACCACTGGAAGAGAATTCGGCGTACAGCGCTTCTGTGATAAACAGTTCATTATCAACAGAACCCGTATCTGCCAGTTTTCCAATCTCCCTGGCTCTGTAAAACGGTACTCCTTCGCTACGCCAATCGGACTGGTGAACACGCCGAGCTGAAACAACATTGACGATTGATTTTAAGCGGCACCAGCACCAGTTTTCCGGTATTTCAAACGGCAGTTCCTCGTCGATACAGCGCTCTACACCGTCCAACTTCTCATAATGAGAACTTTACAAAGCAGCCAGCAACGGTAGAGTCTGCTTAATGGTGTCACAGATTCGCTTTTGCTCTGCGATTGGTGGAACGGGGATAAGATAGTTTCGCAGATAACCGAGGGATACAAACGCCTGAACACCACCAGAGGCTGCTTTCCTCATATCCTCTTGCGCCAGCACAAGAAACCAGTACACATACTCCATATACATCCCATCGAGGATATTTTTAAATAGCGCCATATTTTTGATGCTAAACTCATCGGTCCCTTGGTATAAAACCGGGTTCCCGATACTACCAATCATCGCATACATAATGTCGCCGCCATCGACCTTTGAGCGTTGGTTAATCGCTTGGCTGTCCTCTCTGGAAATCAGTTTAGCTGTGGAGAAATCTATACGCCCATTGGAGAGATTTTTGCTTGTAACGAGTGGGACTCCTTCGGAAACATAGCGAGGAGTGTCATGTGTTCCGTCCCGTACATCTAAACAAGTCCCAAGCCTCGACCAACTCCATCCGCTGGGTATTTCAAGCGGAATCTCATCGTCGATGCAGATCTCTTCTGAACCACGCTTTTCATAATGAGAATTATCCCGTCTGAAAATGACGGATTCGTGCTTGCCCTTTTTGATTTTGCCTTCCTTGATGAGCCGCTGTTTTTCCGCCCGGATACGCTCCAGCAGAGCCTCTGCGGGCTCGTCGGACGGGTCTTGCGGTACCAGCTTGCCCTGGACTGCCTCTTGCAGAATCGACTTCTTGAGGGCTTCTGGGAAACTGCCGTTGAGATTTTGGAGTGCTGTGTCCACAACAGCGTAATCTGCTACCCTGGGGAGCACTCGTTTCAGCATCTCAATAATCCGTCCCATTTCCTCGCGTGGCGGAATCGGGACTGGCAAGTTCATCATCTGCTCACGAGAGAGGTTATAAAACGCTTGGCCGGATTTGTGCGTAATGTTTCGGCAGTTATCACGATGGTGTTTAGCAGCAAAAGCGTAGAGCAGATATTCTGATATGACATCGTCGTTAAAGTGTGGTATGAGCATAAGCACAAAACCGCCAACAACCGTGTCGGAATAATCTTTGTCTATGAGTGCGATTTTGCCGATGTGATCCAGGCTACTAACCGCAGGTGTAATCATATAGTTTTTTCTCAAATACAGTTCCGGCTTTACAAGCTCGCTTGAAATGAAAACATCATCGCCCTTAAAATAGAACTGCTCTTCACCGATATTCCCGCCACGCAGTACTCTCACCATTTTGTCTGCCTTTATGGCGAGAGCGTCCTTTTTGTATGCAAGCCCAGACATATTCGAGAAAAGGTCTCCTACACGGCACCATTCCCAAGATGAAGGTATCTCAAAAGGCGCTAAATCTGCCAGAGACCGTACTTCATCGCCGATTTTCTCATAAGGAGTATTATCAGAACTCGGCTGTTTAACGATTACCTCGGTAGTTTAACGAATACCCCCAGTAGGTCAACGATTACTCGGCTGTTTAACGATTACAGCAGAGCAGAAAGCTGCAATCCCCATAAAACGCACGAATCCCCGCTGCAGAATCGCTCTGCAGCGGGGTTTGCTTGTGTGCTGAAACTGCCAAAAAGCCTTATTTCAAGCGGTTTTCAGGCATAGAAAAATGCCACCGTAATTCTATCAAAATTACGGTGGCACTATGGTGGAGGCGGGGAGAGTCGAACTCCCGTCCGAAAGCAACTTGACTGGAACTTCTCCGGGCGCAGTCCGTTATTTACATTCCCTCATCCGGACGGGAACGGACACCCTGCCGGATTTGGTAGCTTCATGATGCATGGTGCGGGCAAAGCTTACCGCACGCACGGTCTCCACTCAAATCACACCCGAGCCCGGCTCGTGGACCTTCCGGGGCGGATGGGCGCCTAATTAGGCAGCCAGTGCGTACTGATTGTTGTCAGTTAATTTTAAAAAGTTGCCCGTTTTATCGTGGCCAGGCGCCACGGCCCGCTATTCCAGCCTCACTACCCCCGTCGAAACCGGTACGCCCCCGGATCGAGAAAATATGGGCTGCGCGGGAGGCAGGGGAGAGCCTGCCTCCTGCGAAAGCTTACAAATTAAAATCTGCCGTAGGGATCTTTGAGCTTCTTCGGCTCCGGATAGGTCTCACCCTTTGTATCGACGCGGACGGACTTCATCTTCTGCTCGGTCTCCGGGCGGTCATTGCGGTCCGTCTTGACCTGACAGATGGCGTCGACGACCTCCATGCCGGAGAGCACCTTGCCGAACGCAGCATACTGCTTATCGAGATGCGGTGCGTCCTGATGCATGATGAAGAACTGCGAACCGGCGGAATTCGGAGACTGCGCACGCGCCATGGACAGCACGCCGCGCTTATGCTTCAGCTTATTGTCCACGCCGTTGAACAGGAACTCGCCCTTGATGCAGTAGCCGGGACCGCCCATGCCGGTGCCCTCGGGGCAGCCGCCCTGGATCATGAAGCCGGGAATGACGCGGTGGAAGATGAGGCCGTCATAAAAGCCGCTGTTTGCCAGCGAGATGAAGTTATAGACCGACTGCGGCGCGACATCCGGGTAGAGCTCGGCGGTGATGATGCCGCCGTTTTCCATTTCAATGGTCACAACAGGATTTTCCATGGTCAGTGATTCCTTTCTTTCATCGCGCGGTCGATTTGACGGCGCGCGTCCTTATTGGCGGCGTCCTGCCGCTTGTCATAGAGCTTTTTGCCCTTGCACAGCGCGACCTCGACCTTGACGCGGGAGTTTTTCAGATAAACGGAGAGCGGAACGATGGCGTAGCCGTCGAGCTGGACCTTGGAGGCCAGCCGCTGGATCTCACGCTTGTGCATGAGCAGGCGGCGCGGGCGGATAGGGTCCTTATTGAAGATGTTGCCCTTTTCATAGGGGCTGATATGCATCTGCCGCACCCAGAGCTCTCCGTCCTTCACGCTGCACCAGGCGTCCTTGAGGTTCAGGGTGCCAAGCCGGATGGACTTGACCTCCGTGCCGAACAGCTCAATGCCCGCCTCGAAGCGCTCCTCGACGAAATATTCATGAAACGCCTTTGAATTTTTGGCAACGATCTTGACGCCGGTCTTCTCCATCTGTTCACCCCGCTTTCCTATTATTTTCTATTATATCATATTTGTCAAGCACCAAACAGCAGCGGCTCGAGTGCCTGCACGGTCTCGAGATAAAAATCGCTGAAGCGGCGCAGAAAAGCGCGGATCTCGGGGTCGTCGTGCGACCAGCCCGCGCAGGCGAACGGCACGCCGCAGGCGTGGGCCATGTCATAGCCGGGCTTGAGATCATCCACCATCAATAGCTCATCCGGACGCAGGTCATACAGCCGCATGATCTCCTGCAGGGCGTAGGGCGATGGCTTGCGGCGGTCCTCGCCGAGGTCCCAGTCGAAAATCTGATCCGGCTCCAGACCGAAGTGCAGCCGGTAATCGCGCAGGATGTTTTCACGCGCGGAGTGCGACGAGACGCACAGCAGGCCGCCCTCCTGCTTCCAGCGCGTCAGGATGGGGCGCAGGCCGTCATAGGGGGGCGGGATATGTGTGGCGACATAGCTTCGCCACATGTCGTACTGCACGTCGATCTCCTCGGGCGTCAGGCCGATATAGTCGCTGCAAAGAGCGGAAAAGCCGGGGGAGAAGCACCAGCGGGTGAATTCCTCCCGCGTGATGGTCCTGCCGGGGCGAAGCACCTTCAGGGCTTCGAGAAAGCTGGGATAATTAACGGTCTCCTCGCTGCGCACGACGGTATCGTCGTGATCGAGCACGAGACAGCGATAGTTCAGCATAGGTTCCTCCAGAAAGGATTTCGATGAAATGGGAAAGACCGAGAGCCGGTGTGCGGCGGTGAGCGCCCAGTAGGGGAACATTCAATGGCAGAAGGGCACCCGTTGCATTATCCTGACGTGTCATTGCGAGGAGCGAAGCGACGCAGCGATCTCATAGGGCAAGGTTGGATAGCAGGCAGCCTTTGGCGAAAACGTGACCGGGACATCCGCGTATTCTTTTCCATCGTTATTTTAGCAGAATTTCCCACAAAATGCAAATTCTTCCCCATGGATTTCTGCCTTGATTTGCGAACAAATGTTTGATATAATGAGAGCAGAAACAAGCGGAGGTGAGCGCATGGAGGATATCGTGAACCGGCAGATAGAGATGATCTCCGTCTGCGCAGCGGACGGTGCACTGACGCCGATCCGCTTCCGCATGGAGGACGGCGAGCATATGCTGCGCACCGTCCCGATCCGGCAGGTCGTCTGCTCCCGGCCGATCTCCTATGCCGGGGTGGAGGCCATCCAGTACCTCTGCAAGACGCAGCTGGGGCCGCAGGAGGCGCTTCTGGAGCTGCGCTATACCGTGCGGACGCATCGCTGGACGCTTTTCCGGGTGGTGTACGGATGTCCCGGGTGATCTTTCATGTGGATGTGAACAGCGCGTTCCTGTCGTGGTCGGCGGCCTACCGCGTGCGGGTTCTGGGCGAACAGGAGGACCTGCGCGACATTCCCTCCGCCGTGGCCGGGGAGCGTGCAGAACGGCACGGCATCATTCTGGCCAAGAGCATCCCGGCGAAAAAGTGCGGCGTGAAAACAGGCGAGCAGATCTTTCTGGCGCAGCAAAAATGTCCGGGGCTGAAGCTCGTGCCGCCGGACTATGCACTATATGTAGAGGCCTCACGGTGTTTTATTGCCCTGCTGCGGGAATTCGCGCCGGTCGTGGAGCAGTATTCCATCGACGAGGCGTGGGCCGACCTGAGCGGCACGGAGGGGCTTTATGGCTCGCCGGTCGCGGCGGCGGAGCTGCTGCGCGCGCGCATCCGCGAGGAGCTGGGCTTTACGGTGAATATCGGCATCTCGTCCAATAAGCTGCTGGCCAAAATGGCAGGGGAGTTTGAAAAGCCGGACAAGGTCCACACGCTGTTCCCGGAGGAGGTACCGCAGAAGCTCTGGCCGCTGCCGGTGCGGGAGCTGTTTATGCTCGGGCCTGCCACGGAGCGCCGGCTCAACCGCATCGGCATCCACACGATCGGCGAGCTGGCGCAGGCTGATCCGGAGCTGCTGCTGCACTATCTGAACAAGCCGGGGCTGGCACTGTGGCACTCGGCAAACGGCAGGTGCAGCGAGGAGCTGCTGCCGCAGCCGGAGGCGAACAAGGGCTATGGCAATTCCACAACACTGCCCGCCGATGTCACAACGGAGGCAGGGGCGCAGCGCGTGCTGCTGTCGCTCTGCGAAACGGTCGCCATGCGCCTGCGGCGGGACGGCAAGGCGGCGCGGTGCATTTCCGTGAGCCTGCGGAGCGCGGATTTCGTCACGTTTTCTCACCAGACGATGCTGCGGGAGGCCGTGCACGGGACGGAGGAGCTGTTCCGCTGCGCCTGCCGGGTCTTTGCCGAGGCATGGGACGGGCAGACGCCGCTGCGCCAGCTCGGTGTGCAGGCCACAAGGCTGGAGGAGCCGCAGCCGCGCCAGCTTGACCTGTTTGCCGTGGGCGGCGCGCAGCAGTATGCCCGCAAGGCGATCCTGGACGGGACCGTGGATGCCCTGCGCGAAAAATACGGCGAGGGCGTCATCCGGCGGGCGCGCTTTACCGGAGCGGACACCGTGCTGGCAGGCGGACTGTCCAGGGAGCGGCGGACGGGCATCACAAAGCCGCTGGATGCGGAGTAAAAGACATGAAACGGATGCAGATACGCCACAGCATTGTCAAGGATAAGGCAGGTTATCAGAGAACCTGCGCGGCCCCCAATTTTGGAGGAAAGAAATGCAATGACGTAATGCCGCCCGATGTACCCGCGCACCGTGGCTTATTCGCACTCTATGATCGGAGGAATAAAGCGCTCAATTGCACGGCGCAGCTTGGGGTGGCGAATGACGAAATGAATGCACGGCGCTTTATTCTTTGATACCATTGCCCATTTCCCTTCGTGAATCAGGATATTGAGATTGCTGAACGGCTGAAAATGCACCAATTCCAGGGAATAGTTCGGCTGGCACTTTTCAAAATTTTCCGTCAGACGGAGATGCTCCAGATATTCCTTGTAGCTATAGAGGAAATCGTGCTCCGGAAACAGGCCGGAAACTGGAAGAGAGACGGAGGTCTCCTCGAATTCAGCTTGTGTCAGCAGCGGAAGTTCATCCCTGACGTGATTGTCCTGCAGCACGCGGAGGAAGAGGATGCGCTGCTGTTCTGCAAAAGAAAGAATTTTCCGCTGCTCCGCCTCCGGTATGTGGCGAACTGTCAGAAATGTCGTCAGAAATTCGGGCGTTGCCGTATAGATAGGCGGTGCAGACAGAAGATTTCGACGCTTCCCGGCGGTTTCGCTGTCTGCCGCCAGAAAGGCATTCAGTTCATTTTGCGACATCTCTCGATAAATGTCCATCAGGGGCTTCGCTTTCTGCAGCAGATCATCTGCACGCTTCCGGTAATAGGCCAGATCACGCTTTCCCCTTGAAAGGCGATACATTCCGTCTTCATGACAGCCTGCAATACACTCGCCCGAAAGCGCGGCGGAGCCGGAAACCTTCAGAAAGTGGCAAAAAACAGTGTTCGGTGCGCTCTGAAGATAGTAAGGAGAGATCTGCCCGGTCATATAGAGCGGGATGTGGCTTTCCAATCCCAGCATCATCTCCTGAAACGGACGGTTGAGGCTGTGAATGATGTTCAGATGCAGGCCCTTTTTCAGCAGGAGGGCCAGTCCGAGCATATATTTCTTGGAAAAATCCAGATCAGCTGCCATATCCTCCATCGGCATATCACTGTAGAGGAATACAGGCTCAGTCGATTTGGAAAGGACGGTCGCCTTGAAAAAGTCCAATTCTCCCTTTTTCATCTCCTCCAGGCCGTGATAGGTTCTGGCAGTCTGGAGGAGAAACGGCACGTTGGGAACACATAGCTCGTCGAAGTGAATCGCCCGGATGTACTCATTCAGATCAAAGCTGTTCATTGCGTTCAGGAAGGCGGAAACAGAGGAGCTCTCCGTGTCTTCTGCCGCAGCGCTGCCCATAAGCCAGTCTGCGACGGCACGAAAATATTCAGCCTCGCCGGAGAGAGAGCCGAACGGAACGCAGAGCATATGCGCTACGGCCGAACGACCGCTTTCCCCATCAAACCGGCGGACAACAAACCTTGCAACATCGGCAGCAAAGCGCTTGGGATCGGCAGGCGCCCGCTGCCCGCTGCGAATGCGGGAAAGAAAGGAAGGGTCATAGGAAATAGCCTTCGCCAGCTCCGCCGAAGAAATATGCAGAACGGTCAGAAGCCGGTTGATCTTTGTACGCAGTATCTCCGGGTCGGACCGCTGCAGATCCATGCAGTCTGTGCACTGCGCATAGAGCGAGTCCGGTGAAAGCTGCTTTCCCTTACATGCGGCGATGGTGCAAAGTCCCTGAAGCAGGAGCTTAAGACCCTCCTGATCGGGAGTGCGTTCCCCGGAGCGAAAGCGGCTCAGCGTTGCGGCAGACAGACCGCATGCCTCAGACAGCTCCTTTGCGGTACAGTCTGCCAGCTCCATCCATTCGTTGAGTCTCTCTGAAAATCTCATAGAGGATACCTTCCCTTCACGCATTTCGTCCCTCTGAAACTTTTGACTGGGCAGGTTTTTTACCGTTTGACAACGTTATCATAGTACATGGGTTTCCGAAATGTCAATGACAAAAATGAAAGACTTTTCAAAAACGGTGGCGTCTATGATATAGTAAAAAAAGAATCAGACCATCGAACTATCGAAGAACCTAACCGAGCCAAAATCCCGGCAGGACCTTTTCGACCGGTTGCTTTCGGATTACCGGTCAGGAACGAAAATCATGCAGAAAGGATCTGTAGAATCATGAAACGGATTATTTTGTCCCTGCTGCTCACCCTGTCCCTGACGCTTTCCCTGCTTCCGGCGGTGAATGCGGCGGGCATCCCCGGCGAGGAAAAGTTGCCCGGCGAGGCGGGCTACGGCTTTACCTACGCATTCGTCTCACCAACGACCATTGAGATCACCGCCTATTACGGCTACGAGGCGGAGGTCACCGTCCCCTCGACCATCGACGGCTATACCGTCGTGGGCATCCAAAGCTTCCACAACGAGGAGGGCTACAGCAACCCCAATATCTTTGTCCGCAAGGTTGTCCTGCCCGAAACGGTGACGTACATCGCAGACGGTGCATTCTACGATGGCGACGACTGGTCAGCGAAGACCCACTTTGAGCTGCGCGAGATCGTCCTGCCGCAGAGCCTGAAAACCATCGGCAAAAATGCGTTTTACCACAACTACTACCTGCAAAAGATCGACATTCCCGCCGGCGTGACGGAGATCGGCAGGGGTGCCTTCGCAAAGTGCCAGAATCTGTCCGACATCACCATCCGCGGCGAGAACACCCTCCTGCATGGCGGCGCGTTCGGCGAGAAGAGCGGCTACAGCGTCGGCGCCTTTGCTGGAAAGCTCAGAGAGCTGCACCAGCAGTGGCTGTATGACGACAGCGCCTCGGACTTCTTCATCTGGCAGGGGCAGCTCTTGGACTACAGGGGCACGAGCAAGATGCCCGTCATCCCTGACACCGTGAAGGTCATCGGCGCGTCGGCGTTCTGGCGGTCGGACATCACCGGCGTGACCATTCCGTCGAGCGTCAAGCTGATCGGCGCGTCGGCGTTCTATGAGTGCGCCTCCCTGACCTCCGTGGAGATCCCCGGCAGCGTTGAGCGCATTGACAACAACGCCTTCTGCGACTGCACCGGCATGACCTCCGTCAAGCTGAACAAGGGGCTGAAGGTCATCGGCGAGGGCGGCTTCAACGACTGTGATGGGCTGACGAGCCTTGTCCTGCCCGAGGGGCTGACCATGCTGGAGGAGCGGGCGTTTTACGACTGCGAGAATATCGAGCGCTTCACCTTCCCCAAGTCGCTGACCGATATGGAAGACTCCAGCATCTATACCTCAAAGTGGTATGAGGGGCTTGCCGACGGCACGGAGCTGTACTGCGGCAGCGTGTTCCTCGGCTGCAAGGGACAAAAATATCCCTCCAAGCTGACCGTCCGGCCCGGCACAAAAATGGTGCGCATCGAGCAGGACGAGCTGGACGGCGTGAACGAGCTGATCCTGCCCGACGGGCTGGAATCGCTCAGCATCACGGAAGGCGGCGGCAGCATCACCAAGCTTACCGTTCCGGAGAGCGTCCATTACATCAATCTCCGCAAATTTGCCCATCTGACCGACCTCAAGCTGCCGACGACGGCGGTTCTGGAGGAGAGCTGCTTTTCCGGCTGTTACCAGATCAAGAATCTGACCATCCCGAAGGGCAATACGACGCTGAAGGGCCTTAGCGTCGGCAGGACGGCAAACGTGGTTCTGCCCGACGACGTGCTCGAGGTGCGCGGCCCGATCTCCAACGGCGACCCCTACAACAACAAGGACGGCAACTCCAATCTCAAGTCGATCGACCTGAAGAACGTCCGCATTCTGACGGACGGCGCGCTCAGCGACTGCGTTGCGCTCGAAAGCGTGACGCTGCCGGATTCGCTCATCACGCTTGGCGACGGTGTATTCAGCGGCTGTGCGAGGCTGCGCTCCGTCAAGGGCGGCAGGAATGTCCGCCAGATCGGAGATGGCTGCTTCTCCGCCTGCCCCGCGCTGACGGATTTCGGCGAGCTGGAAAAGAACGTGACCCACGTCGGTTCTTGGGCCTTCCAGAACTGCGGCTGGTTCCACGATCAGCCGAACGGCGTGGTCTATTTCGGCAAGGCCGCCTATGCCTACAAGGGCTCGATGGCGGAGGGCACCGTCCTGAGCCTCAGGGACGGTACGGTTTCCGTCACCTATGAGTTCCTTGCGGGTCAGATAGAGCTGAACCCCACCTTCGACCAGCCGAATCTCGCGGGGCTGATCCTCCCGCAGAGCTGCAAATACGTAGATGACTACGCCTTCGCCGGTGCGAAGAATATGAAGTTCATCGACCTCGGCGGCGTGCAGTACATCGGCAGGGAGGCATTCAACAACAGCGCCTGCGAGAGCATCGTCCTGCCGGATTCCGTGCGCTTTGTCGGCAGCAACGCCTTCTCCGCGCCGTATATCAAGGCAATTCATCTGAACGACGGCCTGCGCGTGCTGGACGAGGGCGCGTTCTTCACCTATGGCAAGGGCAAGGGCGTTACCATCCCTGCCAGCGTCGCCTACATCGGCTATCAGGCGTTCGGATATTGCCCGGTCGACCCGGAGAATCCGTTTGGCGGTCTGACGAAGATCGACGGCTTCGTCATTCGCGGCACGACAGGGACGGCTGCGCAGACCTACGCCGTGGACAATGAATTCATCTTCGAAACTGGCGCCTGCACCGCCCATCAGCCCGTGACGGAAACGGTCGCGCCGACCTGCTGCACCGGCGGCTTCACGCGCACGGTCTGCGCCGTCTGCGGCGCCGTGACTGCGTCGGCAAATATCGCACCCATCGTGCATAAGTCCGTCGCCAACGACCCGATCGAGGCCACCTGCACCCGCCCGGGCTACACCGGCGGCACGCACTGTGCCTTCTGCGGCCTGACCCTGACCCAGCCGGCGCAGACCCCCGCGCTGGGGCACGACGAGGTCGTCGCTACGGAGGAATACGAGTATTCTGCGTATTACGGCATGATCCGCCACTACTGCCGCCGCTGTGAGCTGAAGTGGTATGAGACCGACGGCGGCAGCGGGCACGTCCACGACTATACCTACCGCACCGACACCGTTTATCCGACCTGTATCAACGCGGGCTACACCGAGCACTTCTGCGCCTGCGGCGAGAGCTACCGTGATGGCTATATTCCTGCTCTGGGGCACGATTATGTCAATGGTGTCTGCTCACGCTGCGGGAACACCGAGGGCAGCTGTGACGGCGGCGCAAACTGCCCCTCCAAGCCTTATCACGACGTGGACACCGGACGCTGGTACCACGAGGGCATCGACTATGCCATTGCGCACGGCCTGATGAACGGCGTCGGCAACGGCATGTTTGAGCCGGAGAGCAGCATGACGCGCGCCATGCTCGTCACGGTGCTCTGGCGCTACGCCGGAAGCCCGGCTGGATGGGAGAATCCCTTCACAGACGTGCTAAACGGAAGCTGGTTCACGCAGGCCGTGGCTTGGGCAGCCGAAAACGGCATCGTGAACGGCGTCGGCAACAATAAATTTGAACCGGACAGCAATATCACCCGGGAGCAGATGGCGGCGATTCTGTTCCGCTATGCAGCGATGTCCGGATTTGATACCTCAGCGCGTGGAAATCTGGATCAGTATCCCGATCGGGGCGATGTCAGCGGCTATGCCGTGGAGCCTCTCTCCTGGGCGGTTGCCGAGGGTCTGATAAAGACTAACTATTAAAAGTCAAGCCCGAAATGCGGAGGAGCGGCAAAAATTTAG
>OFML01001588.1_pt1 | contig 12343 bp, 16 predicted proteins | sample 1541831 | NCBI WGS metagenome assembly OFML01 (sample SAMN04209237, study PRJEB22552) | human gut metagenome | biome: gut; material: feces | host: Homo sapiens | place: USA: Oklahoma | reverse complement strand
AGAACGGCGCCACCGCCGGCAAGGTGGATCTGGCCACACGGGCCAAGAAGCTGAACCTGGACGCCATCCATGACACCGTCCACGAGATGGCCCGGGACGAGGCCCGCCACGGCAAGGCTTTCGAGGGCCTGCTGAAGCGTTACTTCGGCTAATTGAAACCGCATAAACAAGCACTTTTTGAGAGGGAATCGGGAGACCGGTTCCCTCTTTTTTTGCGCTTGTGCCGCCGAGGTGTGCAAGTTGGTGTGCAACTTTTCCCCGTTTTACACTTTTTTGACTTTCACATGTGCAACTCCCTTGAATTGCACCAATATCAAGCAGTTTTTGCCGCTTAATACCGAAAAATAAAGAGAAATTAACAACTTTTGAGAAGTTTTTGCCTTGCCGGGACAAAAATCAAGAAGTTTTGAAGTGTTTTCCTTGACTTTCACCGATTTTTTGAGATGCAAAAGCAAAAAATCCCCGCCGCCGATGGATTTTTCACCGTCCCCCTTTCGTTTTGCAGCCGTTTTCCGGCTGCTTTTTTCTTATTTCTATTATACTACATGTACTGATTAAAGTACAGGTTTTTCTTTGGCCGGTGCTATACTTAAAGCACAAAGAGGGACAGAGAACAAGAAAAAACAAAGTTCTTCAAAACAAAATCAAAATGAAAAAGGAGATTACCACCATGAAAAAGAACGCTATCATCTACATCGACGACACCCAGGCCCAGGTCACCAAGGCTTTTAAGAAGCAGGCCCGTATCTTTGGCACTCCCGAATACAGAGAGTGGAGAGCCTACCGCCAGGACTTCCCCAATGCACAGATGGTGACTAAGACCATCAAGAAGGCGAAGAACAAGAAGAACGACGCCAAGAACAGAACTTATGAAAAGATGGCTGAGTACATCAGCTTGCAGGAGAACGCCGACGAGCTGATGAAGGAGTTCGAGGTGCAGAAGAAACTCGCCGTTGTCCAGAAGAGCCGCTACCGCGCCGTTCTGAATTGGTTCCTTGCCACCTTCCCCGAGTTAAAGGAGGACGAGGACAAGAAGGACAAGGCCACCGCCGCCGAGGAAGCCGCTCCCGCCAGCGAAGCCGCCGCCGATCAGAACGAAGCGGTGGAAATGAGCAAAGCCTCTTGAAGTGCATTTTTCAAAAATCAGAAAAGGAGCTTGATGTTATGGGAAAAGATAGAAATTCAATGATTGACTTCCTGCTTGCCGCCTATGAAGGCGAACCGGAATACCAGGAGCAGGAAAAGCGGCTGGAAGCATTGTCGGACGCTCAATTAGAAGAGGAATACAAGGCGACTATGGAAGCGCTGCTGGATGATGTGGATTGGAACGACCTGTTAGAGTTTGCGCACTAAAATAAAAACTGAAAAGGAGAATATTACCATGAAGAACAACACTTACAAGATTGATTTTGTAAACAACACCCTCACCATGAGCAAGGCTTTCGAGGAAGCCCTTAACAATCCCGCCTCCGAGGAATACAAGCTGTTTCTGCAACTCCGCGCCGACTTCCCCGGCCTGACCATTATCCGCAAGACCCGCCGCGCCCCCAAGAAGGCCCGTCCCACCAAGAACCTGACCTACAAGCACATGGAGCAGTACATGAGCGTGTTTAAGAACGCCGACGAGCTGCTGGCCCAGTTTAAGGTGGTTAAGGAGTGTTCCAAGCAGCAGCCCAGCCCCTACAAGTTCGTGCTGGATTGGTTCAAGAAGCAGTTCCCCAAGTACAAGGAGCTGCCCGACTTCGGAAACAATGCCACCAAGGTGATTGACCTTGCGGCCTTCCAGAAGAAGCAGGAAGAGAAGAAGGCCCAGGCCGAGCAACTGGAAAAGAAGGACGCTTGATAACAATGGAATACCAAAAGAGAGAGGACGGTACTGCTGGTGTACCGTCCTCTCTTTGCTCTTATGCCTCAACAGGCTCTATGACAGTTTCTATACCACAGTTGTACAGAACAACATCGTTACGAACAAATTTTTCCAACTGAACATCATCGCCTACAAGCCAAACTACTCTATTGCCATCGCTTACAGTTTGCAAAAACTCTGTATCAAATGGCGCACCGACTATGCTGCTGGTGACTTTGACAACATCACCGGCATTGAAGTCAGCTAAATCATAAGTAGTATTATCTTCACTCAACACCAAGCACCAGCCTTCTTCAAAGACAATTTTTTGCTGGCCTGCTTTAACACTACCAGGTTCAACGATTACGCTAGTATCAACTTTAATATTACTGATTGTGCCAGTAAACTGGATTTCTGCGTATTGGTATAGCTTATTGAAACTTGCCTCATTAGAGTCATAAGCGTCAATCAATTCTTCGGCAGTCATTATAACTGTGTTGCCTTCATTTGTTATGATTGTTGCTGCTGCTGTATCTGTGCTTGGCGTATCACTTTCTGCGTTAGTAGTATTGTTTTCGCCTCCGCAAGCGGCCAAAGACAACGCTAACGCTCCTGCCAGTAAAAGAGACACTATCTTTTTCATTGCTGCCTATTCCTCCTAATCAATCAAATGTAAGAGAGGGAACTACCAAGAGAAGTATAGCATGGTTTTATAAAAATGTCTATCATCATAGACGGTACGACGAGAATTTTCTCATAAAATATAGTGAGAAAAGAGGTGTTGTCGTGCAGTTTGATAATTACGCAGTAGGACAGACTATCCGAAGCCTGCGAAAAGCAAAGGGGATTTCTCAAGATGTGTTGAGCGGATTTGCCGGAATTGCACGCACACACTTATCCATGATTGAAAATGGCACAAAACAGGCGAACTTTGAAACGATTTGGAAAATTGCAGGGGCTTTAGAAATACGGCCAAGTGAATTGGTGGCTAAAATTGAAGAAACGATAGAAGGGCAAGAGTGATTATGAACCAAAACTCTTGCCTTTCTTATTATGTTGTTGCTTACCGTCCCCGCCCGTGTCCCCCGCGATTTATCAGCGGTCGGGAAAACTCCCAAGAAAAGCCGCCGCCGCGAATTACAACTGTATTTTCCCGGAACCATCCCCCCGCCAGGGGTGGTTTTTTTCCTGTCCCGCTCCACCGGGGGTACTCCCAGCCCATCCTTTGACCTTCTTGCGAGGGAAATTACTTCACCCGCTCGCAATCGGGGTTCCGCTCCAAATTGAAACTGCACTTTCAAAAACGGATCTCCGCGCGCAAGAGTTCAACTTGTGAGAAAAACCAACAACTCCGAAACAACTTCTGAGAAGTAGCGGCAACTTCCAATCATCCAGCAGCAACTTTTAGAGTAAAGGCAACAACTTTGTTGCAGAATAAGGTAAATACAAGGCTAAAACCGCTTCTTTGACATAAAAAAATTTTTATGTTATAATATTTACAGAAAAAGGAAAAGAGGTTTGCAATTCATCGTTCCCTTTGTAGGCTTAAACAAGCAGTAGGATGAAGGCGCTGCGGCCTTCCATCTTGTAGAGCGTTTCCGTTCTATGCTTCCGGGCAGCAACGCCAAGTGCTGGCAACACGCTTCCTACTGTTTGCTTAAATCTACAAAGAAAGGAAGCGTACAAGATGGCGAATTAGAACCTGTTGCCAGCGGGGGATAATCCAAGGTACAACAACTGTTTTACTTTGGGTGCGAAATGCTGGGAAAAGGGAAAGCTAATAAAAATTCCTGTTTATATTGACCACTGGGATGATACAATTCAGTGGTTATTTGGTAGTAAAAAAGGCAATAAACGCAAGGACTACGAACTTTCTTATGAAGAGGCCAGAACAGAATACTCTCGGTTTTGGAGTAGTGAGAACTGGGAGACAAGCGGCAAGGATTTGCGTGTCAGCTTATGGCTTGATAATGCTATGTTTGGCAACCTCCACATTTTTGTGATTGACTTTGACAAGATAGATGGAACAGTCGAAACGGAAAGCGCCTTTTTTAAGGCGGCAAAGGAGCTTGCCGACAAGGTGACACGTTCGCAGGGCGGCGGCTATCACATGTTCTATGGGGTAGATAAACAAAAGGCAGAGCCGCTTTTTGACAGTATCAATCTATTGGCAAGTGAGAACGCCGCGAGTTTTGTCTGCAAGACCGGCGCTGTCACACGGGATGGAGCAAACAAAGTCGATCTATTTTGTGATACAGGCCACTTTATCTATGAATGGGAAGAATGGGACAATGCTGCTGGTCTGACGGATAAGACGCAGGAAGTTTACCAGCTTATCAAGGAAAACTTTGACTTATCACGACCCATGAGTAGCGGCAACGGTAAACGCGCAAGTGGCAAAGGCGGCAAGAGCTATGCCATGCTGGAAGAGCTTTCCGAAGAAGAACTATTACAGCAAATGAGCACAGAGCAGCGAGAAGTCTTTGCCAATCTGGAAAAGACAAAATCACCTCACTGGAAACAGAACAGATGGCTTTCCGTTGGCATTGATATTTTCCATGTGTTCGGCGCTGATTTGGGTGGAAAGGTATTCCTGTATTGGAGTAAGCCGGGGAAAACATTTCAGCCTCAAAGCTGCGCGAATACCTGGGACTATATTTGTGAGATTGCGCCGGACAGTGAACTTTGGGATAGCCATTGGGCCGACATTATGCGGGGGACTCAAACCGGCCTTAACCGAGCGGAGGAAGAGCCGAGCCAGAGCGCAGCGTCACAAGTCCCGCTCCCGCTCGAAGAAGATACTTCCGCCGCGCTGGAAGAAACCGCCGCCGAGCCGACATTCCGCGACCTTCCGATTGCCTGGGAGAATGTGACAACAGAAGAGAACGGCAAGCAGAGAACCGGGCATTGGATTGTCTGGAACGGCAACCGCTCCAAGCGGGAAGAGTTCTTCAAGCTGGCCTTCCCTGACCAGTACAACAAAGTCAAGAAGCGCGTGAAGTTCCTGGGGCAAGCTGCGGATGATGTGCTACGGCTGACAGGCGGACAGCGCACCAAATTGATGTATGAAATTTTGGCGTGGAAGTATGGATTGGAAGAAGTGAGTGAACAGGACAGTCTTGACTTAATCCGCCTTTGCCAGCGCGAAGAGGACAATAAAACCGCCGATGATTTACTGTCCCGCTTGTACTGGCCCAGTGGTTTAGCCAAGCTGGTGACCTTTGGCGTGGGGATGAAGCTGGACGCCGCCGCACAGCATACATGGTGCTATTCCGTTGACTACCAGGAGGACAGAGCGCTTTTCACGGGAAGTTCAATAACCTGGGAGCGCTGGCAAGAGTAGCTGATAAAAGTCCTTGACCGCTGCCGGGAAAGCCGCCTCCCCTATGCCAAGGCGACAAAACAGTTTTTCCCCGCATTGTATTACCAAGACGGAAAGCGCCTCACCCTTACAGTAGCAGACCGCGAGGCAATAACCGAGTGGATGGGGGAATACCTTGTAGGCGGTTCTGCTCCATTCCCGCTGGCCGGGGCAATACCCGCCGCCGGCTACAAATTTGTGATTGACTACAATACCGATGTTGAATTTGCGGACAACCGGGACTTGAAGGCCCCCGGCGAGATGGCAAAATACAACCAGGAAACTAACGCCGCCAGGAATAAGGAAAAGGGCAAGAAAAGAGTGCAGGAGCGCTTTTCTGCCGCGTGTGGGGTGGTAAAGATAGGTGATACCCTAACGACAACACAGCTTGTAGAAATGGGGTACACCGATGATAAAGCGAGAAAGAGGCTGATTGATAGCGGTGTCCTAAAAAGGATAAAGCGTGGTTATTATTTGGTGCTTTCAGTGTAATTCCAGCGGAAACCCGGCACGCCCCGAGGGGGTTAAAAGAGAAAGATATAATCCCCACGGGGTACGCCGGGTTTCCGCTTCCGCACTTGAAAGTGCATATTCAAAATTTACAGAAAGGGGTAATACCATGTATCAAGAGTAGATACTAAAGATTTTCAGAGAGTTTGAGAAAGAGGAAAGCCGGGGTAGCTGGCTGGAAACTTTTGCTGACAAAGACAGTCTTACCTACAAACTGCACAAGCAAAAATAGGATTTATTCCGCCCTCAAAGATTTATTGAGTTCCTACATAGACGGCGCGATTTACTGGACTGTTTAGAGAGAAGTATTATTGCAGACAATACGGAACAGATTGAAGAGGGCGTAGAGCAGACAGCAGAAACAGAATTGCAGAAGATGGCAGATAAGATGTCGAAGTTCTACTTCAAACTTTGACAAGTAACGCCGATCTGATGCGCCCCGCCTGGAAGATGTATTAAAATGTCAAGAAGTCGGAGGAAGATGCAAAATCTTCTCTCCGACTTCTCTTTTTGTGTTCAAGACTTTTTGGAAGTTGATGAAAGTTGTGTGTTTTCCTTCTCTTCTTCATCCTTTTCGCCGGTTTTTTTCTCCCAGCCGAGTATTTCTTCCATGATAAGGGCAAGGGGCAAATCCGTATCTCCGAACATGGCGGCACCTCCCAAGTATTGCTTGAACCGGGCGCGTCGTGGCGACTGTCACGACGCGCTTCCTATTTTTTCGCGCTGCGCTGGATTTTCGTACTACTGTAATCAACATTAGTAGTCTTTCATAGTTCCCATAAATTGGCTATCCTCTGGGGCCTCTCTGACGTATTCCAGCAAATCGCCGGGTTGACAGTTGAGTAGTTCACAGATTTTGGAAACATTCTGCAAAGAGATGTACTTATTTTCCCTTAATGCTTGAATGACGCCCTCCGACAATAGTTTTTCCTTGCGGAGCCGATTGGTATTGTAACCAGCTTCCTTTAATGCTGCCAGAATATCCAGTTTGTAGGTAATTGACATTTTGCCCTCCCTCTGGGGCGCACATAAAATTGCGCCTCTCTTCCATTGTCCTTATTCTAACACAGAATTACACAGAAATCAATGTAAAAGTTGCACGAATAATTACACAGGAATTTGTGTAATCCGTGGATTGAAATTACACAGAAAATAGTGTAAACTATAATCAGTTAAGGGGAACGCCCCCAATAAAAACAAAGGAGAATGGACATGAGCAAGAATGAACTGGTAGCAAAAATCGAGGCGTTGAACGAGTGGGAAGCCGTTATCGAGGAAGCCAAGGCAGAGGCGGAAGCCATCCGGGACAGCATCAAGGCCGAAATGATGGAGCACGACACCGAGGAAATGACCGCTGGAAAGTATATCGTGCGCTGGACTTCGGTTCTCTCCAATCGGTTTGACACTACGGCCTTTAAGAAGGCACACGGCGAACTTTATAAGGAGTACACCAAACAGAGCGCCAGCCGCCGCTTTTCCATCAGCGCCTAAAGAAAAGCCCCTTGTCCCACACGCCGACCAAAGCAAGAGGACAAAGAGCTTTACCCAAACCGCAACGGAGAGGGCAAGAATATTATAGCTTGCCCTCTCCCCAAAATCAAGAATGGGAGAGAAAAAGACATGAAAGAACTGACAAGCTATAACCGCGTGGCCGGGTATCTGAATAAGGTTTTTGACCTGTTGAACGCTGAATTTTTTGAAAATGCACTTTCAAGGCCGACCATCACCATTCAATCCACGCCCCGCGCCTACGGCCATTTCTCCCTGCGGGAAGATACATGGGTTTCCAAGCTGGGCGGCACTCACGAAATCAACATAGGAGCCGGGACACTGGCCCGACCTATTGAGGAAGTAACCGCGACCCTGCTTCACGAAATGGTACATTACTACAACTACGAGAACGGCATACAAGATTGCAGTAGAGGCAACACCTACCACAATCGCCGCTTCAAAGCCGCCGCCGAAGCTCACGGGTTGCTGGTGGAGCACAGCGACAAGTACGGATGGAGCCACACAAGCCCCTCTGACGAGCTGCTGGACTTCATTCTGGAAAACGGTTTGACTGATATTCTCATAAGCCGCAATGAGTTCGCCGGGTTCCATATCACCGGGACAGGGACGCACAGCGGGACAGAGGGAACCACACCGACGAGGACGAGTAGCACAAGAAAATATATCTGCCCCTGTTGTGGCAATTCCGTCCGAGCCACAAAGGAAGTCCACGTAGCTTGTTTGGATTGCAACGAGCCGATGGTGCTTGCTGGGTAACAGGGAAGGGTGGGGGGCAATCCCCACCCAATTCCCCAAAGTTCGTATAATCCCACAAATACGAACACCAAAATCAAGCAATCACGGCGCTTTTCCGCCGCCGCCCATAATATGCGAACTTTCCCGCTTGAAAAAACGAACTTTTGACGATGGAGGCCACCATGAACAAGAAAACAAAGGCGCTCACGACAGAGCAATATAAAGAGATAATTCAGACCATGCGCGAGGGGTTCAGCGGTTGCCGCCCTAATGAGCGCATAGCCACCGCCCTTGTGCTGGAAGGGAATTTGGGCTTGCGTATCAGTGATATATTGAAACTGCGGCCCTGTGATATTGTCCGGGACGGGGACAGATACCGTCTGGAAGTCACCGAGCAGAAAACAGGCAAGCGCCGCGTGTTCACGGTTCCGCTTGTTATCCAGCAATACATAGAGAATTATTGCTTGCGCCACAATATCCGCCGTGAAGGTCTGATTTTCCCTATCACCGAGCGAGCCATACAGAAACAGCTCCATATCGTGTGCGATTACCTGGGCCTCGAGGGTATCAGCACTCACAGCTTCCGCAAGTGGTACGCCACCGAGATATACAAGGCAAACGGCTATGATATTGCCCTGGTGCAGAGGCTACTACAACACAGCTCTGCCGCCGTGACACAGCGCTATATCGGCATTGAGCCGCAACGGATAGAAACGGCGATACAGAACCACGCACAGCTTATTTGACAGGCAGGGCCGCTCATAGTGAGCGGCCCTCTATAACTTCGCTGCTGCCTTTTCCCTGATTTTATGGTACACTGGATATAAGACCGGGAAAGCGAGGCGGTACACATGGCAAGAGCAGAAAAGCAAAAAGTGAAAACGCTTTTTGTGGCGAAATACTTTCTGGAAAATTCCGATGAGAACCACCCAATCACCGCCGGGGACATTGTGGACTATCTGCGGGAAGATTGTGGGATTGAGGTGGAGCGCCGCGCCATCTACCGGGATATAGCTGCCCTGCGTGATGTGTACGGGATGGACATAGACGGGGGACAGGGCGGCAAATATCGGCTGCTGTCCCGCCAGTTTGAATTTGACGATTTGCGGCTGCTGGCTGAGTGTGTCCACGCCGCCAAGTTTATATCTGCGTCCAAGGCCAAGGAGCTTGTGCAGACCATCAGCGAGTTTTGCAGTATCTACCAGGCGGAAGAGTTGCAAAAAGAAGTGTTCCTTTGTGACCGCGTGAAAACGACCCGCAACAACATTTTGCTGACTGTTGGCATTATCTATTCGGCTATGGCTACCAAGCAGGACGGAAAACCCCATACACCGCAAAAAATCACCTTCAAATATTTGAAATATACACTTCAAAACAAGGGCGAACAGGTGGAGCGCCGCAAGGGAGCCACCTATAAGGTCAGCCCTTATAAGCTGCTGATAAATGAGGGCAACTATTATCTGCTGGCATTTGATGATAAAGCCCAGGACATGCGGACATACCGCATTGACCGCATGAAGGAAGTAAAGGCCATTGATGAACCGAGAGAGGGCGCAAAGGTGTTTGCCGAGCTGGATATGGAGAGCTATACCCGCCGCGTGTTCTCCATGTTCGGCGGGAAGCAAAAACGTGTCAGTATCCGCTTCATCAATCAGTTATTAGATACGGCGATTGAACGCTTTGGAACAAGCCCCGATGTATTTTACAGGCAGGATGATGAAAAGCATTTTGTTGTGACCGCCGATGTGGAAGTTAGCGACCAGTTTTTTGCGTGGGTTTGCGGTTTCCGCAAGAGAGCGGTGATTATCAATCCCCCTGATGTGGTGGAGAGTATGAAAAAGTTTTTGGAAGATATTGAAACAAGATACCAAGTTGAAGAGAGTTGATGAAACGGGGCCGGAAGTTGTTACTTCTGACCCCGTTCTTTTCAAAAGTTGTTGGTTATAGCCGGTTGAGGTTTTCACGCAGAATATCAATCCCTGCTTTGGACAGCGCAATATAGTACCGCTGTGTAACCTGGATGTTTCCATGACCCATTTGCGAACAAAGTAGGTGTTGGGGTGTATTCAGCTCCGCCATCATCGTCCCGTATGTGTGACGGAGGTGGTGATATTTGAAATTTATCCCGTATTTGGCCTTAATCTCCCGCGTGGGGTATTTCATGGAGTTCACCGTCTGGATTTTCCCATCTGGCAGACAGTTCACAAGCTCAGTGGAGGAAATTTTGCTCCCGTCCAAATCCTCAATAATACGCTGGTTCTGTTCCCGCAAGTCGGCAAGGTGGAGTTGGTCTTGCTCCCGCCGCTCCGCCAGACCTTGAAAGTACACTTTCAATTTGTCACACATCTGGATTGTACGCTTTGCGTTGCGGGTTTTGAGGGACACCAGCTTGATACGCCCCTGTTGGTATTGCATTTGCCGGTCAATCAAAATCGTGCCGTTTTGCAAATCCACATTCGACCATTTGAGGCCATAGCACTCATTGATACGCAGACCGCAATACCGGCCCAGCAAGTACGCCGTTTCCGCATTGGTGCCGTGGAAATAATAATCCAGTATGGCAAGCTCTTCCCGGTTGAACGCCACAATATCCAAATCATCATCCGTTTTCAGCTTCGGCATGTGGATTTTCGTATCCTTGTTGACACAGAGCTTGTTATAGCTGTCCACATCGAGATAGTTCCGGGAGTAGGCTTGCCCAAACAGAAGATAGAACATCTTCAAAAAGCCCTCTACATACCGATAGGAGAGACCCCGGCTGCAATACAGCTCCGTCAAGTAGTCCACCACCTCCGCCGCGCTGATTTCATCAATGTACCGCGCCCCAAACCGGGCGCAAAGGTGGTTTTTCCAAAGGCTGTCTTGCTTGCGTTTGGTGGTGTATGCCCGGTCACTTCGGCCATTGGCACAGTATTCTTGATAGACCTCTTGAACCGTTTTCCGTACCGTGGGCTTTGGCTTGCGGGCATTTAATTCATTGTCAATGGCAATTTGCCGCGCCCTGGTTGCTGCCCTCCGATTTTTCAGTGGATTTCCGTTTTCATCTTTACTGACCTGTTTTGATACCCGTTTTCCATTTTTGGTAAAGGTGTAGCGAAACGCCCACATCCCACTTGCAAGCTGGAATACACTTGCGCTGCTTTCTGTTCCCATGTGATTGCCTCCCAATGTGCAAGTTTGGGTGCAACTCCAAAGGAATTACGGCATGTGAAAAGTTGCACATGTGCAACTAAAATTTTGTGTGAATGAGGGCTTTTCCGCCTGTTTCCCGGCGCCGAACGGCGAAGCCGTTTGGCTTCGGCCTGTACTGGGAGAAGGCCGCCTATGAGGAGGCCGAGCACGCCGCCAAGTTCGCCGAGCTGCTGGGCGAGGTCGTGACCGACTCCACCAAGAAGAACCTGGAGATGCGCGTGGACGCCGAGAACGGCGCCACCATGGGCAAGTTCGAGCTGGCCAAGCTGGCTAAGAAGTACAACCTGGACGCCATCCACGACACCGTCCATGAGATGGCCCGCGACGAGGCCCGTCACGGCAAGGCTTTCGAGGGCCTGCTGAAGCGCTACTTCGGCTAATCTTCTAACAAGAAGGAGAACGAACATGGATAAGTATGTTTGCCCCTGTGGCTACGTCTATGATCCCGCTGTTGGCGATCCTGATAACGGCGTGGCTCCCGGCACCCCCTGGGAGCAGGTCGCTGAGGATTGGGTCTGCCCCATCTGCGGCATGGGCAAGGATGTCTTTGAGAAGGAGTAATTCCTGAATATCAGGAGGGAACCAGAATTCTGGTTCCCTCCTTTTTTGTTGCAAAAATACGCCTTTTTCCCCATTGCAACCGCTGGTTGTCAAATTGTATCCCACTTTAGGTTGCGCTGCTGCCTGCTTTTTGCTATTCTAAACACCGTCAAGGGCCCTTGACTACTCTTTGTTTCGGAGGGCTGGAAATGGAATTTCAACAGCGGCTCTATGAGCTGAGAAAGCAATCCGGTCTGTCCCAGGAGGGGCTGGCCGATCTCTTGGGGGTATCCCGTCAGGAAGTGCAGAAATGGGAGGCAGGGACCTCCCGGCCCGACCTGGACAACCTGGCCGCCCTGGGCCGGTACTTCAATGTGTCTCTGGACTATCTGGTCACCGGCCAGGAGGCACAGGTCTCTCCCAGCCAGGTTACCACCACCATCGTCAACAACTACTACACTCCCTTCCACTACGAATACAAAAGCAAGCGCACCCTCTTCGGCCTGCCCCTGGTCCACATCCGGCTGGGACACCGGGGAATGGGCGTGGCCAAGGGAATCCTGGCCATCGGCAATGTGGCTGTGGGTGTGTTCACCCTGGGCGGTTTCTCCTTTGGGCTGTTGTCCGTGGGCGGGCTCTCCTTCGGT
>OFML01001579.1_pt1 | contig 12392 bp, 9 predicted proteins | sample 1541831 | NCBI WGS metagenome assembly OFML01 (sample SAMN04209237, study PRJEB22552) | human gut metagenome | biome: gut; material: feces | host: Homo sapiens | place: USA: Oklahoma | reverse complement strand
CACACACTTTTACAGCGTCGCTCCGCTCCTCGAAAAGTGGTTCGCTTGCTTCCCGACAAGTGGGGACGGCTTTTATAGGCGCCATTTCAATATTTTTTATTTTTGCTCATACTTTATTCTATTCTTTAATATCTGCTCACAAAAAAAGATGATCGGAGGTTTCTCCGGTCATCTTCTTTTTTATTGTAACTTATCTGTCTTCCAATTCTGCAATCTTTCTCTGCTGAGCGGCAATTTGTTCTCTCTGTTCCATCATTTCCGCCTTTTGCGCATTCATTTCTTCCTGCATACGTCCCACTAAAGCATACAATTCTGATACAGTAGCATTGCTTTCGCCTATACGGTCTCCGCCTTTGCCTACTTTTACGGAAATGCCTACATTACAAGCTTTATCTCCGCCGGCAATGGTGCTTCCGAGACTAATCATGATATTTCTGTTCGGACGATAGAATGCACCCAGTGCAAAAGCGTGTTCTCCGTTATAAGAGCCGCCTGCAGCTGCTACATTCAGTTTATTTGCAGGATCATAGTCAAGCGGATGAAGCCCTGCCAAAGCACTGACTTTTGCAAGTCCTTTGTCCGTGTCGGTTGCGAGCTTGTCGATACGACCTGCCAAAGCATTATCTCTACCCGTCAATTTCTTTTCTAATTCTTTATCGGCGTTTGCAAATTCTTCACGAATCTTAGTATCTTCTGCTTTCCTTGCTGTTTCTTCAGCGGTAATCTTTCCGTCTAATTTCTTATCTGCTTCTGCAAATTCTTCACGAATCTTGGTATCTTCTTCTTTTCTTTCTCCCGTTTCCTTTTCTAAGTCCTCATGGCCCTGATCTAAACGATCGCTAAGCCTCTGATCCAATTGAGTCCTTGCCTTTGCTTCAGCGGAAATCTTTCCGCCTAATTCCTTATCTTTTGTTTCTCTATTCGTAATTTCAATGCGCAGAGCATTTCTCACGCCTTCGATGTTGGTGGATAGTGTCTTTTCCAGTTCCCCTCTTGCGTTCTTTTCTGCAGTAATCTTTCCGTCAATCTCCGTATCACTGTAATTAGCATGTACGCCGGATATCCCCGAAAGCATAGCTGCCAATGCAAAACCTAACACTAATTTTTTCTTCATCATTTTACCTCTTTCTTCGAAACCTTTTTGAATAGAATTCATAGTTAGCTATATAAATATAATATCTAACTAACTTAAATATTATATATTATTTTATAACTATGTCAACAATAAATTTATTTAATTATCAATAAGATTCCTTCTTCTTCATACCCGTTTTTTGACCGGGAGCGTATACACACCATGTCAGATGTAAAATAATGCACAAAAAAAGAGCATTCTCCGCTCTTTTTCATTCTCATGTTGACAAAAAATCAATATCTTAAATCCATCCGAAATGACGGCATGCCTCATAAATCCCGTCTTCATCTGCATTTTTGGTAATATACTTTGCTTTTTCCTTCAACGGGGCCTTTCCGTTTCCCATAGCAACGGTCATCCATTCCTTGCGGAACATGGAGCAATCATTCATACCGTCACCGAATACGACAATCTGCTCATCTGTCAGATGATACTTTTTCATAATTTCAAAAATGCCCCGCTCTTTATGCACAGGTTCTATCAACAACGTATCTTCCCTGAACCATACGGAAGGCAAACCGTGGAGCGGTATTTCCTCCGACTCCTTCCGCGTACAGGCGATGAATATTTTATAGATTTGCTCCGCCTTACGATAATCATAGCCGGGAATGATCTCCGTTTCATAGTAGCGGTCCTTTACCTTTTCCAGATACCCTGCATTACTTGTAATCCGGTATTTCCTGTTTTCCGTCGTTATCGCCCAAGGATGTTTTTTCCGGTCCGTATCCGCCAAAAGACGATAACATAACGGGAGAGGCAACCCCTCATGATAAAGAATCTCCCCCTCTACGGTGACGGCATTTCCGCCGTCAGAAACGAGCGCAGGAATCTCCAACTCCCTTGCCACCTCTGTCGCATCGGCCTGTATCCGCCCCGTAGCCAAAGAAACAAAATGCCCCTGCGCCTGCAATTGACGTATCGTCTCTCTCGTACTGTCCGGATAGTCTGCCGTCAGAGGAGTCGTCAACGTGCCGTCTATATCAAAAAAGAAATATTTTCTCATGCTTCCTCCCGTAATATTTTAATTTAATACTACGCAAACAAATACAATTCTGCAAGTCCCCTTCATTTCTGCTATCCCGCTCCCGTATTTCTCACTTCAGAGCAGCAATCAGGCAAAGATTATTCTATGAGTTATTTCCTTGTTTTTTGTTCTCGCTCATATTTCCGGTATCTTGTGCCTATTTGGTAATAATTATATTTTTTACTATAATATAAAGAATATGATTTTTTATTCCTTTATTTATTGAGGAGATTGTATGAAAAAAGCTATGTTTTCCGCTTTGGTCAGTACGGCGGGTATAATTTGCCTTGTTTTGCTTCTTTTATGGGCTGTCGGCGATGCACGGTTTGTTCCCTCTTTGGGAAATCCCCGTCTTTGGGTTGCCGCCGGTATATTATTTCTTTCTATGTGCGGTTTATATTTTGTATTCCGTCCTTCATTTTTGAGGAAGTATCTCGGTTTGTCTTTGGTTTTACCGTTGGTCTGGTTTGCTACATTTACTTGGGCTTACGGGTATCTGTATTTGCCTGAGAGTAATCACTTAGGTGATTATTACGGTATTTCTTTCCTTTTGTTTACTTTACCTTATATTTTTTATGCGTGGAAATGGAAGTTTAAATTATTTTCTCCTTTCTTTTCTGTTTTGGAGGGGTTATTTGCTTTTGTCATGGTCGTCATTCCCTTGGTGTATATCGGGTATTATGTGATTTACAAGAGCGAGATGGATTTATTTGCCATGATGGCTATTTCTATGACGAATGCTGATGAGACCCTGCAATTTATCCGTACTATGGCTTCTCCTCTTTATATCGGACTCACCGCCGCTTTTCTTATTTTACTTTTTGTCGTTTGCCAAGTGGTATCTTTCCGTTCGCTTTCGTCTCTGAAGTGTATCTCTCACTCCCCTTTATTTTCCACATCTAAGTATTATCTTTGCGGTCTTGCGGTAATTACCATTTTATTTACCGGCGGATTTGTCCGACAGATGATGTACGTTTTTCCTATCGGAATGTATCGGACAATTCAGCAAAAAGACAGTTCTTTTCAGCTTTTACAGACCATGAAAACCCGCCTTGCAGAGAATGAAAAAAATATTGAGTTTCTTCCCGGGCTGCCTATCGCGGCAGGGACTCATATCCTGGTCATCGGTGAAAGTGCCTGCCGTGATCATATGCAGGCTTTTACGCCTTCTTATCCCGAAAATACGACGCCTTGGGAGTCGGAGATGACAGCATCGCCTGATTTCTTTTTTACCCGCAAGGCTTATGCAAATTTCCCTTCAACGGTGATGTCACTGAGTTTTGCTTTGACAAGTACAAATCAATACAGTGACGGGTCTTTAAAGAATGCGGTGAGTTTGGTCGATGCGGCAAAGAAAGCAGGGTACCGGACAGACTGGATTTCTTTCCAGAATCGCAGTTCTCTTGCCAGTGCGGGCGTTTCTGTAATCGGGGAGCGTTGTGATGCCACTTACTGGGAAAACAGTTCGGACGGAGAGGCAGTCAATGTGATGAAAAAGCTCCCTCCGGCTGATAAGCGGATTATTTTTATTCATATCAACGGCAGTCATTATAATTATGCAAGCCGTGTTCCTTTCGGCTACGGGAAGGAAACTCTTATTTCTTCTGATGATCCTTATTACGATTATGATGTAACTTTGGCTTATACGGATAAAATACTTCACGAAATTTTTGACTATGCAAAAACGAATCTAAATTTGCAGACGATGATTTATTTCTCCGACCACGGGGAGGATATGGTTCATTATCACGGTACGTCCCCTTTTACGTATGATATGGTACGTATCCCGTTGTGGATCTACATATCACCTGAGTGGCGGGCGTTGTGTCCGTCAGTGATGCCTGCACTGGAAAGAAACAGGGATAAGCTTTTTACCAATGATTTGATTTTTGATTTGGCTTCGAATTTATGGCAGGCAAAAACGAATTATTATGAAGCAGTGTACGATTTATCATCGCCCGAATACGGTCTTGACCGTCAGGCACTCACTATGCACGGCCGTTTTTTGGTAACCGATGATCCGGTATTTAAGAAATAAAAAAAGCAGGGCCTCCCGGAAGGGAAACCCTGTTTTTATCAGAGCAGTTTTTTTATTGCTTCTTCCATGCCATAGGGCGTGGTCGTCGGTTCGTATCTTGCTGTGACGTGGCCTTCTTTGTCCACAAGGAATTTGGTGAAGTTCCATTTGATATCATCGCCTTCCATGATTTCAGGGAAGTTCTTGCGGATGAAGTCTTCGAGTCCTTCGGCTTTGGGATTTTCTTTGTCAAAGCCTTCGAATTTTTTCTCTTTTGTCAGGTAGCGGAACAGGGGCTGTGCGGTCTTTCCGCGGACGTCATTTTTTTCAAAGAGTTGGAATGTCACGCCATAGTTCAGGCGGCAGAAGCCTTGGATTTCTTCATTGCTTCCCGGATCCTGTTCTGCGAACTGATTGCTTGGAAATCCGAGAATTTCCAGCCCCCGGTCCTTATATTTTTTATATAAATTTTCCAATTCTTCATATTGCGGGGTAAATCCGCATTTGCTCGCTGTATTTACAATGAGCAGCACTTTCCCTTTATAATCGGAAAGTGCTTTTTCTTTGCCTGTAATAGTTTTGCAAGTGAAATCATAAATTGACATAACGGCCTCCTTATTTCAACAACGGGAATCTGTTTACAGTATACTCTACCGGCCGGCAGAATTTCCATGTTTTGTATAAAAAAAAGAAGCAGCAACGCCGCTTCAAAAGGGGGAGGCACCACTGCGCCTCAAGTGAGAACTATATAATAACATCTGTGCGATGTCATTAACAAAAAGAGGGGGTGAACGATGATGATATTCCCTGGTATCATCATCGTTCAAAGGAGGTTGCCTGTCTTACCGCATAATATACGGAAAGAGAAGGCAAGGGGTTGAAATATATACACTCCAAAGGAGAGTTTGTAAAAAGGGTGAACGATGGAATTTCCCTGTTCCCACCGTTCGGAGAAAGTGAACTTTGCGGGGCAAATCCCTGCAAATCTATGTAACGCCGTTTCCGGCATTTACATCAGGTCTTACGATATATAGTCACTTCATACGAAGTATTTGTAAAAAGGGTGAACGGTGATATTTCCCTGTTACCACCGTTCAAAGGAGATGAACCTTATAAAGAATCGTTGCCAATTCTTTCGTATATGTAAAGCCAGAAGGCATTACAAGCATCTTTGGGATTTAGAGAATGATGTTTCCCTGTCACCATTCTCCTTATGAGGCAGGAGTCCTCACTCATTGTCTCATAAATAAAATCCACCCCTGCTTTGCAGAAAAGGGTGGATACACTAAAAATTCTTTATCACACCGCCTCCCCATCGCTCGCAGGTCAATCAGCAGTCAAAACAGGCAGTTCTCCTGACTTTGCTTCCTCGCGCCTCCGGTCTTCCCAATTCCTCAGTGACATTATCGGATTTACTCAGCATTACAGTGGCGGGACCGTGCCGGTTTCTCACCGGTCTTCCCTATTAAGCTTTTTCAAGCACCTGTTCACTCTGTTCAGTTTTATCCATCATAGCATTCCCTATGATTTCTGTCAATCTTTATAATCTGTATTTCCTTGTTCCGCCTTGCAAATTTGGCATAGGCTATCTCAAAAAGTCATATCAAAGGTTCCCGCTTCTTCAAGCAGCTTGATATCGATAGGAGAATAGGTTTCCGGATGTTTCTTCAGGAAATGCTGTTCTTCTTCCGGAGCTTCATAGAAGTTTTCCAGTTTTTTGACTTCTGTATGTACTTTGGGCGGAATATTTTTCTGCACATCATTCACAATCAGGCAGGATTCACTCATCTGCCGGCTGGTTCCCCTGTTTTGTATGTATGTGACATAGTAGGTGATTTGGGGAATATCTTCATTGGATGTGAAATAGATTCCCGTTTTATACTGGGGCCCTTCACATTTCCCCTGCACTCCGTCGGTATAGGGGTTGATTATGGTAAAGAATATAGACAATAAGGAGCCTATATCTATTTTTTTCGGATTATAAGTGACTTTTACACATTCTACTGCACCTGTGTTTCCGTCAGCAACTTCTTTCTTTGTGGGATTTTCTTTCCTGCTGTTCGCAAATCCTGCGACAGTTTCAGTGACTCCGTAAATACGGGAGAATACTTCTTGTATGCCATAGTAGGGACCACCGGCGAGATATAATTCTTTCACGGTAATTCCTCCTTTTTTTATAAATATCGGGTTGTGTTTTTTATATTTTAAAACAAATAATGAAAGAAATAAAGAATCCCCGGATTTGTCTCCGGGGATATTCTTCATTTCAAAATAAGGTGCTAAAGGACTTTCTTCCTTTACCGGAGAGTCATTTTAATGCTTTGTCTGTTCCAAATGCAAGGCAGCAGCTCTGTTTACATCAAAGGCTTTGATGAGTTCGGAAACTGCCTGGCTTGGAGAAATAGCGCCTGTCAGTACAGCGGCACGTACCTGGGGAATCCGGTTTTTTATCACCGGGTTTTCAAAGAACAGATTATGCAGATGTTCATCAATCATGCTGCGTACCCAGGAGAGAACCTGACGCTGACGTCTGTTTTCAAAGACGCCCGATTTTTTCGTCACTTTTTCGAATTCTCTCATGACTGCCCAAAGTTCCAGAAGTCCCGTCTTTTTCAAGGCGGAGCAACGGTATGCGTGGGTTTCCCAGCCTTCGGTAGCAGGACGGATAAATTCGACCATTCGTTCATATTCGCCCTGTGTGACTTTCGCACGTTCCAGATTATCGCCGTCTGCTTTGTTGACTACGATGGCATCGGCGAGTTCCATGATGCCTTTTTTGATCCCTTGCAGGTCATCACCTGCACCGGTCAGTACGACAAGCATGAAAAAGTCTACCATATCACGGACTGTGGTTTCCGACTGGCCTACGCCTACGGTTTCCACAAGAATTACGTCATAACCTGCTGCTTCGCAAAGAAGCATGGTTTCACGGCTCTTCCGTGCGACACCGCCCAGTGTCCCCTTGGACGGGGACGGACGGATAAAGCAGTTCGGTTCTCTGGATAGTGTCTGCATACGGGTCTTATCGCCGAGGATTGATCCTCCGGTGATAGAACTTGTCGGGTCGATTGCCAGTGCTGCTACTTTATAGCCCTGCTGACAAAGCATGGTACCAAAAGATTCGATGAAACTACTTTTCCCTGCTCCCGGTACACCGGTAATACCGATGCGCAATGCTTTTCCCGTACGTGGGAGAAGTCCCTGGAGTACCCGCTGTGCTCTGTCAAAATCCTTAGGAGCATTACTTTCAATAAGGGTAATGGCTTTGGAGAGAATCATACGGTCTCCTTTGGATACCCCTTCTATGTATTCTTCTACAGATAATTTTTTACGGAGCGGTACCTTACGAAGTTTAGCCTCTGTCGGATATTCCTTAGCGCCTGTCACGCTGTTCATGGCGGTATCAATGCCGCGCATGACGGAGCAGGCAAATTCGGGGTTTGCTTCTTTGGGTACCCAGCTTGGTCTTAAGTCATCATCGTTTTGGGCCATATCACTATACCTTAACCTTCCTTGGCTTCCGCTTCAGCACGGTCAACAAGCATGTGGAGCAATTTAATGCAGCATTCCGGGATATTGGTGCCCGGTCCGAAGATGGCCTGTGCACCATGTTCGTAGAGGAAATCATAATCCTGTGCAGGGATAACGCCGCCGATGCAGACGAGGATATCTTCACGGTGATGTTTCTTCAATTCTTCTACGATAGCAGGTAACAGGGTCTTATGACCTGCTGCCAGAGAGGAGAAGCCAACCATATGAACGTCGTTGTCCACCGCATCCTGTGCAGCTTCTTCCGGTGTCTGGAACAGAGGACCTACGTCGACGTCCCAGCCCATATCTGCAAAGGATGTTGCCAATACTTTCTGGCCTCTGTCGTGACCGTCCTGACCCATCTTTGCCAGGAAAATACGGGGACGACGACCTTCAAGTTCTTCAAATCTGTCAGCCAGTTTCTTTGCTTCTTGCAACTGTCCGGAATTATCAAATTCTGAAGAGTAAACTCCGGAAATGGTGTGAATGGTCGCATTGAAACGGCCGGATACTTTTTCAACTGCGTCGGAAATTTCACCCAGCGACGCACGGTCATGGGCTGCCTGTACGGCCAATTCCAGAAGGTTACCGTTGTCACGGCTTTCTGCCGCTTTGGTGATAGCTTCCAGATCGCGTGCTACCGCATCAGGATCACGGATGCTTCTCAGTTTTTCGAGACGTTTAATCTGTGCATTACGTACAGCCGTATTATCGATGGAAAGAACGTTCAACGGATCTTCCTTAGCCAGACGGTACTTGTTCAGGCCGACAATGGTTTCTTTACCGCTGTCGATGTTAGCCTGACGGCGAGCCGCACATTCTTCGATACGCATTTTCGGAAGACCGGTGGAAATAGCTTTTGCCATACCGCCCAGTGCTTCGACTTCCTGAATGTGGCCCCAAGCGCGGCGGATAATCTGGTTTGTCAGATATTCTACATAGTAGGAACCGCCCCAGGGATCGATAATCTTGCAGGCTTTGGTTTCATCCTGGATATAGAGCTGTGTATTACGAGCCAGACGTGCGGAGAAGTCGGTCGGAAGTGCGATAGCTTCGTCCAATGCGTTGGTGTGCAAGGACTGGGTATGTCCGAGAGCTGCCGACATAGCTTCCATACAGGTACGTGCAATGTTATTGAACGGATCCTGTTCTGTCAGTGACCAGCCGGATGTCTGGGAGTGGGTACGGAGTGCCATGGATTTCGGGTTTTCCGCACCGAACTGTTTCAGAATCTTTGCCCAGAGAACGCGGGCTGCTCTCATCTTTGCAATTTCCATAAAGTAGTTCTTGCCCTGATCCCAGAAGAAGGACAGACGTTTTGCGAAGGCATCGACAGGAAGTCCTGCTTTTTCGCCGCAACGGATATATTCCATACCGTCTGCCAGCGTGTAACCGATTTCCAGGTCGCAGGTAGCGCCGCATTCCTGGATATGGTAACCGGAAATCGAGATACTGTTGAACTTAGGCATATATTTCGTTGTATATTCGAAAATATCACCGATAATACGCATGGACATAGCCGGCGGATAAATGTAGGTGTTACGAACCATGAATTCTTTCAGAATATCGTTCTGAATCGTACCGGCGAGAATCTTTTTATCTACGCCCTGTTCGAGTCCGGCGGAGATGAAGAATGCCAGAATCGGAAGTACGGCGCCGTTCATTGTCATGGAAACGGACATCTGGTCCAGCGGGATACCTGCGAAAAGAATGTTCATATCGAGCATGGAGCAAACGGAAACACCTGCTTTACCTACGTCGCCGATAACACGGGGGTTATCCGCATCATAGCCGCGGTGTGTCGGGAGGTCGAATGCAATGGACAGCCCTTTCTGGCCTGCTGCCAGGTTTCTGCGGTAAAATGCGTTAGATTCTTCTGCTGTGGAGAACCCTGCATACTGACGTACTGTCCATGGACGGAATACGTACATAGTGGAGTACGGTCCGCGCAGGAACGGCGGGATACCGCTCATAAAGTCCAAATGGTTGCAGCTGTCATATACATTTTTTGTATAAAGAGGTCCTACAGGGATACGTTCCATGGTCATTTCATAAAGATCATCATAGGACTTGCCCGTTGTTTTTTCCAGACCCTCTTTCCATTCATCATAAGAACAATGGGGATGTTCTTCCAGGTTAACTTTTGTAAAATCCGGATTCACTGCCATGTTATTTTACCTCCTCTTCCGTAATCTTTATTCCTTTTTTGCCCTGGAGCATACGGAGGATCTGATAGCAATTTGCTTTGACACTGATAAATTCATCAATGCCTGCCTCACGATAAACAGGTTCCAAGTCTTTCGGTGCCGCACCTGCCAGGAAAAGGACGCCGTCTCCCAGTACTTCTTTCAGACGGGGAGCCAGAGCCGGTACATCTTCAGGATAGGTGGCATCGGTAGAGCAGATAACTGCGCCGTCATAAGGAGTGCCCTTATCGTCAATGCCGGCTTTCAGTGCTTCTACGCACTTATCCCAACGGGATCCCGGTTTTCCTTCATCATCCTGGAAACCTTCGTTCAGGTGGATATTAAATTCACCGACCTGGAGGAAGCTGGTAGAGAAGTCCGCTCTTGCTTTATGCTGCGGAATCGGTCCCATATTAGCGAGGAAGATTTCTACATTCTTGCCTGTTTCTTTTTTATAAGCTGCCGTATCCATACGGAGTTTTTCAAAGCGTTCTGTCCAGCGATGGGGGTAAATTTTTCTTACTTCGATAGAGCCGCCATCTGATTTTTCGGCAGCTTTCACTTCTCCAATGGTAGCCCCTGCAGAGAAAGCGGCAATTGCTTTTTCGACAAGTTCACCTTCGCCGGCTTTACCGATATCTGCCAGTGTATCGTTCAGATATACTTTGTCGATATCGGAACGGTATTTTTCAACACCTTCGGACAGTTCTTTTTTCAGTGCCGGTGTGTCTTCCGGACGCGGTTCGAGAAGTTCTTCCGTCATATTCGGATACATATTCGTTCCGACTGCACTGTCCTTACGGAGTTCGAGAGCCTTGAAACGTTTATTCAGAACTTCGAGAATTTGCTGCTGCGGATATTCTTCCTGCAAGGCCTTCACAATGCCGCCGAGAGATTCAATTTTCTGGAATTCCGCCCAGATTTTTTCAGCCATTTCTTTGGTTAATGCTTCAATACCCCAGGATCCGCCTGCCGGGTCAATCGGGCGAAGCATACCGAATTCTTCCTGCAGCATGATATGAAGGTTTCTTGCAATACGGCGGGAGAATTCGTCGCCTTTACGAACGGTTTCATCGTAAGGTTCATTTTCATAGGTGTCTACGCCGCCGACAACAGCAGAGAAAATCTGTGTGGTATTACGGAGCATATTAACACCGATATCATAAATGGTTTTTGTAAATAAAGCCGGGCGTGCATGAATCTTTGCAGAGCAGTCTGCTTCATCAGCACCGAAAGCTTTCATAATATTTGCCCAAACCTGGCGTGCTGCACGGAGTTTAGCAATTTCGATGTAGAAAGTTGCTCCTGTGTTAAAGCCGAAGTTGATGGAACGTGCTATGTCCTGAATGGAAATACCGCGTTTCTGCATCTGGCGGATATATTCCACTGCCATAGCAAAGGTATAAGCGACTTCCTGGACTGCATTACAGCCGCCGCGGGAGAATACGTCACTTCTTGCCATAACGGTACGCAGACCGGGGGCATTTTTTCTTGCCCAACGGATGCATTCTGCCATATCATCATAGTCTTTATCCAGAGATTCACCGAGTTTGCCGTTCCGGACAAGCTGTGCTATCGGGTTTGCTCCGATCACACCATGAAGTTTGCTGACATCTTTTCCCTGAGCCTTCAGTGCAGAAGCTACAAGTGCCAGCAGACGAAGTGAGGAAGCACCGGTGTACATCATGAACGGAATATTTTCCAAATCAAGTCCGTCAAGCAGTGTATGCATATCTTCCAAAGTGGTAATGCTTACCCCGTAATCACCCGGTTCTTTGGCATCTTTTACATCGATACCTTCTGCCGTAGCGCTGTCAATGCGGACATTATAAACGGTAGAACCTCTGTCAATTTCATGCTTCAGAAGTTCATTATTTTCTTTTGGCAAAGTTTCATCACAAGCCTGTGCAATTCCCCAAGGAGCACATTTATAGCCGTTTACCGTTGCTCCGCGCAGATAGTCACCCATTCCCGGGTAATCATCGGTCGGAAGAATGGCTTCCTGTGCATCAGGGCCTGTACTCTTTGTATAAATCGGGCTAAAGGTAATTCCTTCGTAAGTATTGGTATACATGATTTTATCGAAAGGTTTACCTTTTAAAAGCGCATTACACGCCTCCACCCACTCTTCATAGGTAGGTGGTGTAAATTCGTCAAACTCTACTTGCGGAAATTCGGCTTTTTCATTTGATTTTTTCAAAATTTCTTCTAACTCTTTATCAGTCAGTTGTTTTACCGAATCCTGGGACTTCTGTTCATCCATGAAAACATCCTCCTTATAATAATTTTAGACAATTCCCCAGAAAATAATGATTCGTATCTTTCATCTGTAAAAATGCAGGCATGTATCAAAAAGCTCGCATTTTTAATGATTTGGCGGAATCACTTTTCACATCGCCGATATTTGCACCTCCTTACCACGCTCTCATATCAATAAAAAACGACTATCTAGAGAATTAATGATAGCCGGACAAGGAAATATTCCTAATCCCCTCCCCA
>OFML01001576.1_pt1 | contig 12419 bp, 9 predicted proteins | sample 1541831 | NCBI WGS metagenome assembly OFML01 (sample SAMN04209237, study PRJEB22552) | human gut metagenome | biome: gut; material: feces | host: Homo sapiens | place: USA: Oklahoma | reverse complement strand
CGATAAAGCGGTGGACGGTGACCTCTCCACCCGTTGGAACTCTGAGAGCCGATCGGGTGGAAACCAGTACCTGCTCATCAATTTTGGGGAACCCAAAACCTTTGATGAGATCAAGGTGTATGAGGACAAGGATCCCCAGCTTCACCGGACCAGCAAGTATATTTTGCAGTATTGGGACGATGAGGCAGCGGCTTGGCAGGAGATCGCCAACGGCAAGAAGATCACTGATGCCGGAGTCGATCATGTATTTGAGGATGTAACGTCTCAATTTGTACGGCTACAGATCAAGCGTGTCACCGAGGACAGTGCATCCATCAGCGAATTCCAGGTACTCTGTGACGGCCAGCAACTAAAGGTTCCCTCCAAGGAAGAGGATCCCTCTGTTGAGGAATTTTACACCGCTTCCAGTTCCTATGGAGAAGGATATGAGGCTGCCCAAGCCTTTGACGGTGACTTTACCACCCGCTGGAATGCCGGCGATTACGTGCCCAATCCCCATTGGCTGCAGATGTCCTTTGGAGAAGTGCGCAGTGTGGACAGCGTCAAAATCTATGAACATCTCAACCGCATCACCAGCTATGAAATACAGTACTGGGAGGATGGGGATTGGAAAACGGCAGCTACCGGGACTACCATCGGCGAAGAGGGCGTAACCCTGAACTTTGATCCGGTAGAAACCTCCCGCATCCGTCTGTACATCAAGGATACCAACGATTATTGTCCCACCATCTGGGAGATCGAAGTTTATGACCAGGGGGAAAAGATCCAGCCAAAGCCTGTAGAAGAGGAGCCTTATGACGGTTCCTATTTGGAATACACCGTTCCGGAAGGCAACTGGAAGGTCATGGCCTTCCTGTGCGTCGTAGACGGCAACAACGGCATGGATTATCTGGATCCCGAATCGGTCCGTGCCTTTATCGACATCACCTATGAGGCCTATTATCAGCGCTTTAAGAAGTATTTTGACAACGGAACCATTACCACAGCCTTCTTTGACGAACCGTCTTTTTGGCCGGCGGGAGGCAGAACTCCCTACGGTGCCCAGGGTGCCCGCCTCTGGACGCCCAGATTCAACGAGGAATACGAGAAAATTTACGACGGTGAAAGCCCCGTCCTCAATTATCCCGCCCTGTGGTACGACATCGGGGAGGACACCGACGAAGCCCGCAACAAGCTCCAATATGTCCGAACCGAACTGTTTGCCACATCCTACATCGGCCAAGTCAACCAGTGGTGCGAGGATCACGGCATCGAACTGACCGGGCACATGCTGTTTGAAGAATGGACCAATCCTGTGGGCCTGCACGGGGACTTGATGAAGGTCTTTAAAGAACAGGCCATTCCGGGAGTGGACGTCATCGACTACGTGGGCAAGAGTCAGGAGGCCTATAAGATCATCTCCTCTTCGGCCTACAACTGGGACAAAGGCAAAGTTATGTCGGAATCCTTCGGCGTATTCCCCAGCCAGGACTGCACCGATCTCTATCGCAGCGCCATGGATCAGTATGCCAAAGGCATCAATCTCATCGTGCCTCACGCCGTTTGGTACGACGACGACCCGGCCAATGTGACCTATCAGCCGGAACTTTCTTATCGAAATCCTCTGTTCAGCGAGGATCTGCCTCAGTTTAACACCTATATGGCCCGTCTCAACACCATGCTGCAGGACGGACGTCATGTGGCGGATATCGCCATGCTGTATCCCATCGACTATCTGGAATCCTGCTTTGTCTTCAACGGCCAGGAAAACAACCCCGGTGATGCCGACTACATGCGGGTGGGAGAGACTTTGTCCCTGACCGCCAGACGGGATTTCACCTATCTTCATCCCGACGTCATCGATGAGAAATGCTCGGTGGAGGGGGATACCTTTAACCTATCCAACGAGATCAACTATGAGCAATTTAAAGTGTTCGTCATCCCCAGCACCAAGGTCATCAGCCTTTCGGACCTCGAGAAGATCAAAGAATTCTATGACAACGGCGGCAAGGTCATCGCCACTACACAATTACCGTCTCGAGGCATTGAGGCTTCGGAAAATGAGGAAGTCTGCCTCATCATCGAGGAGATATTCGGCGTAGCGCCTGCCGATGCCGATCAGGACATCCAAAACAGCAACGGCAATGGCGGACAAGCTTACTTCATCCAATCCGGATTTGAAACCAAATTGACGCAGGTTCTGGACGAAGTGCTGCCGGTCTATGACGTGGAACTGGACGTGGGAGCTGTATCGGGTGGAAACCTCAGCTATATCCACAAGGTCAAGGATGAGCGGAATCTCTACTACTTTGCCAATTCCAGCAGCACGCCGGTGGAGACCACTGTGCGTATCCGCGGTGAATTGGAATCTCCGGCTTTGTGGGATCCTGCAACCGGAACCCAGACCCCGGCCGACTATCAGGTTGTGACCCAGGACGGCCAAAAGGTCACCGAAGTAAAGCTAAGCCTGAGTGCGGTGGAATCCCTGTTTGTTGTGGAAGCCAAACCGTCCGAGCCGGTAGAGACGGTGGTCACCACCGATAAGGACACCTATGAAGTAAACGAGACCATCACTGTGACGGTAGAAACCGATCTTCAGACCGAAGGCATTGCCTTCCAGAATGAAAACGGGCGTTCTTTGGGGATCAGCCGGATTAAGAGCATGATCCAGGGGGACAAAAAAGTCTGGACCCTTCAGATTTCCGTGGGAACCAAGGGGGACCGGATCATCCAGGTGCTGGCACGAAAAGACGGCGTTTGGAACGATCTGGCACAGTTCCATATCACGGTAACCGTCCCTTATGCGCCTCCGGCAGAGGTATATGAAGCTCATATTCAAACCGGTCAGGCGGCTGTCAACAGCCGGTTTACCGTTCAAGTGCTGGCCGATCAGAATACGGAAGGCATTGCTGTGCGCGGCGAGACAGGACGTGCCATCAGCTGCCGAGTGGAAGGGTATGAAGAACAGGGGGATCAACGGCTCTTCACCATCTCCATGGAGGTTGGGACGTCTGGGTTCCGGATTTTCTCCTTCTACGGCATCAATAGCCAAGGGGAACTCTCTTCTGATTCTGTGGAGGACAGCATGACCATCACCAAATAGACACAAAATGGAAATTCGTTTGGATCCGTAAAGCAAGGGCAGGCTGCTTTTTATGGCAGCCTGCTTTTTTGCATGCCCCATGGGGTGAAAAAGGGTGACTTTTAAGGGCTTGTCCGGTACAATAGGAAAAAGATATGGCTTTTTGATTTTATGGAACAGAAAGGAATCCTGCATATGTCCACAAAGAGAAAACGTCCCCAGGCGACGGAAAAACACATCTGGCTCGACTGTCAAGCGCCGGTCACATTGACGGTGTTTCTATTGGCACTTTTGGTATTTCTGGTGTCCGGAGAAGGAGAAGCACTGTTTTATCGGGATTGGTTTTCTCTGGTCAAGACTTCCTTTGCCGATCCGGCCCAGTATGTGCGGATGTTCAGCTTTGTGCTGGGAAGCAGTGGATTTACTTCCTTTATCAGCAGCTGGATGCTGTTTTTACTTGTAGCTCCCCAGGTGGAAGAACAAATCGGTCCGGGAAAATTTATTGTCCTTTTGGCAGCCACAGCCGGTGTCACGGGGTTCTTGGGCCTTTTATCGGGTGTCACAGGATGGATGGGCAATGGATGCCTGGTGCTGATGCTCATCCTTTTGACGGTTGTTTTCAGCCTGCAAGGGGGAAGGATTCCAGTTGTTTCAGGGCTGGTACTGGCTCTGTACATTTGGCAACAAGCGACTTTTTTCCAAGCAACCAGCCAAATCATGAGTCAGCTGATCCCCATAGGAGGGGCTGTCATAGGAGCTGTTTTAGGACTTTTTCTGCATCGGAAAAGGTAAAAGGGGAAGAACTGGTCCTTTTGTCTAAATTTCAGAGAGGAGTACCCTTCAATTCGTCAGAGAAACTGGAGGGAACCCCCTTGTAAATTGCAAAAAATCTGATTATAATTGGAAGAGTGAGACCGACAATAATTGTCAATAAAACCGAAAGGAGCACAAACATGAATTATTCCCAAGAAGTGGAAAAGATGTGCACTGTCGCAAAAGGACCCAATCACGGTCCTGCACCCATCCCGGAGGAAGGCAAGTGGGTCAAATCCTATGAAATCAAAGACATTTCCGGTTTGTCCCATGGTGTGGGCTGGTGTGCACCCCAGCAGGGCGCCTGCAAGCTGACTTTGAACGTGAAAGACGGCATTGTGGAAGAGGCCCTGGTGGAAACCCTGGGTTGCTCCGGCATGACCCATTCGGCCGCTATGGCTGCTGAGATCCTGCCCGGCAAAACCCTGCTCGAATGCCTCAACACCGACCTGGTGTGTGACGCTATCAACGTCGCAATGCGCGAGATCTTCAAGCAGCTGGCTTACGGCCGTTCCCAGACTGCATTCTCCGAAGGCGGTCTGCCGGTAGGCGCCAGCCTGGAGGATCTGGGCAAAGGTCTGCGTTCCCAGGTGGGTACTATGTTCTCCACCAAGCTCAAGGGTGTCCGCTACATGGAGATGGCCGAAGGTTATGTGACCTCCATCGCTTTGGATGAAAACGGCGAAGTCATCGGTTATCAGTTCGTCCGTCTGGGCAAGATGATGGAAGATATCCGTCACGGCGTCAACCCCGCCGAAGCCTACGAGAAGAACATTGGCTGCTATGGCCGTTACGAGGGTGCCGCCAAATACATCGATCCCCGTGAAGAATAAGCGGGCCATACTTATATAAGGAGGACACACGACAATGGCTAATGATGTAAAATTCGAAGGCAAGGAAAGAAGAATTGCCCAAATCGAAAAGTGTCTCGCCGAGTATGGCATCGCCAGTCTCGAGGAGGCCAAAGATCTCTGTGTAAAGGCCGGCTTTGATCCGGATAAGATTGTGAAGGGCGTTCAGCCCATCGCTTTTGAAAATGCTTCCTGGGCATATACCCTGGGCTGTGCCATCGCCTTGAAGAAGGGCTGCAAAACCGCTGCCGAAGCTGCAGAAGCCATCGGAATCGGCCTGCAGGCTTTCTGCATCCCCGGCTCTGTTGCAGAACAGCGTCAGGTTGGCCTGGGACACGGTAACCTGGGTGCCATGCTGCTGCGTGAGGAGACCAAATGCTTTGCCTTCTTGGCTGGCCATGAGTCCTTTGCCGCTGCGGAAGGCGCTATCGGTATTGCCCGTACCGCCAACAAAGTGCGTAAAGAACCCCTGCGCGTTATCCTCAACGGCTTGGGCAAAGACGCTGCTTATATCATCTCCCGCATCAATGGTTTCACCTATGTGAAGACCGACTATGACTTCTCCACCGGTACTCTGTCTGTTGTGGACGAGCGCGCTTTCTCCGATGGTGAACGCGCTCAGGTCAAGTGCTTTGGTGCCAACGACGTTTTGGAAGGCGTCGCCATCATGAAGCAGGAGGGTGTTGACGTTTCCATCACCGGTAACTCCACCAATCCCACCCGCTTCCAGCACTTGGTTGCCGGTACTTACAAGAAGTGGGCCATGGAAAATGGCAAGAAGTACTTCTCGGTTGCTTCCGGCGGCGGCACTGGCCGTACTCTGCATCCCGACAACATGGCTGCCGGCCCTGCTTCCTATGGCTTGACCGACTCCATGGGCCGTATGCATGGTGATGCCCAGTTTGCCGGTTCCTCCTCGGTTCCTGCTCACGTGGAGATGATGGGCCTGATCGGCATGGGCAACAACCCCATGGTCGGCGCCACCGTTGCCTGCGCGGTTGCAGTGGAAGAAGCCAGCAAATAAGCGGTTTCAGATCACTTTTTCCAATTGATTTAACGTAAATAGAGTGAGTCCCATCCTGTTAGGCAAAACGCCGATGATGGGGCTCACTTTTTTGCTTGACAAAAAAGAGGGAAAAGGGATATAATCGTATATAGTTAGCTTATACTAACTATATACGATTATATAGGAGGAATTTTAATGTCTTTGATCAACAAGGAAATCGGTGATTTTACAGTACAAGCTTACCATGAGGGATCTTTTAAGACGGTGTCGAAGGCCGATACAATGGGAAAATGGGGCGTATTTTTCTTCTATCCGGCCGACTTTACTTTTGTCTGTCCCACAGAGTTAGAGGATTTGGCCAATAAATATGCGGACTTCCAGGCGGCAGGATGCGAAGTGTATTCAGTTTCCTGTGATACTCATTTCGTGCATAAGGCCTGGCATGATGCATCCGACCGGATCAAGAAGATCAATTATCCTATGTTGGCGGATCCGACGCATGTGCTCTCGAAGGACTTTGAGGTATACATCGAGGCGGACGGTCTAGCGGAACGAGGGACATTCATTGTCAATCCTGAGGGGAAGATCGTCGCCTATGAAGTCAATGCGGGGAATGTGGGGCGCAATGCAGACGAACTATTCCGCAAGCTGCAGGCCTGCCAGTTTGTATACGAGCACGGCGATGAGGTTTGCCCGGCAAAATGGCAGCCCGGTGAGGAAACCCTCAAACCCAGTCTGGATCTGGTAGGACAATTATAATGGCGCAGTATGATCAAAATCTCTATGATGTGGTCATTGTTGGCGGAGGACCGGCAGGTCTGACAGCTGCTTTATATTTGGCCCGCGCCCGTTACCGTGTCGTTGTGGTGGAGAAAGAACATTTCGGGGGACAGATTACCATTACGCATGAAGTGGTAAACTATCCCGGGGTGGAACGCTCCAGCGGCACAGGGTTGACAGAGACCATGCGCAAACAGGCGCAGAGGTTTGGGGCGGAATTCTTGCTGGCGGAAGTGACCAGTCTGGATATGAGTGGAGAGGTCAAAACGATCCAGACCAGCCGCGGGGAACTCAGATGTTTCGGCGTGCTGTTGGCTACGGGTGCACATCCGCGTAAGGTGGGATTCAAAGGTGAGGAAGAGTTCCAAGGACGTGGAGTTGCCTACTGTGCTACATGCGACGGTGAATTTTTTACCGGCAAAGATGTATTTGTCGTAGGAGGCGGTTTTGCCGCCGCAGAGGAAAACGTATTTTTGACCAAATATGCCCGTCACGTAACCATCCTCATCCGGGAAGAGGCATTTACTTGTGCGCCGACCGTTGCCGAACCGGCTTTGAATCACGATAAAATCACGGTTCTGACCCAGACTGAAGTGGAAGAAGCCTCTGGGGATGACGCCCTGCGCTATCTGCGTTACCGCAACACACAGACCGGAGAGGTTACAGAATACCGGCCTTTGGAAGGGGAAACTTTTGGAGTATTTGTGTTTGCCGGTTACGAGCCTGCGACGGATCTAGTGCAAGGCCTGGCGGACTGTGATGAACAAGGATATATTGTGACCGACCGGGCGCAAAAGACAAGTTGTGACGGATTGTATGCCGCAGGCGATGTCTGTATAAAGTCGCTGCGCCAGGTGGTAACAGCGGTGGGAGATGGAGCGTTGGCAGCCACTGAACTGGAGCGTTTTGCCGCTGCCATGCAGAAGAGAACTGGACTGCATCCGGTACCTCCAAGTGCGGCAATGGCTGAGACGTCAGAGGAAAAGGAAAAGAAGGATGGAGAAGGAAACGGGCTGTTTACAACCGATATGTTGGCGCAGTTAAATGCTGTTTTTGCCAAGATGTCGTCTCACCTGCAGCTGCATCTGGGGCTGGACGATACCCCTCTTTCTACGGAACTGAAAGGCTATATGGAAGAGCTCTGCTCTTTGACGGAGAAACTCTCATTGGAAATCGACCAAGGATCAGCGGGTGATCTTCCTTGTGTAAGAGTATGCAGGGAAGACGGCAGTTGGACTGGACTTGCCTTTCACGGCGTACCTGGTGGACACGAGTTTACTTCTTTTGTGCTGGGGCTTTATAATGCAGCTGGACCGGGACAGGCTGTGGAACCAGAGATCCTGGAAGAGATACGCAGTATCACAGCGCCGGTAGACATGAAAGTATTGGTTTCCCTCTCCTGTACGATGTGTCCGGAGCTGGTTACAGCAGCGCAACGGATCGCATCTGAAAATGCCAACGTCACCGCCGAGGTATATGACTTGAACCATTTCCCTGCACTGCGGGAGAAATATAAGGTGATGAGCGTACCTTGCCTGGTAATCGACGATGGAAAAAAAGTTTCTTTTGGAAAGAAAAACGTTCGGCAACTATTGGAGTTGCTGAAATAAGGAGTTACGGTCTTACTACTTCAACGAAAAAGAGGAAAGCGTTGACCGACGCTTTCCTCTTTTTTATGTTTTGGGGTTAAAATGATCTGAATTGTGAAGCTGATTGATTCTATTTCAAGTCCTTTTTATTGGGCGATAATGTCTTATCTTCCTCTTTGCTTGAGATGGCGGCCAAAGCTTTTTTAAATTGGAAGGTGAAGAGAATGGCTGTAAAGGAGACGGCGATGAAATCCGCTACGGGTTCGGCCATGTATACCGCTGTTGTTTTGTCGGAAGAGAAGACCAAAGGCATGATGTAGATCAGGGGAATGAGTAGGATAAATTTGCGCATGACGGCTACTGTGATGGAAGCCTTGGCATTTCCCAAGGAAGTAAAGGCCATCTGACAGGCCATTTGGATGCCGAACAGAAGCAGGCAAGCCATGTAGATGCGGAGGGCCGTTTTCGTAAATTCCAACAAAGCGGGGTCCGAAGTAAACATGGCGGCAAATCCTTGGGGGAAAATCATGACAAGGAGCCAGAGAAGAGTGGAATAGCACAAACTAGCCTTTAAGAGAAGCTGAAAGGCAGACTTGACCCGATCCACATTTCGGGCGCCATAATTGTAGCTGATGATAGGCTGAGCGCCTTGTCCCAGCCCTTGAAGGGGCAGCATAGCGAACTGCATGACGCTGGTCAAAATGGTCATGGCCCCTACGGCGATGTCCCCGCCGTATCTCAGCAAAGAAGAATTAAAGCAGATGGAAATGACGCTCTCACTGGCCTGCATAATAAAGGCAGACAGCCCAAGCGCTAAACTGGGGAGAATAATATGAGCTTTTAACGCAAAATTTTCTTTCCGGATCTTAAGATGGGTCTTTTTGCCAAAGAGGAAGGCCAGTACCCAAATGCAGGACATGGCTTGAGAGATGATGGTGGCCAAAGCGGCACCTTGTACTCCCATGTGAAAAGCAAAGATGAAAACAGGATCGAGGATGATATTGGCCACTGCGCCGATCAAGACCGATAACATACCGGTTTTAGCAAAACCTTGAGCAGTGATAAAGGCGTTCATTCCCAATGTCATTTGGACGAAAATAGTGCCAACGGCATAGATATTCATGTAGCTGACGCCGTATTCGATGGTATTTTCACTGGCGCCAAAAGCCATCAAAAAGTCCCGATTCCAGAGGAGAAGGGCTGCTGTTAGGACGACTGAGACAATGATCTGTGTGATAAAACAGTTGCCCAATGTTTTTTCAGCCGATTTATGATCGCCTTTTCCCATAAAGATGGAGGCCCTAGGAGCGCCGCCGTATCCGACAAAGGCTGCAAATGCCGTTACGATCATGATCAGCGGCATACAGACGCCTACGCCTGTCAAAGCCGACGCCCCCACATCCGGGATATGACCGATGTAAATCCTGTCTACGATATTGTAGAGCATATTGATAACCTGTGCCGCCACAGTGGGAAGGGCCAATTTCAAAAGCAATTTCCCAACCGGTTGTGTTCCTAAAAAATCTTTGTCCTCATTCATGCTTTTTCCCTCCTTGCCATGGCGCTTTTGGTATTTTGTATGATCTGTTCATTAACCCGGTCGAACAACATCTGATCTTCTTGGGATATCCCCATGAAAATTTCCTCATGGAATTGTTGCCGGACAGCCTGCATCGACTGGAGGATGGGTCTGGAGGAGGAGGTCAAGGATAAATGGATCTTTCGCCGATCCCCAGTATCCTGTTCTCTCAGCAGCAATGATTTTTGGATGAGACTCTCAACAGCTTGGGATACGTTGCCTTTTGAAAGCATCCGAAGTTCCACGATATCAGCCGCCGTATCCTTGCCAGGATTGTTGTAGAGGAAACTGATAATGGCAGCTTCTGTTAAAGTGAGACGGTACTCATCGCAAATTTCTTTCAGCATGCTCTCGTGCAGTTTGATAATGCGCCGAATATTGGTTAAAAAATCGGTTGTCCGACTCACGATAAAGCCTCCTTTCAAAATAGTTCTAAAAAGAACAGTTTTATATAAAACTATTTTAATTAAATTCCATCCCTTGTCAAGAGGCGTCTTTTCAAAATTTTAATAAAAATATAGTTTCTCTTGTAGTGATTACCAATCTGATTTATAATTGTAGTAGAAAATATAGAGAAGTTGGCGGGAAAAGATCGATAATTAATATCTGGATATTGAATTATGAGAATTGTTTATGGTAAGATGAAAGGAAGCTTTTTAGTTGTCCGTACTCTAGAGAAAAGGTCGGTGATTTTTTATGAAGATTCAAGAGTCAGCAGAGAATTATCTGGAAGCTATTTTAATGTTGCATCATCAAAATGGTCTGGTCCGCTCCATTGATATTGTAAATAAACTCAAATTTTCAAAACCGAGTGTCAGTGTGGCCATGAAAAACCTGCGGGAAAATGGATACATTGATATGGATTCCGAAGGGTATATCACTCTGTTGGAAAAGGGAAGAGTCATCGCAGAAACCATATATGAGCGGCACCGCCTGCTGTCAGACTGGCTGATCGCCCTAGGGGTAACCCCGGAGGTAGCGGTGGAAGATGCTTGCCGGATGGAACATGTCATCAGTGCGGAAAGTTTTGACGCCATCAAAGCTCATACAAAAAAGAAGAGTTCTGAAAAGAAAGCGTAATGTGCATATATGGATTCCGAAGCAGAGGGGCTGTGTGGATCATTTCCACACAGCCCTTTTTTGTAAGATATTAGAAAAGTTACAAATAAACCGTCCAAATTACAAATGATTACAATGACCGACTTGTGCTTGCTTTTTGTATCAAAATCCAGCATAATAAATAAGAATTGTAAAAAGAAAATTTATGGTGGATTTTCGTCTGAAAATAGATTGCAAAAAGAAATTCTGGGAATTTGGGAGGAAATTATGAAGTCTCGTCAGAAGAAAAAAAGCAAGGTAGGGACGGCTTCTGCCTATCTCTTTTTAGCGTTGGTACTGATCTCGACGGCAGTGGTGATATTCGCTGTAGTGCGGGGCGTTATGGTGCCGATCGTCTGACATCGATGCTATGCAGTTGGTCTTAAATTTACCCTCTTAACAAACTGAGGAGGAATAGTATGAGAAGTTATTATCCTTACCGGAGAAAAAGCAAGTGGAAATCGGCATTGCCGTTTGTGTTAGCGGGAATTGTATTGATTGCTGTGGCGGTAACGATTTTCTTTTTATTAAATCGGACGGCAGTTCCGGCTTCGGCGCCAGTGGCCAGCAGCAGTTCGGAGGCGTCATCCGAGACCTCGTCGGAAGCTCCTCCCAGCAGCGCAGAATCTTCCGGCAATCCAGTAAGCAGCCAGGCATCTTCGGCTCCGGCAGTCGATGAAAGCAATTATGTAGCTTATACTGGGCCAATTGAACACATTTTTTTCCATCCACTGGTGGCTTATCCGGAACTGGCTTTTGACGGCGATGCCCAGGCTAAGGGCATGGACGACTACATGACCACAGCCACAGAATTCCAGCGGGTGTTGGAAGAGCTCTACCGCAACGATTATATTTTAGTAGATCCCAGCCAGCTTTATGGGGAACCGGATGAATCGGATGATTCTGGAAAAACATATGTGAAGAAAACCCTCAAATTACCTCCCGGTAAAAAGCCGGTTATTATCTCGGTAGACGACGTCAATTACTACGATTATATGAGGGAAAACGGCTGCAATTATAAATTGGTAGTGGGTTCGGATGGACATATTGCTGCCATGGTAAAGAATCCCCAAACCGGCAAAGAAGAAATCCGCACCGATACGGAAGTATTCCCGATGATCAACGAATTTTTAAAGAAGCATCCTGATTTTTCCTACCGAGGCGCTAAAGCGGTGGTGGGGTTAACGGGTTATAGCGGAATCTTGGGATACCGTACCCAAGTGGGATCCCCCAATCGGGAATCGGAAATTGAGGCGGTTAAGCCGGTCATCGAATGCCTCAAACGGGATGGATTCACCTTTGCATCCCATAGCTACGCCCATGGACATATGTCCAAAAAAGGGGTAGACTATATGACAAACGATTGCCAGATGTGGAAGGATGAAGTAGAATCCCTGGTAGGAAAAACCAATGTTTATCTCTTCCCGTACGGAGAATATCCTAAAATTGGTTCGGAACCCTTTAACGTACTGCTTCAATACGGTTTTCAGCATATCTCAGGGGTCGGCATCAATGTATACCAAAAGATGTACGACGGCTATCTGTTTAACGACCGCAAGAATATCGACGGCATCACCCTGCGCAAGTGCTTGGAACAGGGACCGGATTATATAAAACCAAATGGCAAGGAAGCGGTGCAGAA
>OFML01001570.1_pt1 | contig 12474 bp, 21 predicted proteins | sample 1541831 | NCBI WGS metagenome assembly OFML01 (sample SAMN04209237, study PRJEB22552) | human gut metagenome | biome: gut; material: feces | host: Homo sapiens | place: USA: Oklahoma | reverse complement strand
GATATGAAAAAGAAATTTTTTGCTAATTTATGGTTGACTTTTCATAGCTGGTCTCCTATAATGAATTAGTGCTATTTTCTGGCGTTATCAAGTTCAGATGTTCCGTAATAAACTGAAACGACTGCGGGCATCTTTTAGAATAAGATTTTGGATTATAGATGCTTTGTTCGAAAGCTTCTGCAAATCCTTCCAGTGCGCTCGTAGTTCCATACTGACTTGTGATTTCTGTCTCCCAGATATTCTTCCATTCTTCCGTACCGGAGATATAACTAAGCTTTCCATCTACATAATGCCCGATCTCATGTGCCACGGCATTCGCTCCATTCTTGGTGTCCTCTACGCGGATCTCTTTAACCACGCTGTCGTAACCGCTTGCTATGGCGCTGTATCCCCACCCGGCAAACCATGTGTCTTCCAAATGTTCTGTGGAAATGGATAAATGCCAGCCGTCCAGCTGATACGATTCCCGTACATTTTCCGGAATCTTACAGTAATTGGCCATCATCCGATTATAATTGGCTTCAGAGACGTCTCCAATCACATCAACAAACGAATACTGCGATGTTGCTGCCGCTTCTGATGGAAATGAAGTCAACAGCAATCCCGCTGTCAGAATAAATAAAATAATTTTCTTTCCCATAATTCCTCCTCTTTTATTATTATGAAAGATTTTGTTTTCGAACACTTCTTATCAAAATATTAGTTCTGTAATTAATATGAAAGAAAACGGAGCTGTGGCATTTTTCTGCACAAAAGTTCTTCTCGGAAATAATGAATTGTGGTAAAATAAAAGCCATAACAATACGGAGGAAAATGCATGGAACGAGAAGAGATTTTGAAATATATTCTCCCGGTATTTTTACCAGATGTCGAATTACAGGAAGACAATAATATATATGATACGGAGCCGGAAAAACTCGTCGTTTATGAATGGAAAAAGCTTCCGGTCTGTTTTCGGTCGTCCCGCGAACCGAAATTATACAGAAATTCTGATCTTAGCTACTATGAGATTGATAAAAGAACCATGTTTGATGCTGCCGTGAAAAATATGGAAGAAGAATACGAAATTTATATAGAATGCATTTATAATGATTCAGATTTTGTTAGATACTTAAATAAGGACGAACTGAAAGAAAACGGGGGATATGATCCGTATAATTTATATTGTGTGGGTGTAGACCTATTTCCTTTATCTGGGGCCGAGGCAATTCTCTCAGAAGTCTATCTAAATAAGACTGCCGAAAAATTTGGGGAAGATTTTTATGTTCTCGTTGATAGTGTCAATAACATGAAAGTCATCCCTTGTTCTGCCGTCTATTCTCTCAATGCACTCTCTATTCTGTCAGAAGCAAAAAGAATTGCAATAGATGATACCGTTTCGTTTTTCCACGGCATTTTCAGATATTATATCGCGGAAAGAAAATTGCGCTTAATTTCCAGAACAAAATAAGCAACAAAAAAGACCCAGGGCCCGGGTCTTTTTCTTATGGACGATCATGCAGCCTGCAGGATACCGGTTATCCGAAAATAACCACCATGGGATACTTACATATGCTCCGCAAACCTTTCGATGCAGGATTTTATCGACGATTCAGGATTGATCGGCGCGTTTTGCTTTTTGCAGTTTTCACACCCCTTTGTCCACTCTGCGACGATATACGGTGTTATTAAACGTAGCAAAACAATTATGCCAAGATAATTCAAAAGAAGAAAATTCAAAATTGAGCATTCAGCATTAAGCATTCGATCATTGAACATTCATCACCATGTATTGTTATATACATATTCTGGCTAATATCAAATATATTTGCTAGAAGATGAAATTCAGTTATCAGCTGAATCAGTCACTCTTTGATTATATAACCGGTCCCCAAAGAGCGAAACGGCGGTATGTAAATTCTGGTTTTCACATGATCGCCCATTTTTATATCGCAGGGGAAGTTTAACCTCCCCCGCCACCGTAATCAATACGGCGGTAACCTTAGTCAATTACGATCTTCGTGGTGCAGTTGCTGATCTGCAGCTTTGCATCTACGGTAGCCGTAAACTCTTCGATATAGGCTTCCAGCTCCTCGATCTTCGTTTCCAGATCCAGGGGATTTACCAGCGATACCTCGTTGCTCTTTCTCATAGGATCCGCAATGGAATTGTAATCCTCAGGAGAAACTTTCGCATCTTTTCCATAAGATGTTTCCACCAGTTTTGTGATCTTATCCTCGAGGGCAGCATTCTTTTTATTCATAGAAAGAACCGCATCAGCCAGCTGTCTCTTCATTGTATACAGCAGATTCTTTTTGTATGCAATAGAGGTCTTGGTCTCGATTGCCTTTGCAACAGTCATCTTCTCGCCGCAGATTTCCACTTCGGTCACGGCATTGGAAGCAACGATTGCTGCCTTGATCGTCTCTCTTCTCCTGATCAGGTCCATGATAGAATCGTAGGAACCCTGCGCCTTTTTCTTGAAATCTTCCTTGCTCTGCGCCGGAGTTACCTTTTTATCAGAATCCTTTGCGTCAACAATGAATTTTGCATCGCTGATTTCACGTTCAATTCTTGCATCCAGGGTCTTCAGTTCATTTAAGCCTTCAGTCACCAGCATCTCTTTAGCCATTCTTTCTCTCCTTATTGATTGTATGTGTTTTTAATTGTTTCTTGCAATATTATTATGACAGAAAATTTTTGAAAACGATTTTTCAGCACAGAATTTTGTAAAAGAGAAACCCGCAAAAAGCGGGTTTCTTATAATCATTTTTATAATATATTTTCTACTATCTGTTCCGTATCTTTCTGCAATCCCAGAGGATCCTGCAATTCATTTCTACTCTTCTGTCTGTTCATGACTACGTTAATAGACTTAAATAACTCTTCTTTTGCCATCAACATATATCCCTGTAAAAATAACAGACTACCTCTTACTTCAGATAAATCTTCTGTAATCTTATGGACCATCTGTTTTCTTTCCTGCCAGGGAAGTGTTTTTGCTTTACGCATATATTTCGCAAGACTAAACTGTAATTTGCTTAATGATATGAATACATCCATTTCTGTTCTATGTCTTGTGTCCAGTTTTATATCCTTTTCCTCGATACCAAGGACATTCATAACATAATACTGTGCCAAATAAACATCTGTTAATTCCTCATATACCCCATATTTATTTCTATCTTTGCCGGATATATATTCTCCAAAGCTTTCGATGAGTTCCGCACATTCTTCTATAGCGATCAGTAAATTGTTATATCCTCTTTTAGATCCGGTTACAGGATAAATAGAATCACTGATAATTTTTTGAAACTCTGTCATGGGTATTCTCGTAGCGTCTGCTTCCATAAATCTTTGTCTGTAAATTTCTCTATTCATATAATATTTCTCCATTATCTACGTAAAATTGAGCCGTTCCTTCTTGTTCTTTTTTCTTTTGATATTGTAATAATTTTTGTATATCTTTTCCGGTATGGACCATCGTTTTTAGTCCTTCTTTATAACCAATATCAATTCCTGATGTATTATCTCTTACATAACAATTATGAATTGCATCTATAACTGCCTGATAATTATGACCAGCCCCTGGATAACTTTCAATCCGGAAAACACCCAAAAGCAACGCCGGATACGCCATTTTATTTCCGGATAGATATTTTTTATGTACAATATTTACCATAGCTTCCGCCTGGTCTACTAATCTTTTGTAAGTCATTGAATCTTTATTACTCCTTTACAAAAGAAAACCCGTCAAGAGCGGGTTTTCTTATAATTATTCTTCAGCAATAGATAATCTCTTAAGTTTTCTGTCAAAAAAATAAACAGAATCAGAAAGAAACTCTTCGGGGAGTACTTGTGTCTGGTTGACGGTATTTACCATGTCTTTAAGTCCAGTCACACCATTTCTGAAATCTACAGGAAGGACAATGATCTCGTGAATACTTGACGGCAGGATATAGAGATCACTCTTAAGCATATCTGCTGCTTCCGACAAAACATCTTCACAAAGCATTACGCTTGCTCCATGAGTTACGTATTTGGTTTTTACAATGAGCATAGGGATTTGTTCCAAATCCTCTTCAACACCAACCATCTCTTTAAGAATCTGGTCAAGTGTAACCACCTGTTTTTGTTCACGGACATTTTTTACAGCAAGATGATATAATTCATCTTCCGTCATGCCATGGTAATCAAACATTTCATTCTTAATAAGAAGAAAATGATCGGTTTCCAACATAATTTCGTAAACAACCGCCAGATCAAGAAAAAATCTGTGCGGACAGTTTTTTAACAATTCCTGATTCTTTTTTGCATTGATCAACTTAGGAATAATGCAGTTAGAATTCTCTTTAATCTTCTTCAGGATAATGTCCGGATCCGGTTTGTTGTCCATTGTATTTATAATGGTTTCTGCAAACATACGGATAGTTTCCTTGAAGTCGTGATTACTGCAAAAGCTGTCGTACATCCTATCGATATAAAATATCGGCGTACATTTGCTACCGTCGTCAACCAGAATGCCGGTCAGCTCAATTCCATTATTTTTATTTGTCTTTTTCTCGCTAAATGTGAGATTTTTATATCTGTCCGGCATATATTCCGGAAGCCCGTTTCTGAGTTCTTCTGCAAATTTTTCCTTTGTCATGATATTATCCTCCATTTTTCTCTTTGATGCCATTAATATGGCAGAAAAGTATATCTGAAATACAAAAGGCATCCTTTACGGATGCCTTAAAATTTAATGTTTCTGCTACGAAATACTATACCATTCGCCGTTTACGTTTACCTCGTAGTCGGCTTCGGTCGTATCTCCGACGATCACATCGCAGTTTTCGATCATTTTCTCCAGTTCTTTCAGGGATGTTCCGTCCGGCACTTCTACTTCTTTGTAATTCGTTTCTTTAAATATCACTTTCATATTTTCTCCTATCCCATAACCATTCCATCATCGTTAAGAAAACGTACATCGCAAAATTCCTGTGCCGTGTAATCGATATGCGAATCTGCGAAAACAGTATATGCCTGATATTTATGGGGTCCGTATTCCTGTACGTGTTCGACGAGTTCCGTTCCGTGATCATATCCATCCGGATCTTTTTCCCTGTCCTGAGCCGCTAATTTCACCAGCAACTCTTTGACATCTTTTCTTGTGCCGCGAAAACGGTACATAGTGACGCCGTCAGCGTCCGTGTTACTTATACCGATCAGCCAGTCAGTAATTAGCCAGTCAGTAATATAATCACTCATGTTTTTTCCTCCATTATTATCCTACATATTCCTCATACATCACCAGATACTTTATCGGTGCTTTCGCTGCGTTCTTCTTTTTCTCTTCATTCAGTTCCTGTACCAGCTTATCAATCTTTTGTTGATATCCCGCAAGACGCTTCTTGAAAGTATCCGAACGAAGATCAAAATCACAGACCGGGCACCTGTTTGCCTGAATGTAGGTTTTATTGATCTTTGAGCCACATTTGCGGCAGCCAATGTAATCTGCTTTCTGGTCTTTCACATTATTATCCAGACCGTACCGGATCTTCTTTTCGGTTTCTGATTCAATTTTTTCTTTTAATTCAATAATTCGTTTTGTTTTATTGACAGATTCAAGATCACGGAAAGCTACATAGCCGGTATAATTGCGGCTCCACTCACTCCGTCTTCCTTCCAAAGTTGCTTCTGCTTCTTCATATCCGTTGAAGACTTTCTGTGGGCAGATGTGTCTGAATGGATTAATTCTGCATCCCATATTAGGAAATTCCGCGAGATTTGCATTGCTTCTTACAGCGTATCTGATCCTTTCCGCCGCTTCGTCTAATTGTTTCTTTTTGATATCATCAATTACTATACTTCCGCCGACCCAACTCATTTTATTCCTCCTATAATGTTTTAAAATCACGGTAATTATTTATCCGTTTCAATTCTCTGTACAACGCTCCGTCGGTGACATAAATATCACCTGTGTCATCAACCCAAACTTTATTTCTGGCAGTGCTAATGGTGACAAGGTTAGAATAATCTTTATCAACGGTTGCATCGTATTCGCTGTCTTTTTTGATATACAGCGTCAGGTCATGTTTTGTGCCAAATCCCAGAACTTCTAGTTCTTCGTTTGCTTTTAATTCATCACATTTATCGACAATGGAATCGATAGATGCATTTTGTAAAAGATATTTTCTCATTTATTTTTTTCTCCGTTATATTTTTTTAATTTCCATGTAACATCCATTCATGCATTTATCGTACTGTCTGATATCGTATAGTGCCGAAAACGGGATCTGAATCATTCCTGTTTCCTTAAGGATATTTAGGTACTTGTCGATATCGAAATGTCCCTGCATAAAACCATATCCAGACAAAGGTCTTGTTCTTTCGCAGTCACACAATCTGTCATGGTACGTGATTTGGTTCTTCTTAAGAAATTTGACATACCTGTCAGACAAACCATGGTTTTCTTTTGGGTTGTTTTCACTCCATTCCGAAGAAAGAAACGATTCTCCCTGGAATAATTTCAGTTGCCAGAGTACCTCTCTTTTACTACGGATCCGTCTGGAAATTCCGTTAATTGCATGCATATAATCATCCATTGTTCCAGGTTCCCAATTCTTCCGGCTGATATTTTTGTGATCTTTATATTTCGTTGTGTCAATTCTCATAATATAAACCATTTATCTTCCTCCATTTTTCTTTGATTTGTAATACTATTATGAAAGAAAAACACAGAATAAAAAATGCGCCGGATATTGACCGGCGCATTACGTTTAGCATTAATTTTTGTTGACAGATACTTCTGTTGTGCATATTGCAAACAAAATCGTAAGAATGATGTATGTTCCTATGCCGTTTATTACAAATCCCGAAACAATGTGATTTGCAATTATAAGTTCGGCAAAGTTTGCAAAAATTGAGATGATGATTGCCACGATCATAAAAAACACGATAGCGCTCTTGGTAATGGATATTTCCAGCTTGTGGATGATAAAAATAAGCAGTTCTGCCAATAAGCCAATTGCTGCCCATGTAAGTACAAAAGTTACAGCTACGAGAGCCAGTGTCCGGTAAGAATCATAAGCGATTCTTTCAGGAAACAAAGCTGCGGCAATCCAGATAATAAACATTTCGATAAGTAATCTAAAAAAAGTTTTTCATATTATTTTTCTCCTATTTTGATTCAAAATATCTGATATTTGTAATCATATCTTTTTGAAGTTCCCAGAAAGTCGCCTGAACATAGCGGCCGTTAGTAAACCAATCATTCTTTTTCTTGGCTACGTTAAAAATATTCTGCCAGCTTTTAACAATTACGTTTTCTTTTTCCTTCGGATTCAATGAATCGAACCATTCCTGTTTTTTGTTCCAGTCATCTTCGGAATAGCTGTTATCAAACCAGATATGGTTCAGAACATAATGCCAGCTGCCGTAATCTGATAAAAGAACGTCTTTGTCGTTGATTTCAAATTCGATGCAGGCATAGCTTTTTCCTGGAGTTCCAAGTCCCGTCGTTCTGAGATCCGGTTTCTTATGTTTCCAGTCTCTCGTATGCCAGGCCCACAAAGGAAGTTTCAAACCATCCGGATGCGGAATATTTCGTTTGTCCATCTCAACGGCAATCCAGAGATATGCGTCATGAAAATCATTGTAATACTCACTTTTCTCCGGATCGCAGGTAAAAACGCCGTCTCTTTCGAGAATATTAACAACCTCAACCGGCTGTATTGTCCACAATCTCATGTTTTCTCCTATTTGCTGTATCTTTTCCTTTGTCTAAAAGAATAATATTGCACAGGTTCTATCGCATACGGTGCAATATCTTCACATTTTCTGGTATCAGGAATGTTCATTCCACGAAATTCAACCCAAATTCCATGTTTTTCGATTTCTTTATTTGAAATCATACCATTACTGTTTTTAATAAAAGATTCATCACAAAGAAAATATTTTCTATCATAACAGCAACTGCCTAAATCTTCATGACTTATCATATCCACAACAACTTTCGGAGCTGTATCTCCGCCGTATAAAACAACATCACCAATTGTAGGTATATATTTTTCCATATTATTTCCCTCCATTTTTCTTTGATGTAATTATTATGACAGAATGACAGGTACAAAAAACGCCGGAATTAAACCGACGTTTTTCAACTATATTCGATTATGAAAAATTATGTTCCGCATATGAATAAAACGCAGAATCGCCGATGATAAGATGATCAACGAGTGGAATTCCCATAATATCCGCCGCACTTTTCAAACGTTTTGTTGTAGCGTTATCGTCTGCACTCGGAGACGGATCGCCTGAAGGGTGATTATGTACCACCACGAAGGACGAGGCGCCTAAGAGGCATAAACGGACGAATACTTCACGCGGTCCCAACTGGGAAGCATTGACGGAGCCGTGAGTCAACTCGAAAAGACCAATCGGTTTCATTTTAGTATTCATGGCAATCAGCCATACATATTCTTCTGCTTTCCTGTCTGCATGAAAGACATCATTCATCATTCGAACGATATTTTCCGGGCAGTTCAGATTATTGATCTCGTAATTGCTGCTATTTTCCTTTACCACAGCAGTAATTTTATCGTCAGTCAATTCTGTGGTATATCTTGTAATCCTCATGTATTATACCTCGTTTCCGTTTTTGTCAGTAATGTTCATAATGTCCGACAAATATGTGTAGTGAAAATTCGTAGTTTCATCATATTCACCGAACATCTTTTTCGATTTTTCTCTTGCTTCCTTCGGGGAATCTGCTTCTACGCGGACATCAACCTGCGCAGCAAATGTAACGGTATATATTTCGGAAGGCGCATTGTTGGATGAATCCAAGAAAGATTCGTATGCACAATGTAAGCGGCAGTATTCCGGATTCTCCGGTGTGAATTCTCTGATCGTTGTATTTGCGCGATCCATAACACCTTCACTGACTTCATAGATATTTTTGCTTTCAATGTCATAGAATAACTGATATTCTGTATAATCACAAAACATCACGAAGTTTTTAGCGGCAAACCAGTTTTGATTTAACATATTATTTTTCTCCTATTCACAGTTGATAAACTGTTCGATTTCTTCTTTCTCGATACCGATTCCATTGAGTAATTCCATCAGGGCATTAACGGTATCTTCCTTATTCATCACCTGTACCCAGATTCAGTTCAGGATGTTCGATATTATCATTTTGCCATCCAGGTCCAGCGTGAAGTTTTCGAAAATATAATTTTTGAATTCTTCTTCCATTTCGTTTCCTCCATTTTTCTTGTTACTGCCATTAATATGTCAGATAAATGAGAGCAAAAGAAAACGCCGGCGCAAACCGACGTTTCAATCTTATATCCAGCCTTCTTCTTTCAGCCGTTTTTTGTTCTTTCTGCAATAGTGGCATAACTGAAGATCCTTTCCAACACTCCAGCCGTCTCTTCTTGCAATGCGGGTCATGCGTTCCTTTGAACAAATTCTTGTTCTGGAAATACATTCTCCGCAGCCGTCGCATACAATCTCTGTGCAAAAAGCCATTCGTTTCTCCTCCGTTTCTCTTAATCGCACATAATATGACAGAAAAATATGGAGAAAAGATTGTTTGAACTTAGCGGGCAGCATAATCCTCAAATCTACGAAGACATTTTGTGTCGCCGAATTCTCCTGGGCATCCGCCGAAATGTTCTCTGCATTTGTCGCATGAAAAAGCTGCAAGGGTATTTTTAAAATACGGAGTCAGTTTGTCGCATTCTTCCAGGAGAGACAGAAAGTTGTAATATTTGGCAGCCGTCATCTGTTCAATTCTGGATTCGAGATCCTTCAAATCTGAAATTGATGCTTCTTTCATTTTTTCTAAGTTGTTCATAATTACCTCAGCAATATTTTTATATGATTATTATGACAAATAAAGCGATGAATAACAAAAGTTCCGAACCAGATGGTTGCGGGACTCTTTTCTACTGTCCTGAATATGCTCTGCTTTCTGATGCCACTTGAGTAAACATTTTTCCCATTCCGGCTCATTTAGCCATTCATCATCTTTTGATACCATAACTCGTCCGTTCTTGTCATACAGTGTGTTCTTCCCGGCAATATCATAAGCTTTCTCATTATAAACGGCGCTTTGCGGATTTGCGGCAGTCTTTTCATCCACGATTACTCTATCTATCTCCGAGTCCTCAAATGTTTCTGCCAGGTATTTGATAGGTGATCCTCATTGTTTTTTCTCCTCAATTCATCTATCTTGCTATTTGTATTATAACAAAATGAGGATATTTAGCAAATCTCTGCACAAAAATTCACCATTTAATCCTTTGTCCGCAATTTTCGCAAGTCTCAATAAATCTGCCGTTTACAACTCCAAGCGCTCTTTTGCATCTCGGACAATACCAGTAGCTATATCCGTTCAGTGGCTTTTCCGGTATCGTTTTGTCGTCGTGGCTGATTTTATAATTACGGATTTCGGATCTTTCCATATAAAATTTTTCGCACATGTCTTCGCTCCACTTAAAGTTTAATGCCATTTTCTGCCGAAAATTCCTGAAGCTTATCTACTGTTTCGGAAAGATATTTGGTCGTTTCTTTTGTTTCTGCATAACGTTTCACAGTGACTGCTCGCAAATAAGAATCGTATAATTGATTCCATTTATCTGCGATTTCTTTTGGAAGCGGTTTATCAAGCACGAATACGATCTTGTGCAGAACATCGTCTCCTGCCAGCCAGGTTTTCATTTTTCCATTTTCCCATATTTGCAAAGTCGGATAATTCGGAGATTCCAAAACCTGCTTAATAGCAAGTCTGATATCCATAAGATCTGTACTGACGCAGACAACGTCGCAGCTTTCTTTGCCTTCTGATAACAATATATAAATTTCCATACAAAATTCCTCCTACAAGATTCTTTATATCTTTATTATGACAGATTTGATCCGCGCCGCATAACTTCTGCATAAAAATTTCATATGCCGAAGCGCTGCGAAATGTTCCGTCTGCGTCCCGTTTTCGCTTTTCCTGCGTATACCTCTTTATCGGTTCATTTATATTCGCACGTATGTTCGGCTAGTTATTCTCCAAATATTCCTCCGCCCGTATCCCGTCATTGCCTCTCCCGGTATCGTTTGCGGAAGTAGCAGTGGCATGATTTTTGATCCAGTATTATTACGTCTGCGAATAAAAATTGTGGAATAAATGATAAAAATACTGCTGATACGAGGTGTATGCATTTGGAACAAAAACGGCAGATGAACGGGACAATATACGGCGCATTTGTCGAAAAACATTTTATGAAGGGGACAATAAGTTGTCCTTTTTGTTCTGCCTTTTTTGACGAGAGGGACAATACATAGTTCCTTTCGGAGAATATGCGATGGGAACGTGGGCGGAAACTGCGTATAAGAGGGACAATATATTATCCCTCTTTTTATGCGGTCGCGTTGGGAAAAGACGGAAAAAGGATACGCTGAAAGGGACAATATTATGTCCCTTTCAGTGAAAGAAAGGCGTATAAAGGGGACAATACTATTGTCCATTTCGCGGAATATGTGCGTAAGAGGGACATTATATTGTCCCTCTTATTACGCCGTTTTTGAGCGAATCGTGCATGAGGGGAGCAATATTATGTCCCTTTCAGATAAATGACGGGAAATGTATTAAAGGGGCAATATATTGTCCCTCTTGTGAAATACGCGGGGAAACGCAGTAAAAATGAGGGGACATAATATTGTCCCTTTCGGATACGGAGACATAATAAGAGGGACATATTGTTATCCCTTTGTTGCGTCGTTTATGTGCGGAAAGCGAATTTGGGGGCAATATATTGGCTCCTTTGTGTATACGGACAGCGAATGAACGGGACAATATAGTGTCCCTTTCGAATTTTTGTCCTTTTTTCGCTGCGGACAGGATAATGTATTGTTCGTTTTATGCGGAAATGCCGGGAAATGCACAGGAAACGCAGATAATATTGGATATGAGGATGGTGTATGCATTGGGAGAATAGACGGAACGAGTGTGCTCATTTAATATGTGAATGATGTATGCGTTGGAAGAATAGGCGGAATAATACGGGAAATGGAGGGCTTATACCGGCTTTTCCAGTGCTTTTCCGCTATTATTTATCCGGAAGAGCAACCATCGCTAAAGGATCCGGTAATGTGCCGTTATCGAAGTTTACGTAGATTCCTGCGGAGTAACGGGAATAGTCGGGAAACGATACGGGAATGATCGGTACGTTTTGACGGAGGAGACTGCGATAAGATGCGAAAACGGCAGATTATCGGCGTTCCTCTTCGTTTTCCGTATTCGAAGATATACGTAGATGAATACTGGGGAAAAATATAAAAAAATGATCGGTGAACGCTTTGATTTATGATAGTGAGATATGCAGATGAAGCATGGACGGCAGATTGCGCGGTCGGTGGATTGTTTTATGTGGATGGCTTCCTGAGAAGGTTTTGTACGGAGAAAAAATGAGGAACGGCTCGCGGACTGCGTGGACGGGTATGATTAGATACGTA
>OFML01001551.1_pt1 | contig 12581 bp, 16 predicted proteins | sample 1541831 | NCBI WGS metagenome assembly OFML01 (sample SAMN04209237, study PRJEB22552) | human gut metagenome | biome: gut; material: feces | host: Homo sapiens | place: USA: Oklahoma | reverse complement strand
CATCCTATATATGTCTTCAGAAACGCATTCCTGACAGGTTTTTTCAAAAAAATTTGAAAAATTTTTCGACAGAGTTCTGTAACAGGATGTAGAACGATTTTGGGAACAGGAATGCGCGCTCGTTTTCAGCAGGGAGAGAGAAGAACGTGCAGCGATCTTTGCGCGTCAAGTGCCGATGCCTGCTTTTATAGCCCCAAATAATACAGCAGAAACAGGGCGGGGGCGGCTTCCAGCAGGGAGCGGCCGATGGCCATGATCGGATGGGATACTATTTTATGAAATCGATCGGCGCTCTGTGATTCTCCCTGCAGCTTCCACGGGATGGAGATCGCAAAAAGCGTCGGCAGCGTAAACTGGATGAGCCACCACAGTAAAGCGCAGAGCATGCCCCAAACTGGGGAAACGTGTGCGCGCATCCGGAGAAGCAGAAAGCTCAGCGGAAAAAGGAAAAAACCGAGCATCAGGCAGACGTCCTGCAGGATCGTTGCCGGAATAGACGGGATGATCCTGCATCCGCAGCCGGGGCATGGCATGGCAGGACAGTTCTGCCATCTTCTTCGCGTAAAGCTCACGTTCCGCAATCTCTCCCGGAACGTATTGCCGTCAACGGGATAATGGTCATATTGGTGCATGTTGATTCCTCCCTTTTCAATAGAGCGGCGAGCAATGCTTCGCTGGCGTAGGAGCTGCTATCAGGGGAAAAATGCGCGCAGGGCTTCCCGGTCGAACAGGTAAGCGACCAGCGGGATCGCCAATATGAGGCTCACAAAAGAAATGATAAAAAAGGAGACAGATCGTCCGCGGTGGAACTCCTCGTTGTCTGCCTGCAGTTTCCACGGCAGAACGCGAAGCGGAAGCCAGTGCGCCAGCCCGAACAGAAGCAGGAGTGCGAACAGCCGGAAGGGCTGCAGACCGAAGAGACCGATCTTGGAAAGAGTACTTGCAAGCTTCAAAGCAGGAACATAGAGCAGCCCAAGCATGGTTCCGAGTACCAGCACCAAAACCAGCTGTACGATACGCTGCAGCATCGTGGGCACATATCTCGCGCCGCAGTGGCCGCAGGAAAGGGCCAGATGGAAACGATTTGTCAGAAAGAAGCTGAATGAGAGCGGGATATTCCGCTTGGCAGAGCATTGCGGGCAGCTGCTTAATTCCATAAGAATCCCTCCTTTATCACATCAGGGCCGTCACGGCAAACATCAGAAGAGACAGCCCCAGCGCCGTGAGCATGGACCAGACGATCGTGGGCAGCAGATATTCCTGCTGTTCCAAGGGCTTATTTCCGGAAATCGGACGCCACGTTCCGAAGCGGCGAAGGAGAACTCCACTGAGTCCATACATCGCAAGCAGCACAACCAATGACAATATGCTGGAAAAGGGATAGGCCGTAATTCCTGCAAGATATTCATTGATCCAAACACCCAGAGAATAGATGATCGTTACGATCACGCCCAACCGGGGCGACGGAACATAGTATGTTCCGCAGTTTACGCATTTCACGGCCACTGAAAACATGTAAAGGAACTTGAAACTCTGTGTGGGAAATGGGTCCTGCGTTTCCTCCGGTTCGCATTTGGGACAATAATCCAGTTCCAGATCAACTTCGCGCATGTGGGGTCTCCTCTCATCCTATGTAGATATCGTGTTTTCACAATTTTGCAGTTTTCTGAGATTCTCCTCCCATACCTCGTCCCCAAGCGCCTGCGCGCACAGAAGGCTTCCCGCGATCGCCCGATGGAGTGCCGCCGAGTTCTGAAAAGCCTGCAGCCTTTCGAGGATGAGAAAAGCGCCCGGCCAATTCATGTCGCGCAGCCATGCCAACAGGTTTTCCAAACAGGCGTCTAATTCCGCATCCGACCGCATTGCCAGAGCGTTTGCGCAATTGTCCCACACGTTTTTGTTGTAGTGCTCCATGCAGGGCTGCAAAAAGACTTGAAAGTTTTCCACCTGCGCCGCCTGCGCAAGTCCGGCGGCCTGCTCCTCGGCGCTGTTGTTCCAGTCCAGCATCCCCATGATCGCATCGATCTCTGTCATTCTTTACATCCTCCGGCACTCACACGAACCACACCGGGCTGAGCGCAATTGGGGGCCACCATGCCCGTTCCTTCAAAGCGCGGGTTCTGCCGAACGGGGAATAGTACAGGCTTGCCCTGCCGTTCAGCCACGCGGTACTGACCTTTACGCGCCAAACCGATTCGCCGAGCTTCCGAAAGCACAGCTTTACCTCCGGTGGCTGGGAATAGTCGGAAAAGCGCTTTTTTCGCTTTCCATCAGCGCAGCAAACAGCGGCTCTGTGATCTCAGCGGCCCTTGCAGCGCAGTCCGCCGGTGCGTTCTCCTCCGGAACGAAATACAATGGACCGATTTGGAGCGCCTGCTCCCGGAATTTTCTGGGCAGTGTCGTTCCAAGATAGCGGATCGGCATGGCGGAAAGCTGCTGGCATATGTTCTCAAGCTGTGCCTGATTCCCACGCAGGTAGCGCCGCGTGATGCCCTTGCGCCAGATCATGAATGCAGCGGCAAGTGCGGTCCAAAATGCGGCCCGGTTGGCAAAATATAAGAATACGACCGCGTTGTCATTGATCTCAATGTCCACGTGAAAGAGGGAAAGAATCGGCAGGATGGCCCGAAGCAGCACATAGCTGCCGCCGATGGCGACCATCAGCACAAAGGGAATCCGTCTCAGGGCGAGCTTCATCGCAGGGTGCTCCTTTCTTTCTGTCGGAAGTTACTGCTGCGGGGAGGGTGGGACATACGGCGTTGTCAGCGACGGAAAAAGCAGATCAGCGCAAAATAGGCAAAATAGAAAGTCAAAGAAATGCCAAACCAAATGAAAATCCGCTTTTGGCTTTTTCGGTCGCTGCGAAACTGCAGCTGTTTGGCTTTCAGACCCGTGGGAAACTCCTGCCACCGCCCGAAGGTCAGAATGGCACGCTCGATCAGCTCGCTGATCGCGAAGAGTGACAAGCAGGTGAGCAGAAGCAGAACGAAAGCCAGATATGCCGGACCGTCAGTCCTGACAGCCAGGTTGAGGAGCCAGATAAGGATCGGAAAATACGCTGCAGCGGGAAGCAGAAAAAGGCCGTTCCGGTACCAGTACCACAGCTTCGGCGGGCGGATCAGCTCGCCGCAGATCGCGCAGCGGCCGTACCATACGTCCTCCAGAAAAATGTCCTGCCCGCGCCGAAAGCGCGTTTTCGCGTCGGGAATGCTGCCGTCCTTTGCGGCAGGGATATGCCGATGCTCCATATGCTGCACGCCCCTCTTGTGGTTAATGTAATGTTACGAATTGCAAAAAAACAAAATACATATTAAAATTAGTATATCATAATCGCATAGAAAAGAAAAGATATCTTTGAAATTAATCGAAAAAATATTTTTTGAGAGTGTCTTTTCACGTTAATGACCCGCGGCGGCAGAATTGCAAAACAAAATGCTTCAAAACTCTATTTGCGATTCTGAACGCAGCGAGATCCCGAAGGACTTTTTTGGCAAGCTGAGAGAAGACCCCCTGCGCAGCCGGGGGAAAGAGACCGGCCGCGCAGGGGAGACCCCGCCGCCTTGCCTGCCCCACGGAAAGAAAACCGCGGGAAGGACAGCGGGGAAAAGAAGGGCGGTTCCGATATCCGCGCGGCCCTGCCTCGTGGCCTGCGCGACTACCCACACTCGGATGCCCTTCACCCTATATATGTCTTCAGAAACGCATTCCTGACATGTTTTTTCAAAAAATTTCAAAAAATTTTTAGACAGATGCGCGATAAATATCATTACAAAGCATACGTCGCATTCCGAATGCGGAAAAACTGCACGGAATGCAGAAGCAACAATTCTGGGAGTCCTATTCAATATCCGATATGGCCTCGGCCTGTATCCGGACGATCCTATCCTCCGTTGCCGCAAAAGGCAGCTTCAGTATGGATGCACGCTCTAAGTTTATCATGATTTCCTTAGATAGAATCAAGAACGATATCTTCTGGTTAATGGATCAAAAACTGGGCCATTTCACGGACTGGAGCAATTGTCATTTGAAGCTCTGTACCAGTGAGACCTGCAAGAGCAAGATCGTGATCCAGCGGCATTCTGCCAATAATCGCTCCATGTTTACCGACTTCCTCTTCCATCATCGGCGCAGTTTCCTCGGTCAGCTTATTCAGGCAGAACCAGATGGGCTTGCCGATGCTCGTGCTTAAATCCGCAATTTTGGCGGACAGCCGCAGGGATTCAAAGGATGGGTCTACGATCATCAGAATGCCGTCCACGGAGTTATCCGTACCCCTGCCAAAATGCTCCACACCGGCTTCCATATCCAGCAGTGCAATTTCATCCTCCGCAAGGGTCAGATGAGCAACAAACTGCTCCAGAATGCTGTTCATGGTACAGGCACAGCCCTCATTGGCTTTGTGAATCTTTCCGCTGGACATGAGCTTTACTCCGCCTTTTTCACTGTAATATTCCTCTGGGATATCTGCCATGGTGAAATCTTCGGAGAAAAACTTCTTGGCAAAGGCAGAAAGCTTCATAGCGTCCAGAATACCAGAGGTCATCATGGTTTTGAAGGCTTTATCCTTGCCGCCAAAATATTCGGTAAAATCTCTGGGCAGCTCGACACCCAACTGACGGTGCAGACCGAAATTGGATTCATCGGAGTCCACTACCAGCACCTTTTTCCCCATGCGCGCCAATTCTTTTGCAAGGAGCGTCGTCACGGTGCTTTTTCCGCAGCCGCCCTTGCCGCATACGGTTATTTTCATCAAAATTCCTCCCATGTCTTGAGAATCCCTAAAATCGCTTCTTCGTAATTGTCGCCAAACTCCTCACTACGACCTGCAATGCGAACATTGCTCTGTGCGCCACGCTCTGGTTCGGGAAATTCCCAAATATGATAGTGAAGCCCACGATGGTCAAATTCAATACTGCCGCAGTCATCCTCTTCCCAGTATTGAAAGGGAAGGTGATGTTCTTTCAGAAATTGTTGAATTCCGGCTAAACGCATTTCATATCTCCAATGGGTGTGGACTGTTCAATGATATTGCCGCATTCGGTGCAGACCGAATCGGTGCAGACCACACCGTCCTTGACAAACACCTCAACGCTGTCTCCACATTGTGGACATTCTACTTCCAGAATTGTGATGGCATTTCTGGCTTCCTGACAGTTGATCATTTCTGTACCTCTTTCTCCTTCATAACACCTAAAATAATTTCTACGATCTCCGTTAAATCGTAGACGGAAAATGCCGCCGGGAAATTACTGGAAAACAGGATCTGACTGGACGCAGGAAATTCCTCGTCTCCCTCCCATAAAAGGAAGTGGATATAAAGATTGTCAAACAGCTCCAATTCAACTGCGGCATCTCCACCGGGAATCAGAATTCCTCCCAGCTTGACCGCTGCTTCCTTGAAATCCGGAATCCGCCCCGAATAGATCCTGAGCAGCCGTTGGATGCACCTTCCGCGAAAAACGTCATAGTACAGTTCCCCGGATGGAAATTCCCGGTAGGACTTAAACTCCCCATCCGGGAAATATACAGTGGAATAGAGCAAATACCGCAGAAGAAGAATTCGTGCCTTGGGGTTTCTGCCAAAAAGGTTGTCCTCCGAATCAACGGGGTTAATCTGGAAATCTGAGCAGCGGGCGATATATGTCTGACCCAAAAAATAGAAGGTGAATTCTTTGCGCAGGGGATCATATGGAATTCCTAAACGGCGGCTGATTTTGTATGGGTCTGTTTTTTCAAATACTTCCAAATAGTATTCCAACGGTTTTTCCGTCAGGTTGTTCCCACCATATTGATCCAGATAGTTGATTTTTTCCATGGTCTTATTCCTTTACAGTCCGATGTTCTGTAAAATGCGCACCAATGCCATCCGCACAGGGGAATCCTCCGGCAGCTGAACCGTGGGTTTTCCGTCGCAGTCATAGCGATAAACCTCATCACTCTGAGGTACTACGCCAAACAGGTGCAGCCTCTGCTTCTGAATTTCGTCCATGGTGCCAGCATCCAGTTTGCCATCCGGCGCACGGTTTACGATCAATCCCATCTGCTTGGGCTTGAAATTCAGCTCCTGCATCAGTGCCGCGATTCGTCCCGCCGCCTGAACGCCCCGGCGGGAGCAATCACTGACCAGAATTGCCACATCCATGGTGGGAAGCAGGCCACGGCTAATATGCTCCATGCCCGCTTCGTTATCCACCACAAGATAAGGGTAGTTTGCTTGCAGTCGCTGAATTTGGGTCTGCACCAATCCATTCACAAAGCAATAGCAGCCCTGGCCCTGGGTGCGGCCCATGACCATCAGGTCAAAATCCTTTTCCTCTGTAATGGCATCCTCCAGCCGCATTTGCAGGTAGTCACCCTTGGCCATGCCCGCAGGAATGGGAGAATTTAGTGACATTCCTGCCCGTTCGATTTCCTCCCGGATTTCTCCCAGGGTGGGCGGAGCTTCCACACCCAGCACCTCATTCAGATTGGAATTGGCATCCGCATCTACCGCAAGAATGGGTGTTTTGCCGTTCTTACACAGGTATTGAATCATCAGACTGGTCAGCGTGGTTTTTCCGACGCCGCCCTTTCCGGCTACAGCAATAATCTTCGCCATAGTTTCCTCCTCATGTTGTTAATTGGTAGACATCCTGTTGACTTTTTGCTTCAATGTCATTATACTGATTGTCAGCAGATTAACAATAATCAGATTCTGGAAGCTGTGCAGAAACAAAACAGTTTCCAGAATCTGTTGAGGAAGGTGTCATATTTTGCAGCGAAAAGAAATCAACACCAAAGATCGCCGGACGAAGTATACGCGCAGTGTCATTCGGGAGGCTCTGATGGGACTTTTGCGGATCAAGCCCTATTCCAAAATTACCGTGACGGAGCTCTGCCGCCTGGCAGACATCAACCGAGGAACCTTTTACATCCACTATTTTGATGTAGATGATGTGCTGGACGACATTGTGACGGAGTCCTTCTCGGACGTGAGTCAAACCATAGGTCATGTACTGTGTCCCCAAAAAGAAACCTGTACCTATCCGTTTTGCCAGAAGGTACAGGAGAATAAAGAGCTTTGGCCCCTGTTTATGGATGAGACTGTCTCGGAAAGGATCATAAAACAACTGGCGGGCAAAAGCAAGGAAGGCTTTGTCAGTTATCTGATGCAGCACAGCGATTTGACCTTTGAGCAGGCAGAGAGCATTTTCTATTTCCAGATTCACGGCTGCCTGACCATTAACCGGCTGATGCTTCAGAACAATTGCCGGGACTGGCACAACGTACAACAGACCATTGACCGGTTCATTCGGGCAGGCCTACAGGAGTTTTTGCAGGATGGAGAATAATAGACAGTTTGAATTGATGCGCTCTGCCGCCAGACAGAAATTGGAAGGCGCAGACCCTGTTCAGCTTTCCGTACTGACCGGACTGTGCTGGGATGGAAGGACATTTGACACGGAAACCTTGGGAATCCCTATTCGGATCAGTTGGCCGGAATGTCAGATTTCTCCGGCACTGGAGATGTGGCACGACCTGACAATTTTGCAGTATCTGGCAAATACGAAAGGCACTACGCTCATGGGGAAATTCCTTGCCCTGAGCGAATTTCGCTCCGGCGGCTTGGCAAAGGGTACAAGCTTTGACCGGGATAATGACCGTATTATCAGCCGGATTGGTCTGCATGACCCTCAGGCAATCCGGGAAGCCGCTGCGAAGCTGGGTGGAACAGAACTGCAGGAAAAATCTGATTTGTCCTTTTTGTTTTCCTTTCTGCCCCACATTCCGATAAAGTTCAATTTGTGGCTGCCGGACGAAGAATTCCCTGCTTCCGGAAAAATCCTTTTCGATGCTTCCGCAGAAAACGATCTGCAAATTGAAGCCGCCGGAACGGCAGCGGCAATTTGTCTTTCACTTTTGGAAAAAGTCATAGAATAAAAGAATTGAGATATTAAGCTGGCCTTGACGCGCCTTCCATTTGTAATGGCTGGAACGGTTGATCCCCATGACTCTGCATAGAAAATCTACTGGATATTTTACTTTGAGTTCTTCGAGAACTTCGTAGTCTTTCCGCTGCCAGTAACGTATTCCCTGTTTGCACCAGCTCCTTCCACCCAGTACCCTTTTTTAGCCTCGCAATTTTTACTTCCTGCTTTGCTACCATAAGTCGCAGACGCTCCACTTCTGTCAGTGACTTGCTCCTATGCAGTGCTGCATATGGATTGCCATTGTGCGGTTCCAGAGCATCCTCGCCTTCCTTCAGATATTTCTTGACCCATGCTTCCACAAGAGCATTTCCTATCCCATATTCTCTCTCAATCTGTCACGAGAGGCATATGCTCACCCAGATGCAGACGTACATACTTCATTTTCTCATCTTTACTATCTGGTTTGGGAATCTCAACTCGTCTTACTGGAGACGGAGTATACTTTCCACGATAAATGCGGTCGGTTAACTCTTGTTGATACCAAAGTCCGTTCTGTTCGTTGTAGATGTACTTCTCCATTTTGTAATCCTCCAATGTGATTGATTTTACCCACAATTCAATCATTCCGGCTGATTACAAAAGCCGAAGGAGGCCACTTCCTTATGAAGTGCCTCCTTTCGGCCAGTGTTTTTTTCGTAATAAATTAAAAATCGGTAAGTTTCGACAGAAACTTACCGATTTTTGGTCGGAGTGTAATTATAGGATCTCAGAAAACACAGATATATCAATGGTTTGCTGGTCGTCAGCAAGAGGTATTTATTCTAAAAATTCTAAATAGCGAGAACAACGCCGCCTATGTAGACAGTAGGCGGCGTTTTATATAGCACAGTCAAATTACATTACTGTAGATATTGAAGCGCCAAAGCAATCAGCGCCAGACAGCGGTTAAAAAAATAGTCATAGTGTCGTATATCAACAATGTCGATTTTATTTGTTTCGTGATGTCTAATACGAAAATCGTTGCCGATAGTAGTTAATTCCTTAAACTCCGTAGAAAACAATGTCTTATAGGCATCTTGACCGCAGGCCATATCTTCAATTATTTTGTCTGCGGATTGCCTTTTGTCTAAATCTGCATAGTATGTCTTTAGTCGTTCTAATACATCCCATAGTTTTTCAACCGCATCTTTGTGCGATTGAAGATTAGGCTGCATATGTTTTTCAATGGCAAGGTCAAATAGTTCTCTCAATCCCGGCTCTTGAATTTGCGTACTCAAAGCAATAATGTCAGAAGTTAGTACCTCATGCACGGCCAACTGTTCTATAAGCCCGCTATCATTGAGCTTAAATGACACATTATCTCTTTGTAACGATGTATTGATTTCTGCTTGAAAAGCGGTTTTTTCTCGGGAGGATAACTCGTCATATTGAAGTTCAATTATATCAAATAGGAATGGTGTAAAATGTGCGGCTAAAATTTCATAATCAGAACATGGGGAAATATTCAAAGCACGGAGATCCACCACGGGAATTTCAAGGTGTTCATTTAAGCGTCGGACAGCTTGTTCTAAAGCATCGGTATTTTCTGTCCAGCTATCATAACGATTAGGTTGGTAGCGCATAGGCTCCCTAAATTCTAACATGATTTTGCAAATGTGTTTTTTGGCGTTTAAGTCTACAGAACCGCTAATATTATCAATAGGCTGTCCCTGACCATATACTACCAGTTCCTTGTAGCGCTCGGTAAAAAGACTATCAGGAAAACAGGGTTGAGTAGGTTCTATATAATTTCTTGCCCGATATACATCTCTCCCCGAAATATGTTGCGCTGGATATAATTCGTACCCATCAGTTCGGAGCAATTCATTGAACTTATCAAGATACCGTTTCCAATCTGATTTTTCATTTCGCACCGCAGGGTGTAACATTTCACACAAGAATTTCAACAGAGGCTCATCGCCATCACCATGTCGTAGATTGAAGCGATCATCAGAGAAAAACCAACAATCACCGTCATAGTCACCAAACCGAAGATGGCAACTAATATCTCCAAGTGCATTTCTGTATCTACTATCTTTAGAAGGCATTTTTTCTAAGTCATAAATTCTTGACAAAAAGGAAATCTCATCTATGCGTCCGTAAAAAGGAATTTTAACAGGATATTCCATTATGTAATCGCCAACATTGCTGTCATAGGCTGGCTCATCCAGATGAACAATGAAACCATCTTTGATAATATCCAAAATATCTTGGCGAGTAATTTCAGAAATATTATTCATAGACTTCCCCTCCTGCAGACATTAAATATAACTTAATTATAGCATAAATAGGAGAAATACGCTACCCCAACAGGACAACGGGCGGCGTTTTCATATATAACACCATGAAGGGAGGTCGCTTCCACCCGGCCAGTCTGCGGACTGGTCTTTTTTTATGCCACAAAAAGGAGGTTTGCAAATGGCAGATGATAAGAAAAACATTCTCGAGGCAGCCCCGCCCGCCGAGGCTCCCGCTCCTGCGGTAGAAAATGTCGCCGTGCCGGAGCAGCCTGCGCCCGAGCCTGCGCTGACCGATGCAGAGGTGGTCATGCTGGAGCATGAGGGGCAGGCGGCGCTCTTTGAAATGGGCGAGGCCGTACCTGATCCCGCTGACGCTGTTACCCACGCCGAGGTGGAGGAGCCTGCCGCGCCCGAAGCTCCCAAGGCTGAAAAGGAACAGGAGCAGCCGCCCGATCCCGGCAAGGACGATCCTACCCCGGCACATTCCGGCAAGGTGGTGGATTTTTCCGCCGCCCGTGACGAGTCGGCCAAGGAGGAGAAAAAGGCAGCCAAGCAGAGGCCGCCCACGGAAAAAGACAAGGCTGCCAAGCCCGGCAGAGGCCGTCCGCCCAAGGAGGGCAAGGCTGCTTCCGATAAGGCAAAGCCGCCCAAACCTCGGGACAAAAAGTCCCAAAGTAAGCCCGCCCCGGAGAAGCCTGTCGTGGATAAGGGCGGCGCTCCCACTGGCACGGAGGTCACGCCGGAGCCGCCTGCACCCCGTGACGCCACCCGTGCCGAAAAAGAGGAGATCGTCTATCTGAACCTGTCTGACCTGCATCCGTTCAAAAATCATCCCTTTGGTGTCCGGGATGATGCGGAGATGCAGGGGCTTGTGGAGTCGGTCAAGGCAGCGGGTGTCAATCAGCCCGCGCTGGTGCGTCCCCGTGAGGATGGCGGCTATGAGATCATCGCAGGCCACCGCCGCCAGCGGGCAAGCGAACTCGCCGGATTTGCGAATATGCCGTGTATCGTCCGCAACATGACGGACGATGAAGCCATCCTCGCCATGACGGATGACAACCTCCGTCACCGTGAGCGTATTTTGCCCACGGAAAAGGCGCAGTCACTCAAAATGCAGGTGGAGGCCATTAAGCACCAAGGCTCCCGTCCCGGCGAGGAGGACAAGGACGCCGGAAAACGTTCCACGCAGGTCGTGGGAGATCGCAACGGTATGAACTACAAGCAGGTGCAGCGGTATATCCGCCTGACCGAGCTTGTGCCGGATTTGCAGAAAATGGTGGACGAGAAAAAGCTGGCGTTCACCCCGGCGGTGGAGATCTCATTCATCCGCCCCAAAAATCAGAGGTATATCGCCGTGTCCATCGAGGGGCAGCAGTCCTCGCCTTCGCTGTCACAGGCGCAGAAAATGCGGGAGCTGGACAAGGACAGCAAGCTCAACGGTGATGTGATCGACGGTATTCTGTCGCAGGAGAAAAAGGAGGTAGACAAGGTGATCATCAATAGTGCGGAACTGGAAAAGTATTTCGGCAAGGACAAGTCCCCGAGAGAAATGAAAGACAAGATCATTTCTCTGCTGGATGACTGGAAGGACAAGCAGCCGCCCGAGCTGGGCAAGCCCGAAAAGAAAACGGATTTGGAAAAGTGACCTTGGGACTTTTTGTCCCGAGGTCTTTCGTTTATGAATGGAGGTTTTTACAATGAAACGACCCCTTGCATATGTTACCGCCGCGTGGTGCGGCAGCGACCACGAAAACGCAAAGCTGGCGGCGCAGTATTGCCGCACGGTATATGAGGCGGGCTTTTCGCCTATCTGCCCGACGCTTTATCAGCCCCTTTTCCTCAATGACGCCGTTCCCGAGGAGCATAAGAGCGGCATTGACATGGGGCGCGACCTGCTCCGCCGTTCTCATGTGCTGGTGGTGTGCGGTCATACCGTCACCGAGGCCATGAAGAACGACATCGCCGTTGCCCAGCGGCTCGGGATCACCGCCACCACCCTTGAGGGCATATTGACCGTCAAGGGACAGGGACGCAGATAAGATGACAGCGCTCCGGCTGGGGAGCCTGTTCGACGGGATCGGCGTATTCCCGCTGGCGGCGGTGCGCTGCGGCATTGAGCCGATATGGGCAAGCGAGATCGAAAAAGCCCCTATCTCCATCACCAAGCGCCACTTTCCCGATATGGCGCATTTGGGGGATGTGACAAAGCTGGACGGGCGGGAACTTCCGCCCGTCCACATCATCACCTTTGGCTCACCGTGTCAAAATCTCTCGCAGATCGGCAACCGCAAGGGACTTGCGGGAGAAAAGTCCAGCCTGTTCTTTCAAGCTATCCGCATTATCCGTGAAATGAGGGAGGCGACAAATGGTATATTTCCAGCAATCGCTGTTT
>OFML01001548.1_pt1 | contig 12603 bp, 8 predicted proteins | sample 1541831 | NCBI WGS metagenome assembly OFML01 (sample SAMN04209237, study PRJEB22552) | human gut metagenome | biome: gut; material: feces | host: Homo sapiens | place: USA: Oklahoma | reverse complement strand
GCTTCTATGGGCGGCCCTCGCCATGGGTGGCTGCACGAAAGATCTGACTCCGGAGACAAATGGAACGAATAACGCCGTCCTCGATGAGGGTGAACTGACGGAAGCCGTATTGAATTTGTCCGTCAATACATTTGCCGTTGAAGCACAGGCAAAGACACGGGCGTCTATACCGAGCAGCACACCTGAAATGGAGACTGCTCAGGAAAAAGAGGTGCACAACATCTGGGTATTCCAGTACGATGCGGCTACGAAAGAACTGCTGATAAAGCCGCGTTACTATACCATCACCGACCAGGCCATGTTGCAAGAGCTACCCGTATACCTGAAAGCCGGAGTGCCGTCCCTCGTATATGCCGTAACCAACACGGGCTATGATAATTGGGCCAATGACGGTACGGACGCTTCATGGCAAAAGTTTAAGGATTTGGAACAATTGAAGAAGCAGACCTTGCCGACCGCTTTCCCGTTACGGTCGATAGACAAGGTGTCGATACCCATGGCCGGAGCGAGCGGGCAGGTGGAGGTAACGACAGGCATTACGGTCACGGTACCGGTTACACGTATGTATGCCAAACTCAAAGTAAAGGTGGAGATGCTGAACGCAGAGATGGAACTGAACAACGTCAACGTAAGGCAAATTCCGAATATTTGCCGGGTAGAGACATTGGCTGGTGATGGAAACGGAGAGCCGATGAATGCGGTTCCGTTTCCTGGTGGAACGACATTCAGTTCCATAGCTTTTGCCGCTTCGGATTTGGAAAAGAGCGAAGATAAAGAATGGGCTGTTTTCTATGTTCCCGAAAACCTGCAAGGGGAAACAGAAATTCAGGGCGGGAATAAGTCTGATGTGGCTCCCTCCAATGCGCTTGTGGTGGATGTAACCACCGAAATAGGTGGTGAAAAATATCTCTATGTAGCTTATCCTGGAGGAAACTCACTCAATAATTTTAATATACAGCGTAACCAAGTTTACCGCATGACGTTGACTGTCACAGGAGAGAAAGGCCAAAACAATCCATCGTCCAACTGTTTTGTTGTGAAACCGGACGGGTTCCTCTCTTTTGAGCCCTATTACCGTGTAGAGACAGGGGGCGGATATAATTTTGCAGACTATTTGAATCCTCATGACGGGAATCTGAAAATAGCCCGTGTCGGCATTATCTGGCAAACCAAAGACTGCATCGGCGATAATACGAACGGAACGCTGGTACAGCTCGGGGAGAACACGGGCGACATTCATCAGAAAATTTATGTTAAAACGCAAAAGAAAGGGAATGCCTTGATCGGTGCCTACAACAGCAAGGGAGACATTCTATGGTCTTGGCACATCTGGGTTACAGACCATGAGCCGGACAATCTCGGCAGAGCCGTTACTTATTACACATACGACTGGGACCAGAACGGCATATATCCCGAGAAGCCGCGCATTCAGGGCTATGCCGTCATGTCATGCAACCTCGGTGCATTGGCCGAGAATCAGCAAGGTATAGGAAGTGGTCTCCATCGGTATCCGGATGAAATGACGCAGGCTTTCGGCATGTTGTATCAATGGGGACGAAAAGACCCGTTCCCTCCTTTACGCAACATTGCAAACGAACATCAGGACTATAACGACGAACATACGGACCTGCATTATGACAACTCCAACCAGGCTGAAGTTCATAAGACATCCGCGACCGATGAAAACAAGCTGTTCCATTCGGTGATTGGAAGCGCCCTGACCGGAGCTGTCAGACACGCCATCGCCAATCCCACGGTTTTTATCTGTGGAACGAACGAAGCCAACCGAAATGAAAGTTATGTACAAACAAAAAGTAACTATTTCAATAATGGAGACTGGTGTCCCGTAGGAGAAAGCGACAACAAACTTTGGGGAGGACTGGAACCGGCCTCCGAGGGAATGAAGGCCTACACGATTAACCAGAACAACAATGTCCATTTATACGATAATTACGGAACGGAAAAATCCATTTTCGATCCCTGTCCCACGGGCTGGAGGGTTGCCTCGGGTGAATTGTGGCTCGAATTTACGAATACGGGGCTCAATCCGGGAAGCATGAGTGACATCAATTATGACGACAAGTTTCCGAACGGATATGGAATGAATATGTATATGCAGCAATGGAAAGAGGGGCCGACGTCTTATTTCCCGATGCAGGGAACGCGTGTGGGCGATGGAGGGGATATTCGGACAAACAGTTGCGGGAACTACCATAATGCGACCACGGACACGGACAACCGAGTGAACATTTTGCATATCCATATGAATCAAGGCCTGTTCCATATATTCGAATACCAATTTTACTTTTATTACGTAAAGTCGGTGGCGGGACCGGTCCGGTGCGTGCGCGATTCGAAATGAAACCGTGTACTATCCTTCATGGTATTTGGCAGGAAGGGTACTTTTTTGTGCCTGTGCCTCAAGAGGCAGGCAAATATTGATGACGGCAATTCTTACGGTGGAAGATTCATGCACTGATTCTGTAATGCCGAAAAAGTTGCCGTTGCCTGAAATGCCGCTATTTTGCCCACACCGAAAAATAGGGGTCGTACCTATTGAGCCGCTTGGGGAACGAAATGGATTTTCGTGACACGGTGTGCAGTCGTAAACACGCCTTTATAAGTGCAAAATTATTACTTGTAGGTCGTTCTTTGATATACAAAACACCGGTAGCCAGCGATCAATAATTCGATGTATTTCTTTTCGATGCAGTCTCTTCCGCTTCTCGAAACCTCGGGTGTATTTGCGTTCAGAGTAGGCCTTGAGCCGTGTAAATCTGCATGTTGGAAGCTGCCTGAAATCCTCTTGATGTTCAAGCGAAGTAACGGGATAGTAACGTGATTTTGGTTTTAATTGGCTTTTTGAGGGTTGCACCTGGCTTCGCTTTTTTGTTTAGTTATCACCTGCGCCGGTTATATACAGTCCTCGTTTAGTCTTCTGCTCTCAATTTCCTTTCTTCTTTTTGCTGCAGATGATTTAATGCTATGATATGAAAACTATATAGTGCCTGTTGTTTTCGATGACATGATTTGCACTTGTAGCGCTGCCTGCCGTTGCTCTGCGTTCCGTCTTTTACGCATGTGCCTCCGCAATATTTGCATTCCATTTTTGCTATTCCCTAATTTGAAACATGAAGATCGAATATCCGTTTTGAAAACTCGTTTTCGAAGGATTTAAGGGCACAAAAATACAAAAGGCGGCTGTAATAGCCGCCTTTGTTTCACCTGTGAAAGGGGAATTTGTATTGAAAGCCAGTGTTTTAATCGTTGAATTTAAGCCGTCCCCTAATTTAAAACACTACCCGGCTTCCAACTTGGCGGAGAGAGAGGAAAATGAACCTAGCTCTCCGGAATATCCTGTAATCAGGTACTTGCTATGTTTTTCTTATATCAGGTAACGATTTGGATACTAACCTTATGATCTACTGTCCGGAATCGTCTTTTAAGAACCTGCTAACAGTACAAATATGCGTATTTTGCTGTGGATATGCAAATTCAGAAAACTTGTCTTCTCAAAGATTATGTTTCCTTGTCGTGTAATTAGTTGTATTTGGCTGGTAGAAACTTTTTATTTGGTGATAAAAGAGAATGGCCGAAAGGATTCGATATAAAAATTCATTTTTCGACTTTTAACTTTTATGTTTTGGACAGGGTTTTATATATGTATATATACATATATAACCCCTGTCATAACTTAAATCTTTTGATAACATCAAAATAAGGAGTGTCTTTGTTCTGATGGAAAAGAACAAGGTTGCTTGGTTTAGGTCTGTGTCCAAGTAACGGACAAGAATTCCAATGGGGAATACAACAACCTGTGAGAAGCTATGGAAACCCTGTGACTAGAGGAGAGTAATATTTTGTAATTACAAAAATATTGAGTAAATTTACGCAAATCATTGAGTAATTCGTTTATTATGTACGAACGTCCTTATATAAAGGAGATTCAAACAAGGATTGAAGAACCACGAAAGTTCATACAGGTAATCCTTGGGCCTCGTCAGGTGGGTAAAACCACGATGGTAAATCAATTGCTGCAGAAACTTTCGTTACCTTATGTGTATGAATCTGCGGATGCCGTGTCGGCGACTAACTCGGCATGGTTGACTCAGGTTTGGGAGACAGCTAGGCTTAGAATGAAGGCTGCAAATGTGTCGGAATATCTGCTCGTGGTCGATGAGATTCAGAAGATTGAAAATTGGAGTGAGGTCGTCAAGCTGCAATGGGATAAGGATACGCGAAAAAATATCAATATCAAAGTAATTTTACTGGGTTCTTCCCGATTATTGATTCAGAAAGGACTCACAGAGTCATTGGCAGGACGTTTCGAAACATTTTATCTCGGCCATTGGTCTTTTGCTGAAATGCAAGCTGCGTTCGAATGGTCGATTGAGCAATATGTTTATTTCGGGGGATATCCGGGTTCTGCCTCGCTTATTACCGACGAAGAACGTTGGAAAAACTATATAAAGGATGCTTTGATCGAAACAAGCATTTCAAAAGATATTCTGATGTTGACTCGCGTGGATAAACCGGCATTGTTAAAGAGATTGTTTGAACTCGGTTGTTTATTTTCTGGTCAGATTCTCTCTTTCACTAAGATTATTGGCCAGCTACAGGATGCCGGTAACACAACAACGTTGGCAAATTATCTGAAACTGCTGTCTGACTGCGGCCTCTTGGGTGGTTTGGAGAAATATGCAGGAAATGTGATTCGACAGCGATCATCGAGTCCTAAGTTTCAGGTCTACAATAATGCACTGCTGACTTCACAAAGCAATGAAACTTTTGAGAACACAGTAGTTAATCCGAAATTATGGGGACGACTGGTGGAGTCTTCAGTGGGAGCACATTTAATGAATCACTCCATATCTGATAGATATAATCTGTATTACTGGCGTGAAGGTAATTTCGAAGTAGATTTTGTTCTTGAAAAAGGTGGTAAAGCTATCGGTTTGGAGGTGAAAAGTGGAGCTAATGCTGACAATGAGGGGATGAGTGTATTTGCAGAGAAATTCCAACCGGACAAAGTATTACTTGTGGGAACAGGGGGAATTCCTTACGACGAATTTTTGAAGATAAATCCCAAAGAATTGTTGTAAAAATAATCTAATAAATAGATTAATAAGGCAATGAATATTAGACCTGCTTTAAATTCCGATCAAGTAAAGGTACTTCAACAAACAGAAGGGCCCGTACTGGTAATTGCGGGTCCGGGTTCAGGAAAAACCAAGACGTTAGTCGAGAGAGTTGCGTCGCTCATAAATAAAGGGATATCTCCCGAGAATATTATGGTTGCTACATTTACAGACAAAGCGGCCAAGGAACTTATTACGCGCATTGCAAACAGACTGTTAGAGTTGGATATAAAAGCCAATTTGAGCGAAATGTATATAGGGACCCTGCATTCGATTTTTTTGCGTATTCTCGAAGAACATAAAGAATATACCCGACTTAAACGGAACTACAGATTGTTCGATCAATTTGAACAGGCGTTTTTCGTCTATCGGCATCTCAATGATTTTCTTAATGTCGATGGTATATCGGAATTAATCGGAGACAAGAATGTCAGTCGCTGGCGTAAAGCTGAAGCAATAATCAACTTACTCAATGTCGTAAGTGAAGAGATGCTGGACGTCCAAAGACTTAAAGATTCACAACACCTTTCTGTCAGAGCCTTAGCAGACTGCTATTTGCTTTATCAGGATATTCTGAGCGAGGAGAATGCACTTGACTTCTCGACGATTCAGAGTGAGACACTACGATTATTAGAAAAACATTCACAGGTACTCAATAGTATTCAAGAGAAAATCAGATACTTTATGATAGACGAGTATCAGGATACTAATACCGTCCAAGAAAAGATTCTATTATGCTTGGCATCAAAGTATAACAACATTTGCGTTGTGGGAGATGACGATCAAGGTTTATATCGGTTTCGAGGTGCCACAATTCGTAACATTTTGGAGTTTGCAAATAACTTCCCCAAGGGAGTGTGTAAAACGTTCTATCTGCAAACAAATTACCGATCACATCCTCAGATCATAGATTTCTGTAATAAATGGATGCGATCTCAGGACTGGTCATATGCCGGGAAAGAATTCCGTTTCCATAAAACTATTGTAGCTTGTGAACGTCCCTTTCCTGACACGGCAGCGGTTGTGAAATTATCTTCGGACAGCAGCATTGAAGAGGACTATTTTGCAGAAGTACTCGATTTTATTAATACTTTGACAGCCCAAGGAATCGTAACCAATCATAATCAAATCACATTTTTATTCCGCTCGGTCAAAGGCAGTAAGGTTATCGAATTAGCCGACTATCTCGAAATGCATGGGGTGCGTGTTTTCTCACCCCGTTCTGAACTATTCTTTGCACGCGAGGAGATCAAGCTTATTATGGGATGTCTGATCTCTATATTCCCTACGGTTTTAGATTCTATCTCAGAGACCAACTCCATGAGAGATCGGTATGAATCTTGGCAGGAGTTTTTCCGCACCACTGTTGAGAAAGATCCCCAAAGGAATGAGCGGCTCATCCGCTGGGTAATTGCATGTCAAAAGTTACATATATCTCTTGCGCATAATACCAATTATGCATTCACCGCACTTGTATACCAGATGTTGCAGTTCCCGCTATTTGCCCGGTATATTGACATCGAGCTGTCTGCAAATAAAAACGATTTGCGTCCGGCCTATAATATCGGTATTCTCACAACTCTATTGAGTAAGTTTGAATATCTGTATAATATCACGGTTCTATCGGCAAAAAATATTGATAAGATCTTGTATCGACTTTTCAATGATTATCTGCGGTTTGTTATCGACGGGGGGCTTGGAGAATTTGAGGATTTCGATGAGACCGTACCGTCGGGATGTGTGTCATTTATGACGATCCATCAATCCAAAGGATTGGAATTTCCAATCACTATTAGGTGTTCCACCTGTGACAATAGAGGTAAACTCAGATATCTGTTTCACCTCCCACTCCTCCGGAATAACTCCCAGTTCAGTCCACTTATATCCCTGCGGTATTTCCATCGCTTATACTTCGTTACAAATCCGTGCGGACAGCCGCAAATCCCATCTGTTTCAAATGTCCGGCAACCTTCGCCTCCAGATCCGCAAGCGCAAGATCGATTTGCGGAAGCGTCTCGGCATAGCGTTCGGCCAAAGCGATTGCTTTGGTCGTCAGCTGTTGGACGATACGCTGCATTTCGCCGTCCAGACGCGTCGAAAGCACAGCGAACCATTTCTTTTCGATGACCAGTCGTTTGATTTCGTCTTCCGTAAAGTCGGCATAACGAACGAGCAGAGCGGACAGTAACTTATATTTCAACTCCCTGATCAGCCGTTTCGTAACCGTAATGTCTTCTTTATATTGCAGATATTGGTTCAGCGTATCCAGTTCTTCTGCATCCTTTACCTTATCGAGCGTTTTGATCCGCTTCTTGACATTGGTATCGTTCAGCTTTTTGTCAGCGAAATTGTCCGTATCGAAATAATCCTCGTGCTCGTCCAATAGTTCCGACAGTTTCGTCTCGTTGTCGTTCAACACCTCTTCTGCTGCAAGAATACACGATTTCATTTCCGGGAAATATTCGTCGATAACGATCGGAACGGGCAACAAATCACAAACGACATCTTCGGGTGTCGCGGCTTTCTTTGCCTTCTTCACTTTGTTGTCCTTACTTTTTGTCATCGGTTGCGGCGTATAAAGTTCGGCCTTCCATCCATCGGATGCAATCAGATAGCAGTCATCCTGCATGGTCTCGCTCCAATAATTCATCAGACAATCGTATACATCATAGGCATCTACGAGCGAACGATCCTGCTTGAAGATCTCCAGTAACGACGAACTCAACTCTTCAATCAGCCGTTTGGGGGCATGACCGGGCTTCAATTCATAAAGTCGAGACCGATGCTGGTTGCACCACGCTACAAAACTTTCGGTAAAAAGTGCCGCCTGATGCCGGAAATCCTTGTTCGCATTCACCGTCTCCCGAATCGCATCCTGTGCACAAGACAATGCAAAATAACCCGAACGAGTCGCGTGCGGAACAAATAAATCGGATTTCAACGAAGGGCAAATTTTCCAATACGTTTCCAATTGCTCGACGTCATGCGCAGGCAATCCGCCGTTCAGATGAGCATCGATATCCTGCAAAATTTCGGTGTCTTCGGCTTCGATATAACGAGGAATATTCAGGTTATAATCATTCCTTGCAATCTCTTCTATCGGAACAAACCTTGCGAAATGAGGAACGTCGCGCTGTGCCTGCCATACATCGACAATGCGTCGAATGTCCTGTTCGCGTAACCGGTTCTTCGCACCGTCTTTGACGAATCCGGCCTTCGCATCGATCATGAACACTCCTTTACGGTTGGCTGCTTCCGCCTTTTCGACAACTATAATGCAGGCCGGAATACCCGTGCCAAAGAACAGATTGGACGGAAGTCCGATAATGCCTTTGATGTAACGCTTCTCCGCCACCAAATATTTGCGAATCTGCGCCTCGGCATTGCCTCGAAACAGTACGCCATGCGGCAGGATACATGCTCCGCATCCCGTGCGTGCAATCGAGCGAACGATGTGCAGGAGAAAAGCATAGTCTCCATTTTTCTCGGGCGGTATGCCGATATTATTCCTTGGTCCCCATCGCCCATACTCATCTTCTTCCTTTGCGCTCTTCAGCCATGATTTCGTCGAGAACGGAGGGTTGGCTACCACATAATCGAATGTTCGCAAATGACCGTCCCCGTCTTTATATTGCGGATCATTGATTGTATCGCCTTGTTTGATCTCTGCATACATTTCGCCATGCAGAATCATATTCATTTTGGCCAAACCTACCGTAGCATTATCCTTTTCCTGTCCATAGAGCGTCGCACCCTTCGGCGTCTCGGCCAATGCCCGCAACAGCAACGAACCCGAACCGCAGGTCGGGTCGTAAATCGTCGTAGAAATTCCCTTTCGAGCTTTATCTAATTCCAATACTTTAGCAATCACGCGGCTGACCTCTGCCGGAGTATAGAATTGCCCTTTGCTTTTTCCGCTCTCGGTGGCAAAGTTCTTCATCAGATACTCATAAGCGTCCCCCATCAAATCGTCGTCCGATGCACGGTTGCGACCGAAATCGAGATCCGAATTTTCGAACACGCCTATCAGCCCGCTCAACGTCTCAACCAAATCCTTTCCTTTACCGAGTTTCTGTTCGTCACAGAAATCCGCCACATTGATTACATTATCCAGTCCGTTCGCTTCGGCGAGAGAAGCCATTTTCTTATTCATCTCTTCACCGATATTGCTATGACCTTTCAATGCGACGAAATCGTCGAAAGAACAACCGTCCGGAATTTCAATCATAAAGTCCGAATCAGTTTTGTGTTTATCGCTAATGTATTTCACGAAGAGAATAACCAATACATAATCTTTGTATTGGCCGGCATCCATACCTCCGCGCAATTCATCGCAACATTTCCAAAGGGTGCTATATAATTCCGATTTTTTAATCGCCATCGTCGTCTTTACTATTAATCAAATTTTTCGGGTTAACCTAAAGAATTTTTGCTATTGCGAACAGCAATTCCAGATTCGGCTGTCGCCGATTGCAGGCATAGGTATTTACTATATTGAAGCTCTTGCCAAATTCCTCGGCGAACCGCGTCTGTTTAATGCCGTTTTCTTCAGGCACTTCTTTTATAATCTAATATGTCGTCGTTCAATATGAAACATGTTTTGCATAAGATTAACAATTTTGAGAATCGGCGCCATATGCGTTTTTTTTCAACTCAATAATTACTTCTTTCTTATTAGTAAAACATTAAAAACCAATCGATTTTACAGTCTTTGGAGATATCCTAAACGGAACTTCAGTCGTATGATCCATATCGTATTGATATAGAAACATTATTCTGTCATACCAGTTACTTCATATCTGAGAATCGACTTCCACTTTTGGAGACAAGCAGCCACAGCCTTACATACTTGGTGCAGCTATTAACTTGGTTTAAATATAGCTCAAGTAATTATTCTTATTTACCGCGTCAAACGTCGCATTAGGATACGCCTCCTTAAAAACACCAGGTACATTCGTTTTTTTGTTCCCCCACTTAAACTCCAATGCTGTCAGCGATTCAGAGCTTTCTTCAACAAGATCTATTTCTTGACGGTCATAGGTCCGCCAAAAATAGAATTCCTTGCCCAAACCTTCATTATAGTTGGCTTTAATGCGTTCGCTGATCAGGTAATTTTCCCATAATGCGCCTACATCTTGTCGGATAGACAAAGGATTGAAATTACCGATTATAGCATTCCGTATTCCGTTATCATAAAAATACCACTTACCAGCTTTTGTCACCTCTTTGCGTAAGTTACGCGCATAGGCTCCGAGACGGTAAACAACGAAAACTTTGGAAAGCAGATCGAGGTATTTTTCAACTGTATTTTTACTCATGCCAAGTTGTTTGCCGAGTTCGTCATATGATACCTCACTACCAAGTTGAAAGGCTATCAGACGTAGCAGATCCTTCATCTTACCGGAGTTTTTCAATCCGTCTATAGCTAAAATATCTTTCAAAAGATAAGCGCCCACAATATCCCGTAAATAATCGGTCTTACGTTCGAAACTATCCAAGGTTACTACTTCGGGATAAGAGCCGTATATCAACCGTGATTCGAGATTTTGACGGGTTTCCAGAGCTGTTTCGGTTGGTGCGATTTCTTTTTGGGAAAAAGGAGTGAGATGAAATAGCGTACTTCGCCCTACCAACGGTTCTCCGGCTTTGTTTAATAAATCGAAGGAGGACGATCCACTCGCAATCACCCGTATGCCTTCGATTTCGTCGACGATCAGTTTTAGTTTAGTACCAATTTCAGGAATATTCTGTGCCTCATCTATCGCCAGTAAATCCACCCCTTCCAACAGATGCCTGTAATTAGAGACAGACCGTTCTTCCAACAACGCCAATGTATCATAATCTTCGCCATTAAGAAGCATTGTTTTCCCTTCAAAACCATTTATCAACTGGCGCATCAATACGGTTTTTCCGACTCTTCGTGCACCGAAGATAAGAATCGCTTTATTCGGTTCTATTCTGGCTGCTATCCTGTCCTGCAATAATCGTTTTATCGGCTCCATTGTATTTCTTCAGTTTTTACAAATATAGTATTTTTAATTGAATTGACATATTTGATGTAAAAAAAGTCATTGAATTGACATTTTTCACAGATAGAGGGGACTATTTCGCAATTATGATTTTTGCAGGTGAAAACATCCTAATTATCGAGACGTCTATGCCACTCCTGACCGTACACTGTTTCCTCTTTAAATGTTTGCAATTAGCCGATCAACCCGATTTATCTTCTTATGGATTAATACAATGAAAATGTCTGTCGTCACCTTATGGCAATCGGGACTTTTGAAAGATAATCACTAATACAATGTGTGTATGATTCAATAAAAAATGAATTATTTCAGCATGTATCTGCAATCTTATCCCCAGAAATAGATCTTTAACACTGCATATAACATGATCGCTTTCCGGCTGAAACAGATTGTACGGCGGGTCAGACGCTTGATATGTGTACGGATGGTCAGGTTATGACGTTCGATGTGGTTGGTGCCGCGGTGAGCAGTCCTGTGGATTTCCGGTGAAATGAGAGTCTTATATTGCCGGAGTTTATCCGTATAGATCAATCTGGCATTGGCCAGTTTGTCGGTAACCTTACTCAGCGTTTCATTGGTGCGAGGGCCGACAGAGAAACATACCACCGAGCTGTCTATGCGATTTAGGGCATATGCCACCCAGATATGATCTTTTTTACGGCCGACAAAGGTTTTGATTTCATCGACTTCATACTCTGCATTGGCTGTTACATGCGGAGCTGTTATATTTTTGGAGATGGCGATGATTCTTCTAATGAGAGTAGTCGTCGATATTTCCAGTAACCTTGCGATGCCTCTGATCCCGACGCCCTCTTTGATATATTCCGAGATCGTCCGGTTTAATTCCGGTATATAGGCTTGGTAAGAATAATCCGCCTGTTGTTTCCTGTGGCAGTGTTTGCATTTATAGCGTTGTTTCCCATTCTCTTGATAGCCATTTTTGATACAAGCTCCTCCGCAAAATTTGCAAGTCATTTTTTCGTGCCCTAATCTGATACATAAAGGTTCCTATCCGGAAACCCTGGCCGATTTTCAGCCGATTTGCGGGCGCAAAAATACAAAAGACGACCCGAAAGTCGTCTTCTTTTTATGTTTTTCTTTAAGTCCTTGTAATGATTTTCAGTTAGTTGCAATCCTATGCCCTAATCTGATACATTACCAAGCGTTCATTTTTTGTCCGAACCTGTCTCAAAGAACCTTTATTACACTGCAAATATAAATATTCTTTTTTATTTACGCAAATTATTCTTATTTTTTTGTATACAAAAGTCTTCGATTGGCTGTTGTTTGGTGGTTCGTGTCTTATTTAAGCAGGCAGAATAACATTTTATCTTATTGAATTAAGATTGATTGTGGTCAGAGTATTCGTTACCGCTTTGGTTATTTTAGATTTGAGACAGGGGGCATATAGGTATATATATACCTATATGCCCCCT
>OFML01001545.1_pt1 | contig 12610 bp, 10 predicted proteins | sample 1541831 | NCBI WGS metagenome assembly OFML01 (sample SAMN04209237, study PRJEB22552) | human gut metagenome | biome: gut; material: feces | host: Homo sapiens | place: USA: Oklahoma | reverse complement strand
GCAGCTTCTCAAAGCGGGCGACGAAGCCGAAGATCGTCGTCACGCCCGTGGAGATGAGGCAGAGCATGAGGCACACGCCGTAGACTGCGGTGAGCGCGCGAATGCCCATGGAATTGCAGACGGTGAGCGTGGGGATGGTCGTGCCGCCGTCCACAGCGGTGTAGACGCCCTGCCAGCAGAGGAGCATGAACACGGAGAGCACGAGTGCAACGGCGTTCAGAACAAAAGAAATCCACATGGCCTTGGCGCAGCCCTGCTTGCTGCGCATGGTCGTGCCGCAGGCGATCATGGTCGGCAGCGTAACGCACTGGAAGCCGGCATAGGTGAAGGCGTTAAAGATTGCTTTGGGGACATTGGCAAAACCGGTCGTCTGAAAATCAGCACTGAGGACAGTGAACAGCGGCGACTCGCTCTTGAAAATGCCGACGGCGTAGATGGTGATAGCGGTGACGAGGATGGCGATGCCCATATAGGTGGACGCCGCGCGCACGATGCCGGCGCCGAAAATAGTCAGGAGCAGCACGAGGCAGCCGACGGCCACGACGCCGAGATAATAGTTCACGCCGAAATAGCTCCGCAGCGCGGACGCCGCGCCCGAGATGGCTGCCGCGACAGCCATGAGCACCATGATGTAAAAGAAGATCTCGAACAGCCACTCGATCTTGTCAAAGGGGTGATAGAGCGTTTCAAACAGCTGCTTATAGCTCGCCAGACCACGGGAATTATACATGATCATGGCTTCGCGCATCGTGAGCGTGAGCAGCAGCATGGCCACAATAGCCGACACGATGCCGGCCCAGCCAAGGCCGACGTAATACGTATTGGCCTGATTGCCGGTCGCGAAGCCACCGCCGGCGTGCGCGGAAAACAGCACCGCACCGACCGAAAAGGCGGCAAAAAACGGGGTCTTGGGTATGGTTCGGGTTCGGGTTTTCATGATTTGTTCCTCCTGCAAAAAACATAGTTTGATGGTTTGGCAGGAAAAAAGAAAACCCTCCGTCTTTCCTGCCCTCTGGCAGAAGAGACGAAAGGCCGAAAACCCTCCGCGGTACCACTCTTCTTCGCCCCCGCGATCGGGAACGCACTTATCCGGGATACCATCATATCCCTGCACAATAACGGGCGCACCCGTCTGCACCTACTCATCGTTCAGCGCAGCCGCTGTTCAGCCAGTTCGGCAGGTCTGTACGCTTTGTGCCTCGCACCACCCGGCACTTCTCTGAAAGGACGTTCCTGCTTACTACTCTGTGTCTTCGCGTTTGATGGCTTGATGATAACACCCGAATTCGCTGCGCGTCAAGGCACGCATTCGCCGAAAAACGAATCGGGAGCCGAAAAAAGTTTCGGCGATTTCACCAACCGGCTTTCTCCGCTGCGCAAAAACACGCCGCGCCCGGTATCGGGCGCGGCGTGCAAAATACGGTGGCGCGGGTCACTTGACCTCGTCGTCCAGCCAGTCGGCAAGCTTTTCCTCGTCCATACCGAGACCCTTGGACAGAAATGCGAGCATTTCGTTGAAGTTGAGCTTTTTCAGGCGCTCGAAGTTCGTCTCGCCCTTCTTTTCGGGGTCGATCAGGCGGCCTTCGATATAGCCGCACTCATAGCACATGTTCAGTGCGTATTTCCGATGGGTATCCAGCGTCATTTCATGACCGCAGCGGGGACATTTCATCACACATTCTCCTCTCCGAATATGGCAGTTTCGGGTGTGTTTCGCACAGCGCCCTGTTCAATATCTTAGAATATGCTACATGATTATGCGCCAACATGCAAGCATAGTTTACGAATTAACACGGCGCTGCCGCCGGTCCCGGCAGCGTGACGGTCAGCGTCTGCGTCAGGCGCACCGCGCCGCCGATCGACAATCCCGTCACCGCGCCGTCCGTGCGCTGCACGCCGACCTCAAGCGTGCCGCCCGGCTGGCCGATGCCGATCTCCGTGATGCCGTCGGCAAAGTCCGCCGTGAGCACGACGGCCGTGGCGACGCTGCCGGAGGCGCAGCTGTTTTCCGCGACGCAGGACGCGGTCTCGCACACGAACACGACCGGCTTTATGCTGCCGTGCGCGCGGTCGAGAAAAATTGCCCCGACGGCGCTGGCCTCGGGCGCGGCGGCGATGGCGCGCTGCACGAGCGCCTCGTCCGGCTGCGCACAGTCGATGACAAAGTGCGTGATGCCGGCAAAGGTCACGCGCGCCGCCTGCACGTCCGCCCAGCCGGCCGGCTGCACGGACAGCGGCAGCGGCATCACCGTGGACGCCGTGCCCTCCGCCGTATCCGCCATGACGGGCTGGACGCCGTCCGCCCCGCTGATCTCGGCAAAGACACAGCTTTTGCCCTGCGCGCCGGTGCGCAGCGCCTGATAAAAGCCCGCGCAGCGCAGGGCATTGCCGCAAAACTCGCCGCCCATCATCTCCAGCCGGATCTCTCCGCCGCTGCGCGGCGCGGTCAGAAACGCGACCTGCTCAATGCCCAGCTCCGGCAGCCGCAGGATCTGTGCCGCGACGCGCGCACGCTCTGCCGCCGGCACATCCGAGCAGACGATAGCCGTGACGTTCCCCGCCGGGTCGAGCACCGCGACGGTATATTCTCTTTTCTGCTGCAAAGTCTGCATGGCGCTCACTCCGTGAAATGGATGTGGTTATTGATGTGGTCCTGACAGAAGCAGTGGTAGCCCACGCAGCGGGAGCAATACCGGAACTCCAGCTCCGGGTGGTCCACGTCCGTGCGGCCGCAGACGGCGCACTTGTAGTGATAGGGCTCGTTCGCCTGCTCGCGCCGGATACGCCGCGCCTCGCGCTTGAAGTTGACTGTTTTCTGCCGCTGGCGCACGTGCGACGGGCGGAAGAAGTCAAACAGCCAGTCGCCGCAGTAGACCAGATAGTTGAGCACCGCCACCACCGGCAGCAGGTTCAGCGGGAAGGACATCGTGATCACGCCGAACACGAACAGCGCCGCGTCCAGATACGCCAGATACTTCACCTTGATCGGGATGATGAAAAACAGCAGCACCTGCACATCCGGATAGAGCGTGGCAAAGGCAAAGAACATGGACAGGTTCAGGTACGTGGTCGAGACGACCACGTCGCGCCCAAGGATGGCCGAGAGCACCACACCGTAGATTGCCGTGAGCAGCATACCGCTCACGTAGTAGATCGTGAATTTGCCGTTGCCCCACTCGCGCTCAAGGCACGAGCCGATCCAGTAGTAGAAGTACAGCATCAGCAGCAGCCAGATGGGCCGCGACTCCGTCGGCACAAACACATAGGTGATCAGCCGCCAGAGCTGCCCGTGCAGGATGCCCTGCGCCGAGCCGCTCAGAAGCGACACGATCTGTCCGGTCGTATCCATCTGCGCCAGCAGCCAGACGGCTGCGTTGCCGATGACGATGATCAGCATCAGGTTCGGAATGCCGAAGCGCGGATGCGTATAGCAAAACCGGTCGATTTTGTTCATCAGTTTTCTCATGGGGTTCCTCCGTAAAAACAACGTATGACCATGATACCTTCTTCCAGGCCCAAAGTCCATAAAAAAATATCCGGAATCGCAATTTGTGCTTTCTAAATGGCGCAGCGTGTGGTATGATGATATCTGTATTATTATGTCGCAAGGTATGGTTATCACATGGAACAAATGCAAGAATTTGAAACAGAAGCGCGCAATGATCTGATCGAAGGCCGCAACGCGGTCATCGAGGCCCTGCGCGCGGGCCGCACGATCGACAAGATCTTCATCGCCAAGGGCGACGTGGACAAGACACTCGGGCACATCGCCTCAAAAGCGCGCAGCGCCGGCATCGTCGTCACGGAGGCCGACCGCCGCAAGCTCGACGCCATGAGCCAGACGCACGCACATCAGGGCGTGATCGCGCTGTGCGCCGTCAAGGAGTACAGCACGATCGAGGACATGCTCGCCGTCGCCGCCGAGCGCGGTGAGGCGCCGTTTCTCGTGCTGTGCGACGAGATCTCCGACCCGCACAACCTCGGCGCGATCATCCGCACGGCCGAGTGCGTTGGCGCGCACGGCGTCATCATCCCGAAGCGCCGCAGCGCGGGACTGACCGCCATCGTGGACAAGGCGTCCGCGGGCGCGCTTGAGCACATGGCCATCGCGCGGGTGCCGAATCTGGTCGCCGCGATCGAGACGCTCAAGAAAAACGGTCTCTGGATCTACGGCACGGCCGCCGAGGGCTCAAACGAGCTGTGGAAGACGGATCTGACAGGCCCCGCCTGCATCGTCATCGGCTCGGAGGGCAGCGGCATCAGCCGGCTGGTGCGCGAAAAGTGTGATTTTCTCGTCAGCATCCCGCTGCACGGACAGATCTCCTCGCTCAATGCATCCGCTGCCGCAGCGGTGCTGCTCTATGAGGCGCTGCGCCAGCGCAGCTGAACGTCCGTGCCCCTCACTATAAAAAGGAGTTGACCATATGGACGAATTTGATCGCTCGCCAGAGGACATTTCTTTTGATCTGAATGCGGAGGAATTCTCCCTGGAATCCATTCTGGACGAATATAAAGATTTTCAGACGGAAAAACCGGCGCCGCGTCCGCGCCCGGCTTACCGCAGCCGCCCCGTCACAGCGGAGATGATCGAGGAAGCGGAAGCGGCCGACGCCGAGACCGAGGACATCCTCATGTCCGCCGAGCTCGACAGTGCGCTGGACGATGCCGAAAGCACGCAGGCACAAACCGCGCCCGTGCATGAGGACCACGACGTCAAGCGCTATCAGCCGAAGCGCCAGCGCGACCATGCGACCGCGGCCGAGATCGAAAAGTGGAACGAGACGAAGGCCGGCGCCAAGCGTCTGGCACAAAAAGGGCTCTCAGGGCTCAAGAGCTTCGCCTCCAAACTCTCGGAGGTCGTGCCAGATGAGCCGGTCGAGCCCGAGGACGACCTGCCGGAGGAGGATGCATCCATCCCTGTCTCCGCCCCGCCGGATGTGCCGGAGGGCCTGTATGACGCTGAGCCCGAGCCGGAAGAGCCGACGCGTGTGTTTCAGGCCATCACCGAGGAAGGCGCGGAGAGCGGCGACGCTGCCTACGCCCGCGCGAGAAACTACGCGCGCGCCGACGAGGATGACGCGCCCGCCCGCCGCAGCTTTCAGGACTCGGTGCTCAACCCGCTCATGGCGCGGCTGGCTGCCGTGGCCTACCGCGTGCGCGCGCACAACAACGCCGTGCATGCCTCGGCTGACGCCGAGGAGGCGCTCGGCCCGGAACCGAGTGCGGAGGACGCCGCAAAGTATTACGGCGGTCAGGTCAAATCCCTGCGCTTTCGCTGCCGCGCGGCCATGCTCGTGTGCATCCCGCTGATCTACATCTCGCTCGGTCTGCCGGTGTTCGGTGTGCTCAAAAGCAGCCCGACCGTCGCCGCGCTCGTGTGTCTGATGATGCATCTGACCGTGATGCTCATCGGGCTGGACGTGATCACCAACGGCTTTTTCAACCTCGTGCGCCGCACGCCGGGACTGGAATCGCTCGTGTTTCTCAACTGTGTCTTTTCCGCGCTGGATGCGGTCGTGCTGGCCGTCACCGGTTCGGATGCCGTGGGTCTGCCGTTTTGCGCCGTGTCCGCGTTTTCCGTCGCCTGCTGCCTGTGGAGCGCGCTGAACACCTGCCGCGGCTTTAAGTACACGTTCCGCACGCTCGCCGTCGACAAAGACCCCTACACCGTCAGCGCAGACAGCGAGGTCGTCAAGGACAGCATCACCGTGCTCAAGTCCAAGCGCGACACGGCGGGCTTCATCCACCGCAGCGAGGAGGCCGGCCCGGCCGACACGATCTATGCCGGTCTCGCGCCGTATCTCATCGCCGCGTCCGTGATCCTCGGCCTGCTTGCCACGATTCTCTGCGGCAACTACACCAACATCCTGCACGTGTTCGCCGCCGTTACCGCGCCGTGTGCGCCGTTTGCGGCGCTGGTCGCGTTCGCCGTCCCATTCCGGACGGCCGCGCGCAAGCTCGCCCAGACCGGCAGCGCCATCGCCGGCTGGAACGGTGCGAGCGATATCGGCCGCAGCAAGCACCTGATCGTGACGGATAAGGATCTGTTCACCGCGCGCAACATCTCGATCGAGGACATCCGGATTCTCGACGGTGCGTTCCCGGACAAGGTCATCTCCTACACCGGCAGCGTGATCGTCGCCTCCGGCAGCTGCCTCGCCTCCGTGTTCACCGATCTCATGCAGCGCAACAACTGCGCGCTCATGCCGGTCGACTCGTTCACCTGCAACGAGAGCGGCGGCCTGACGGCACTGGTCAACGGCGAGGAAGTACTCGTCGGCAGCAGCGCCTTCATGAACCTCAAGGGCGTGCATCTGCCGCAGCAGCTCAACGTCAAAAACGCCGTATTCGCGTCCATCAATGGGCTGTTCGTCGCAAGCTTCAAGATCAAGTACGTGCCGGTGCAGTCGGTGCAGAACGCACTCTTCGGCCTGCTGCGCACGCGCATCGCGCCGATCTTCGCCGTGCGTGACTTCAACATCACGCCGCTGATGCTCAGCCAGAAGTTCAAGATGTCCACCGACGGCTTTGACTTCCCGGCGTACTCCAAGCGCTACGCCATGTCGGCCGCCGAGCCCTCGGACTACACGCAGACCGCGGGCATCGTGGCGCGCGACGGCCTCGGTCCGCTCGTCGGCGTCGCCGGAACCGGCCGACAGCTCTTTCAGGCGGTGCGCATCTGCGTCATCCTCGCTCTGCTGTGCACGGTCGTCGGCGTCATACTGATGTTTGCCCTGTGCGCCATCGGCGCGTTCGATTCCGCCACCGTCGGCAACCTCTTCGTGTATATGGGCCTGTGGCTCGTTCCTGTCATATTGCTGAATTTCGGCCTGAAACGCTGAGTTTTCATATTTATGATTGCCAAGAGTTTCGAAATCGTGTATACTTTTATAGTCATGTGTTAAATACAGCACGTGGCTTCCGGAGTTGGAATTTCCGATAGTTAATATAGAAGGAGAGTACACTACATGAGCTACGAAACCAAGAACATCCGTAACGTGTGCCTGCTCGGACATGGCGGCAGCGGCAAGACCACGCTCGCCGAGAGCATGCTGTACCTGACCGGCGCGATCGACCGTCAGGGCAAAACTGCCGACGGCAACACCGTCTGTGACTACGATCCCGAGGAGATCAAGCGTAAGATCACGATCTCGACCAGCATCGCGCCGGTCAATTTCGGCGGCTGCAAGATCAACATCCTCGATTGCCCGGGCTTTTTCGACTTTGCGGGTGACGCTCGCTGCGCCTTGCGTGCGGCTGAGGCCGGCATGATCTTCTGCACCGCGAAGGACGGCATCGCCGTCGGCGCGGAGCGTTGCTGGAAATACCTCAAGAGCGAGAACATCCCCTGCCTGTTCTACATTTCCAAGACCGACGAGGATCACGGCGATTTTGCCGGTGTCCTCTCCGCCCTGCAGGACAAGTACGGCAGCGCCGTCTGCGCGGTCACCGCGCCGATGAGCGACGGAACGGGCGTCATCGACCTCGTGCACAACGTCGCCTATCAGACCAAGGGCAACAAGACCGAGAAGATCGCCGTTCCCGCCGCCGACGCCGACATGGTCGAGTCGCTGCGCGAGACGCTCTTTGAGGCGGCCGCCGGCGCCGACGAGGCACTCATGGAGAAATATTTCGAGGACATGATGCTCTCTGAGGAGGACACCGTCAAGGGCCTTCGTCTGGGTCTGAAGGACCGCACCGTGTTCCCCGTGCTCTGCGGCGCTGCCGGCAGCGGCATCGGCACCGAGAGCGTGCTGCGGGCGATCGTCGATTACGTGCCCAGCCCGGCCGACATCGGTGAGGTCGCCACGGCAGACGGCGGCAAGCTCGCCGTCAACACGAACGGCCCTGTGTGCGCGTTCGTGTTCAAGACCATTTCCGACCAGTTCGGCAAGTACTCCTTCATCAAGGTGCTGTCCGGCAAGGTCGTGTCCGATCTGTCTCTGCGCAACATGCGCACGAGCAGCACCGATAAGCTCGGCCGTATGTACACCATGTGCGGCAAGAAGAGCACTGAGGTCAAGGAAGCCTGCTGCGGCGACATCGTTGCCATCGGCAAGATGGAGTGGAAGACCGGCGACACCGTCTGCGACCCGAAAAACGAGGTCGAGCTGCCTGCCATCAAGCTGGCTGAGCCCTGCTACTCCATGGCCATCAGCCCCAAGACCAAGGGACAGGACGACAAGGTCGCGTCCGGTCTCGCCCGCCTGAACGAGGAGGACATCTCCTTCACGCTCGTCAACAACGCCGAGACCCACCAGATGGTCATCTCCGGCGCGGGCGATATTCAGGTCGACGTGCTGTGCGCCAAGCTCAAGAGCCGCTTCGGCGTCGAGACCGAGCTCAAGCCGGCGCGCGTCGCTTACCGTGAAAAGATCAAGGCCAAGGTCGAAGCACACGGCCGCCACAAAAAGCAGTCCGGCGGCAGCGGCCAGTTCGGTGACGTCTGGATCCGCTTCGAGCCGCAGGATGAGTCCGACGACATGATCTTCGCCGAGGAGGTCTTCGGCGGCAGCGTGCCGAAAAACTTCTTCCCGTCCGTTGAAAAGGGTCTGCGCAACGCCGTGCAGAAGGGTGTGCTCGCCGGTTACCCGCTCGTCGGCCTGAGGGCCGTGCTGTATGACGGCTCCTACCACCCGGTCGACTCCAACGATATGGCGTTCCAGACGGCTGCCCGTCTCGCCTATCAGGACGGCATCCCGAAGGCGAAGCCGACCATCCTCGAGCCGATCGGCCTGCTGAAGGTCACCATCCCCGACGCCAACCTTGGCGACATCATGTCCGACATCTCCTCCAAGCGCCGCGGCACCGTGCTCGGCATGACGGCGGAGGACGGCATGCAGACCGTCGAGGCGGAAGTCCCGATGGCGGAGATGGGCTCCTACACGATCGATCTGCGCTCCATGACGCAGGGACGCGGCTCCTTCTCGTGCAAGTTCGTTCGCTACGAGGAAGCGCCCGGCAACGTCCAGCAGAAGGTCATCGAGGAAGCAAAGAAAGAACAGGAAGCGTAACTGAAACTGCAAAAGAAGCCCTTTCCCGGGCTTCTTTTGTCTATCCGGAAGCGAGGGATCCCAATGAAAAACACGAACAAAAACATGCTCTACACCTTCTGGTCGGGCGCGATCCTGCTGTGTCTGGCGCTGGTAGCCGTCGTGCTGGTGTTCACCAACGCCGTCGGCAACACGCATACCTCCAAGCCGAAGGACGACCCCGCCGCCGCCGTCACACCGACGCCGACGCCGCAGGTCAATCCGATCACGCCGATCCAGTCGTCCGCCGCGCTCGCGCAGACGGAGGACAAGGGCAGCACCTACGTCGACCAGATCTATTTTCTGGGTGACAAATCGCTGAAGGTGCTCCAGACGGAGTCGATGCTCACCGGCAAGGACGCCAAAAAACAGGTCTGGATGCCGGACACCGGCTCTCTGCCCGCTTCGTCGCTCGACACGGCGAAATACAAATCCCCCGTGACCGGCAACAACGTGCCCGCAGACGAGATCTGTGAGGTCAACAAGCCCGCGTATCTCGTCATCTGTCCGAGTGCGGACAACATCTCCATGACGAGCGAGGAGCAGATCAAATCGGTCTACACCACGCTCATCAACGCCGTCAAGGCCAAGAGCCCGAACACGAAGATCATCTGCTGCTCGCTGACGCCGATCGCGTCCAACTATCAGTATGAGGACATCACCAACGAGCTCATCCAGAAGGTCAACGGCTGGATCGCCGCCGCAGCGGAGAGCACCGGCGCAAAGTATCTTGACATGGCAAGCGGTCTGGTCGCCGATGACGGATTCCTGCCGCAGAGCTATCAGGACGGCGACGGCATGCACCTCAATGCCGCGGGAATGAAGGTGTGGCTGGAGTACCTGCGCACGCACGCCTACCCGTAACCGATGCATAGAAAGATCCCGGAGCGACTGCTCCGGGATCTTTTATGCTCTGTCAGCGAATAATCGCCTTGATAAACGGCGCTGCCGGGGGCGCATCCGGGGTGATTGTGTAGCACGCGGTGAGCTCCGCGACCGCCATGCGCGCGGCCGCCTCGTCGGCGGCGTGGATCGTCGCGAGCGACTCCCCTGCCGCGACCGGCTCGTCTACCTTCTTGTGCAGGACGATGCCGACGCCGTAGTCAATGGTGCTGTCCTTCGTCGCGCGGCCGCCGCCGAGACGCATGGACACGAGGCCCACGTCCGTGGCCGCGATGTGGCGCACATAGCCGCTCGCGGGCGACGGCACTTCCATCTGCACCGGCGCCGCCGGCAGAAGCGACGGGTCATAGATCGCCGCCGGGTCGCCGTCCTGCGCCGCAACAAACTCCGCCAGCTTTTTCAGCGCCGAGCCGTCCGTGATCGTCTGCTCGAGCATGGCGCGCGCCGCAGCATCATCGGCTGCGAGCCCCGCCTGTGTAAGGATGCACGCGCCGAGCGTCAGGCACAGCTCCAGCAGCTCGCTCTTATGCTCGCCGCGCAGCGTCGCAATTGCCTCCTTGACCTCGAGCGCGTTGCCGACGGCATGACCGAGCGGCTCGTCCATGTCCGTGATGACGGCAACCGTCTTGCGGCCGGCCATCTTGCCGATCTCGACCATCTCGGTCGCAAGCTCGCGCGCATCATCCAGCGTCTTCATAAATGAGCCGTCGCCGCACTTGACGTCCAGCACGATGACGTCCGCACCGGCGGCCAGTTTCTTGGACATGATGCTGCTGACTATGAGCGGGATGCTCGGCACGGTGCCGGTCACGTCGCGCAGGGCGTAGAGTTTTTTGTCGGCGGGGTCAAGATTCGCCGTCTGTCCGGCGATGACCATGCCGACACGGTCGACATTCTCCAGGAACCGTTCCATAGGCAGGTTGATGTTAAAGCCCGGAATGCTCTCAAGCTTATCGAGCGTGCCGCCCGTGTGGCCGAGGCCGCGGCCGGACATCTTCGCCATCTTCACGCCGAGGCTCGCCACCATCGGTACGAGCACGAGCGAGGTCTTGTCGCCCACGCCGCCGGTCGAGTGCTTATCCGCCTTCACGCCGGACACGCCGGACAGATCCAGCGTCTCGCCGCTGTGCATCATGGCCATGGTCAGATCCAGCGTCTCGCGCCGATCCATGCCGCGAAAATAGATGGCCATCAGCATGGCGGACATCTGATAATCCGGGATCTCGCCACGGGTGTAGCCGTCGACCACATAACGGATCTCCTCCGTCGTGAGTGCCTGCCCGTCGCGTTTTTTCACGATCAGATCGCTCATTCTCATCGCAATGTGCTCCTTTGCATTTGTTTGCCACGAGTATAGCACGGCGGCGGCAGAATTGCAATTCAGCGTGGAAAAATCAGATACGGCCGCCCGTCGATCTCCCGCAGCACGGCCTGCGCGCCGCGCGGAAGGTTCGGCGCGTCCGCCGGGATGGCGATGACCGTCCGCTTGCCGTCAAACGTCGTGAGCACGCCGTCCGGCGCAGAATACCAGAGCACATCCAGGCCATCGTCCGCACACTGCGGCGCCGGCTCCGGCGCAGGCTCGGGCTCGGACGGAATGTCCCACGCCTCGTCCGCCGCGAACAGGATCTCCTGCGGCAGACGCGCACACTCGAGCCGCGTGAGCCGCTTGGTCAGGGTGAGCGCGCCGCTGCCGTCCGGCAGCATCAGGCCGAGATACGCGCGCGAGCGCGCCCCGCACACGGCGAGCCGCAGCCGGGGCGCATCCGTTTTCGCCCGCGCGGAAAACACCGTATGCAGCCCCTCGCGCGTCACGCACAGCGTGCCGATGGGCTTGTTTTGCTGCAGGATCGGATACTCAGGCATAAAAAATCACTCCCGCACCAGACTATGCGCGGGAGTGATCTGTTTAGAACCGGGGCATCAGCCGATGCTGTAGCTGCCGCGCACCATGACAGTGGTGTCGTCCGAGGCACGAACGCCCGCGCCGTCCGCCTGCAGGAGATACAGGTGGTTTTCCGTGAGCTTTTCGCCGACGGCAGCCGTCGAGCCGGATGTGAGATCCACAGCGGCGCTCTGCGTCACGGCGGCGGCACCGCTGCGCATGAGCACCTCCGTGCCTGCGCGTCCGGTGAGCGTCTGCCCGTTTTCCAGCGTCACGAGCACGTATGTACCGCCCGCAGCGGCGACCTGATCGGCAAACTGTTCCTCCATTTCGCCGATCGCGCCGTTGAGCGTGGAACGGTAGGCGTCCTCCATGCGCGGCTGCACGACATCCTGCAGATAGCTGGACGTGACGAGCGGGTCTTCCCGCGATCCGTAGTTTGCGACCGCGTACACGGTCACGGCGGCAACCATGGCCAGCGCTGCGACAAGCGCGATCGTGATGAGCGTCTTTTTCTTCATATCCGTTCCTCCGTTTTTTGGGCGTGGCGTTTACTGCGGCAGGCCAAAGCTTACGGCGATCGCGTTATCCACCTGATGCATCGCGGGCTCGTCCAGACGGCCCATGCGCTCGCGCAGGCGCGATTTATCGAGCGTGCGAACCTGCTCGAGCAGGATCACACTGTCGCGCGTCAGGCCGCAGCTGCGCGCCGCGAGCGAGATATGCGTCGGCAGATTGGCCTTGCCGGTCTGCGACGTGATCGCGGCGGCGATCACCGTCGGGCTGTGGC
>OFML01001540.1_pt1 | contig 12646 bp, 10 predicted proteins | sample 1541831 | NCBI WGS metagenome assembly OFML01 (sample SAMN04209237, study PRJEB22552) | human gut metagenome | biome: gut; material: feces | host: Homo sapiens | place: USA: Oklahoma | reverse complement strand
CTGCTCCTTGATGATGGCGCTCTCGATGGGCATGCCGTGGTTGTCCCAGCCGGGGGTGTAGGGCGTGTAGTAGCCGCGCATGGCGTAGGAGCGGACGATGAAGTCCTTGAGTGCCTTGTTGAGCGCGTGGCCCATGTGGATGTTGCCGTTGGAGAACGGAGGGCCGTCGTGCAGGCTGAAGCGCGGCTTGCCGTCGTTCTTTTTGAGCATTTCGTTATACAGATCCATGTCGTTCCAGCGGCGGAGCATATCGGGCTCACGCTTGGCGAGGCCGGCGCGCATGGGGAAGTCTGTTTTCGGCAGGTTGATCGTGGCGTTGAAATCGTTCTTGGACATGGTAAAAATCGTTCTCCTCTCAGAGTAGTTTTCCGTTAAAATTGTGCAGGGCGGTACGGCACCGGCCGTCCCGCCCTGGTTGATTGCTGTTCACTCAGCTGTTGTGCAGAAAGTGATAGAGCTGCGTGGCGTCATCTGCTGCACTGTCGGCCGCGGCATCGTCAGCTTCCACGGGCTGCGCCTCCACAGGGGCGGCGGACACGGTTTCTGCTGCATACACGGGCTCTGCCTGCACAGGCTGCCCGGCGGCCGGAGCTTCCGGCTGCGCGGCAGGCACAGGCTCGGCCGGCGCGGCGCTCGCGGGCTCGGCAGGTGCGGCGCTCGCGGTCGGGCGCGCAGCCGCGCGCGGCGCGGACGCTGCCTTCGACCCGGCGACACCGTCGAGATACTCGAGCTGCGTCAGGCACAGATTGCGCACATCTTCCAGGAATTTCGCGCAGGAGGTCTTTGCGTTGAGGAGCTTGGCTTCCTCGTTGGCGGTTTCGTGCTGAAGTCCGCCAAGTATTCGGTCGGACGTGTTCTTGGCCTCGCTGAGTATCTTGTCAGCGCGGGCCTGGGCATCGTCCTCTATCTGCTTGCCGACCTTCTGGGCCGACAGTATGGCCAGACGCATGGCGTCTTCACTGGCGCGGTACTCTTCTATCTTATCGACCAGCACCTTCATCTTGCCCTTGAGCACAGCGATTTCCTTCTGCGCGTTGGCAAGCTCGGTGGCCACTTCTTCCTGATAGTTCTGCACAGCGGCCATGTCGTAACCGCCGAACATCGCTTTTTCAAAGGTTTTTTCCCGAATATCCTGAGGAGTCATGATGGTAAGCCTCCATTCTTTCTGATGGTATACTACTCGCGGGGCTGTCAGGGACAGTATGCCCGAATGTTACAGGTGAAACTCGCCCGACTCCATGTCGTCGAGCTGGTCGCCCATGAGGTCGACGTTGAACGGCGTGATGATATACGTCGCGCTGGCGACGCGGCGGATCTTGCCGTCCTGCGCGTAGGCGACGCCGGACAGGAAGTCGATCAGGCGGCGGGCGATGTTCTTGTCCGTCTGCTCCAGATTCATGAGCACGGCGCGGCGATCGCGCAGATGGTCGGCGATCTCGGCCGCGAGCTCAAACTGCTTGGGCGCGACAAGCACGACCTTGAGCTGGCCGCCGCTGTTGAGGTTGACGACCTTGTCGGCCACGCGGCTGTCGCTGCGGGCGGTGTAGCCCGGCGCGGGGCGCTCGGGCTCTCTCACCGGCTCGGAGACCGGGTCGTCGCGGATGAAGGAGCTCTGCTTGGCGGCGGGCGCCGTGCGGCGCGCCGGCCGTGCCGGAGCGGGACGCTCGGGCGCGGGTGCTTCCGCGACCGGGATCGCCTCATCCTCATCGTCGAAAAACTCGTCGTCGTCATCGTACGGACGCGTCATTTTCTTCAGTTCATCCAAAAAGCCCATGCAGGGTCCCCCTTTATCTACCGGCGGCTGCTGTGTTGCCGCTGTGTTCTCTTTTCAGGTGCGGCGGGCGGCGCTCAGTGCCGGGAATAGTCCCGTGCGCCGAAGATCGACGAGCCGACGCGCACCATGTTCGCACCGGCGGCGATGGCGTCCTCAAAGTCCCCGCTCATACCCATGGACAGAAAGTCCATAGAAACATTATCGTATTTTTTTCTGCCGATGTCAACAAAAAGCTCGTGCATTTTCGTAAAATATGCATGATTTCCGTCGGAAGTTTCTGCCACGGGCGGGATCGCCATCAATCCGCGCACGCGGATGTGCGCGCAGGCGGCGGCGGTTTCCAGCAATTGCGGCAGGGCCGCGGGGTCGACGCCGCTCTTGGCGGCCTCACCGCCGATGTTCACCTCCAGCAGGATATCCTGCACGGTGTCCTGCATGGCGGCGCGCTTTTCGATCATGGCCAGCAGCTCCGGTGAGTCCACCGATTGGATGAGATCGACCTTGCCGACGACCTGCCGCACCTTGTTGGTCTGCAGGTGGCCGATGAAGTGCAGCGGTGCGCCGGTGTAGGCATCCTCGGCGAGCTTTTCGGTCATCTCCTGCACGCGGTTTTCGCCGCAGGCGTCGATCCCGGCGGCGACGGCCTCGCGCACGCGCGCGGCGTCGTTCATCTTTGTCGCTGCCACAAGCGTGATGTCCGCGCCTGTGCGCCCCGAAAGGCGGGCGGCGGCGTCGATGCGCGCGCGGATGGCGGCGATGTTTTCGGCAATGGTGCTCATAGTGGGTGGTGCCTCCTTATTTTATGACCTGTCCGTCGGACAGCCCCTTGCCGCTGACGACGATGTCGTTGCCGGCGCGCAGGGCGTTGCTGTCCGTGCTCTGGGCGACGAGACAGTAGCTGTCGGTCTGGTAGATGATCTCGATCGGTTTTTTCTCCAGCTGCGCCGCCGTGACGACGTAGACGAAGGTCTGCCCGTCGTCGTCCATGTGCACGGCCTTGAGCGGTACGCGCAGACCGGTGTGCTCACTGTAGACGACGTCGGCCGTGGCCTTGCGCATGGCCAGCGTGTCGGCCAGCGCATTGTTGCACGCGAACACGACCGCGACCTCGCCGCTGCTGTCCGGCTCGCTCTTGCTGAACACGGTGGCCGAGACCGTGCCGCTGTAGTGCTGCGGGAAGTCGAGCGTGGCGCTGCCGCCCAGATTCAGGCGGTCGGCGTCGGCCTTGCTCATGACGGCGGCGAAGTACCATTTTTTCGCCGTGACGAGCTTGCCGATCGTGTTTGCGGGCGTCGAGGGGCTCGTGTGCTCGAGCGCGGCCACGCCGTCTGGCGTGAGGTTTTCAAGCGCCGCCGGGCTCAGCGCCTCATAACCGTCCACCGTGGAGGTGAACAGCCCCGCCGCCGGGGCGGTGATGCTGCCGCGGCCGACACCGGCCTTTTCCAGCTGGTGCAGCTCGGCGTTGAGCGCGTCGAGATCGCTCTGCGAGACGGTGCCCGTCGAGGCACCGAAGAGCAGCGAGCTGAGGTCCATGCAGATGTCGTCAAGCTCGGACGCGCTGCCCGCGGAGACGGCGGCGTTGAGCTGCAGGATGGCACTGTGGACGCTGCTGTCAAGCTCGGATGCACCCGAGGCGCTGCCTGCGCGTGACAGCAGGCTCGAGACGTAGGCGATCTCCTTTTTGAGCTCACGCGCGCGGCTGGCGCTGTCGAGCGCGGCCTTGGAGTCGACGCCGATGGCGATCTCGCCGTCGCGCGCGACCTGCTTGCCGTCGTCCACGGACAGGGACAGAAACTCCTTGTCCGAGGCGATGATCTGCTCCTCGCGCACGACGATGCCGCTGGCCTGTCCGCCCTCGCTGACGGTCACGAGCACCGCCGGTGCGGTGGAATACGACTGCTGCGTGGAGCGAAACAGGTACACGCCCAGATACACGGCCATGGCCGCGAAGAGCACGAACATGGCGATGTTCGTAAAGGTATTCGTTTTCTTCAAAGCCTGCCCTCCTTCCGGTGGGGGGCGGCGGGGAGATCACGCCTGCAGCTCGAGCGTCACCGCCCGCACCGGGGCGACCGTCGAGATCGCGTGCTTGTAGATCATCTGCTGGCGGCCGTCGGCCTCGATGAGCACGGCAAAGCTGTCAAAGCTGCGCACGATGCCGCGCAGCTGAAACCCGTTCATGAGAAACAGGGTCACGGGGATCTTCTCCCGCCGGATGTAATTGAGGAATGTGTCCTGAAGATTCTGTGTCTTTTGCATGATCGCCGCTCCTTTTGCCGGAGCGGACATATATCGACTTATCATAGCACAAACCGCCGCTCCGTGAAATAGTGAATTTATACAAATCCGGCGAAAATGGCAGTTTTCTCCGCATCTGTACAGGCCACTATTCTATACCGCGTCCGGCCAAGAATTGCGTCGAACGGCGGCAGGCCAGGTCCATGTCCGGCGTTTTTTCGTGCCGCAGCCAAAATAGTTGCGCATCGCGCCGCAGCCATGTCAGCTGGCGCTTTGCGTACTGCCGCGAGGCGAGCCGGATGGCGTCCGCAGCCTCCCGCGCCGTTGCCTCGCCGCGCACGGCGGCCACGGCCTCCTTATAGCCGATGGCCTGCATGGCCGTGCAGTCGGCCGGGATGCCGGCGGCCAGCAGCGCGCGCACCTCGTCGAGCAGCCCCTGCTGCATCATGGCGTCCACGCGCCGGTCGATGCGCGCATAGAGATCCTGCCGGTCTGCGAACGTGAGCGCGATCTTCGCCGCGTCATAGCGCGGCGGCACGGCGCGGGTCTCGGCGTCGTGCTGCGTGATGGTCTTGCCCGTGAGGATGTAGACCTCCATCGCGCGCACGATGCGCTTTTTGTCCGCGGGGTGGAGCTTTGCCGCGCGCTCGGGGTCAAATTTGCGCAGCTCGCCGAGCAGACCCTCGCCGCCGATCTCGTCGTAGCGCTCGCTCAGCTCCTGCCGCAGCGCGGTGTCGGCCGTGCCGTCGGCAAAGGTGCGCCCGGCGATGAGCGAGTCGATGTAAAGCCCCGTCCCGCCGACGACGATCGGCAGTTTCCCGCGCGCGAGGATATCGTCCACGCAGGCGGTCGCTTCCGCCGCGTAGCGCGAGACGGAGTAGTTCTCCGTCGGGTCGGCGATGTCGATCATGTGGTGCGGCACGCCCTGCATTTCCTCCGGCGTGGGCTTGGCCGTGCCGATGTCCATGCCGCGGTAGATCTGCATCGAGTCGGCCGAGACGACCTCGCCTCCGAGCCGCTGCGCGAGCATGACGCCCAGCGCGGTCTTGCCCGAGGCGGTCGGGCCGGTAATGACGACCAGTTTTGGCTGCATCCGGCAGCCTCCTTTCTATAAGCGCAAATTCAGAAAGATTTTATTGAAAAGTATTAGAAATGTGTTAAAATGAGACCATATCCCAGTATTCAAGAAGGTGAACCCATGAAGATCAAAATTTCTGCCGACAGCACCTGCGATCTCTCGCCGGAGCTGATCGCGCGCTACAACATCGGCATCACGCCGCTGTACATCGTGCGCGGCGACGAGACGCTGCGTGACGGCATCGACGTGCATCCGGAGGAGCTCTATGCCTACGCGAAGGCCACGGGCAAGCTCTGCCAGACCGCGGCGGTGAACGTGTCGGACTATTATGCGTATTTCAGCGCGGTGCGCGCCGAATATGACGCCGTGATCCACTTCACGATCTCGAGCGATATGTCCGGCTGCTATCAGAACGCCTGCATCGCGGCGCGGGAGTTTACGAATGTCTACCCCGTGGACGCGCGCAACCTCTCGACCGGCATCGGTCATCTGGTGCTCGACGCGGCCGATATGGCCGCGCAGGGCATGGATGCGGCCGACATCGCGGCGGCGCTGGAGAAAAAGCGCGAGAAGCTCGATGTCAGCTTCGTGCTCGACACGCTCGATTATCTCGTGCGCGGCGGGCGCTGCTCGTCACTCGCGGCGCTGAGCGCCAATTTTCTGCATCTCAAGCCGTGCATCGAGGTCAAGGACGGGAAAATGGGCGTCGGCCGCAAGTACCGCGGCAAGCTCGAAAAGTGCTATGTGCAGTATATCGAGGACCGGCTCAAGGGGCGCGACGATATCGACTGCCACCGCATCTTCATCACGGATTCCGGTATTTCGGACGAGACGAAGGCCATGCTCGAGCGCGTCGTGCGCGCGTGCCAGCCGTTTGAGGAAGTGTACCACACGCAGGCCGGCTGCACGGTGTCGAACCACTGCGGCCCCGGCTGCATGGGCATTTTGTACTACCACAAGTAAATAAAGTTGTACAGCCTGACAGGGAGCGCGCCGCGCTCCCTGTTTTTACACGATGCGCTTGAAGAGCTTGTCCAGCTCGCGGCGCGTGAGCGTCACGGCGACGGGGCGTCCGTGCGGGCAGTATTTCACCTCGCCCGCGCACACCGCGTCCGCCAGACGCAGCAGCTCCTCGGGCTCTGTCTGCCAGCCGGCCTTGATGGCCGCCTTGCATGCCACGGTCTTGAGCACCTCGTCGCGCACGGCCTGCGCGTCCGTGTGCGCGCCGTGGCGCAGCTGCGCGCAGATCTCCTCGAGCGCGGGCAGCGCGTCGCCCGCGTCGATCTGGGCGGGTACGCCGCGCAGGATGTAGTCGCTGCGGCCGAACGGCTCAAGCGTGAAGCCGAGCTCCGCAAGCGTGTCGCCGTGCTGCTGCAGGACGTCGGCATCGCTCGCGTCCGGCGTGAAGGGCAGCGGCTCGAGCAGCGTCTGCGACGGAATGTCAGCGGGGTTTTGGCGCAGGCGGTCAAAGTTGATGCGCTCGTGCGCCGCGTGCTTGTCGATGAGGATGAGCGTATCGCCCTTTTCCACGAGGATGTAGGTGTGCATCGCCTCGCCGATCAGGCGGGCGGGCGGCGTCTCCGGGGGCACGGCGCGCGCGAGCGGCGACGGGGTCTCCGGTTCGGTGCTCTCGGGCTCAAGCGCGGTCTGCACGGGCTGCACGGCCGGTTTTGGCACGGGCTGCGCTGCCGGCGCTGTGCGTGCGGGCGCGGGGAACACCGGCGGCGGCATCACGCGCGGCGCTGCAAAGGCCGACGCCGTCGGCGAGCGGAACGAGAGCGCCTCCTCCGCCGGGGCGGCGGGGGCATAGGTGCGCGCGCCGGAAAATACCGGCGCCGCGGGTGCTGCGCTCCGGCTCGGCGCGGCGGGTAGGAAGGGGTCCGCCTTGGGCGCGGGCGCGGATGCCGGCTCGGGCTTGGGCACGCTCGGCTTCGGCGCTGCGGCTGCGGGGGTGCGCTCTGCCTCAAGCGCTGCGCGCGCGCCGTAATACACGGCGTCGAACACCGCGCGCTCGTGCGAGAATTTTACCTCGGTCTTTGCCGGGTGGACGTTCACGTCCACGGCCGCACAGCTGAGCTCCACATACAGCACGCACGCGGGAAACCGACCCACGAGCAGCGTGTTGCGGTAGGCCTGCTCGAGCGCGGCCTGCAGCGCGGCGGATCTGATCCACCGGCCGTTGCAGAAAAAATGCTGCTGCGCGCGGCTGCCGCGCCCGGCGGCGGGGGAGGAGATGAAGCCGTGCACGCGCACGCCGTCGACCTCGCCCTCGCAGGGCAGGAGCGTCTTTGCCAGCTCGCGCCCGAGCAGGCTGTACACGCAGCTGTCGAGCTTGTTGTCGCCGGGGGAGAAAAACAGCTCCTCCCCGTCGCGGATGCAGCGCACGGACACGTCCGGACGGCCGAGCGCGCACCGCAGTGCGGCGGCGGCGCAGGCGGCGCCCTCCGCGCGGTCGGTCTTGAGGAATTTGCGCCGGGCGGGCGTGTTGTAAAACAGGTCGCGCACGATCATCGTCGTGCCCTCGGGGCAGCCGGTCTCGTACATGTCCTGGATCTCGCCCGCGTCGAGCGTCATGTGCGTGCCGCCCGGCGCGCCGCGCCGCCGCGTCGTGAGCGTGATGTGCGACACGGCGCTGATGGCGGCCAGCGCCTCGCCGCGAAAGCCCATCGTGCCGATGGCCTCGAGCCCCTGCGCATCGTGCAGCTTGCTCGTCGCGTGGCGCAAAAACGCGATGCCCGCGTCCTCGGGCGTCATGCCGCAGCCGTCGTCGGTCACGCGCAGATAGGTCGCGCCGCCGCCGCGCAGCTCCACCGTCACGGTGCGGGCCCCGGCGTCGAACGCGTTTTCCACCAGCTCCTTGACCACGGAGGCGGGCCGCTCGACGACCTCGCCCGCGGCGATCAGATCCGCAAGGTGCGGAGAGAGAATTTGAATATCGGGCATGGTTTGCCCTCCTTTGTGCACAGTCCGCGGGAAGCGAGCCTCCCGCGCGTATATTATAAAGGATTGGCATTGAAAATTCCACCGCGAAATGCTACAATATTCTATCACACTTCAAATTTTACCCGGATATATCCGGACAGGCAGGAGCATTGCATGAGCTATCAGAGAGTAGAGATCCCCGAATCGGACATCCAGCGCCAGCTGGACATCTGCGCGCAGCTGCGCGCGCATTTTTCCGCCGGCGGCCGTCAGCCGCTGGCCATGGTCGACACTTACGGCTGCCAGCAGAACGAGGCCGACAGCGAAAAGCTGCGCGGTTATCTGCGCGCCATGGGCTTTGATTTCACGCAGGACGAATTCGCGGCCGACGTCGTCGTCATGAACACCTGCGCCGTGCGCGAGCACGCCGAGACGCGCGTGTTCGGCAACGTCGGCGCGCTGACGCACACGAAGGCGCGCAATCCCGAGCAGATCATCGCGGTCTGCGGCTGCATGGCGCAGCAGGAGCACGTGGCCGAGAAGCTGAAAAAGTCCTACCGCATCGTTGACCTCGTCTTCGGACCGCATGAGCTGTGGCGCTTCCCGGAGCTGCTGCGCAGCGTCTGCACCGAGCACCGGCGCGTGTTCGCCATCGACCCGGCGGACGGCAGCGTCGCCGAGGGCATCCCGCGGCAGCGCGACGGCAGCGTCAAGGCGTGGCTGTCGATCATGTACGGGTGCAACAACTTCTGCACCTACTGCATCGTGCCGTATGTGCGCGGGCGCGAGCGCTCCCGCCACCCGGAGGAGATCGTGCAAGAGGCGCGCGAGCTCGTTGCGGCGGGATACAAGGACATCACGCTGCTGGGGCAGAATGTCGATTCCTACGGCCGCGACCTCGACGAGGACGTGGACTTTGCCGACCTCATCCGCAGCATCAACGCCATCCCGGGCGACTTTGTCATCCGCTTCATGAGCAGCCACCCGAAGGACGCGACGGAAAAGCTCTTTCGCGCCATGGCCGAGTGCGAAAAGTGCGCGCACCAGATGCACCTGCCCGTGCAGAGCGGCAACGACCGCGTCCTGCACGCGATGAACCGCGGCTACACGCGCGAGAAATATCTGGCGCAGGTGGCGCTTGCACGGCAGTATATGCCCGACCTTGTGCTCACGACGGACATCATCGTGGGCTTTCCCGGCGAGACGGACGCCGAATTTCAGGACACGCTCTCGCTCGTCGAGACCGTGCGCTATGACGCGATGTTCACCTTCATCTATTCGCCGCGCGTCGGCACACCGGCGGCAAAGATGCCCGACCCCTACACCCGCGCGCAGAAGCAGGTGCGCTTTGACGCGCTTGTCGCATCGGCCAACGCCATCTCCGAGCAGAAGCACCGCGCCTATGAGGGCAGCGTGCAGCGCGTGCTCGTCGACGGGGCGGACGGCCGGGGCGACTATCCGCTCACGGCGCGCACGAAGGGCGGACGGCTGGTGCATATGCGCGGCAGCGAGGCGCTCGTCGGGCAGTTCGTGGACGTGAAGATTACCGGCAGCAACACCTGGGCGCTCTACGGCGAGGAGGCGTGACATGGCGGAACTGACGCCGATGAAGCGGCAATATTACGAGATCAAGCAGCGCAATCCCGACTGCCTGCTGTTTTTCCGGCTGGGCGATTTTTATGAGATGTTCGACGACGATGCGCGCCTTGCCGCGCGTGAGCTCGACCTCACGCTCACGACGCGCGACCGCAACGTCGAAGACCCCGCCGAGCGCACGCCCATGTGCGGCGTGCCGTACCACTCGGCCGAGGCGTACATCGGCCGCCTGATCGCCAAGGGCTACAAGGTGGCCATCTGCGAGCAGATGGAGGATCCCGCGCTTGCCAAGGGGCTGGTCGAGCGGGACATCATCCGCATCATCACGCCCGGCACGGTCACGGAGTCCTCGATGCTCGAGGAGAACAAGTCGAACTATCTCGGCGCGGTGTATCTGAGTGCGCAGTCCGGCGGCACGGCGTTCTGCGACCTCTCGACGGGGGAGTTCTGCGCCGCGAGCTACCCGGCCGACGCCGTGAGCCACATCCTCAACGAGCTCGGGCGCTTTGCCCCGCGCGAGGCCGTATGCGCCGACGCGGCGGCGGAAAATGACGACATCCGCACCTTCCTCACCAAGCGCCTCGGCAGTCTGGTCGAGGCGGGCGGCGACCGGTTTGAATACATGGCGGCGGCTGCGCGCGTGTGCGAGCAGTTTGACGTGCAGAGCACGGATGCGCTCGGCCTCGGCGAGGCGCCGGCGGCCGTGTGCGCGGCCGGCGCGCTGCTGGCCTACCTGCACGAGACGCAAAAGTGCGACCTCGGCCACATCCGGCGGCTGGAGCTGCTGGGCGACGACCACTACATGGAGCTCGACTACACCACGCGCCGCAATCTGGAGCTGACGGAAAACCTCCGCTCCGGCGAAAAGCGCGGCAGCCTCCTCTGGGTGCTCGACAAGACGAAAACGCCCATGGGCGGCCGCCTGCTGCGCACCTGGGTCGAGCGCCCGCTGCTGAGCCCCGTGCAGATCCGCCGCCGCCTCGGCGCGGTGGAGGAGCTGGTGGGCGACAATGTCCTGCGCAGCGAGCTGATCTGCTGCCTGCGGGAGATCGGCGATATGCAGCGCCTTGTCTCGCGTGCGGTGTACGGCTCGGCCAACGGGCGCGACCTGCACGCGCTGGCGCTCTGCTGCGCGCAGCTGCCGCAGCTGACGGCGCTGCTGCAAAACGTGCACAGTGCGGCGCTGCGCGACATTGCGCAGATGGACACGCTCGCCGATCTCTGCGCGCGCATCGACCGCGCGATCTGTGACGAGCCGCCGTTTTCCGTGCGCGAGGGCGGCATCCTCCGCCCCGGCTACAGCGAGGAGGTCGACCGCCTGCGCAACGTGCGCGACCACGGCGCGCAGACCGTTGCCGAACTCGAGCAGCGCGAGCGTGAGCGCACCGGCGCAAAGAAGCTCAAGGTCGGCTACAACAAGGTTTTCGGCTATTATATCGACATTCCCAACAGCGCGGGCATCACCGAGCTGCCGGAGGACTATATCCGCAAGCAGACGCTGGTGTCGAGCGAGCGGTATTTCACGCACGAGCTCAAGGAGCTCGAGAACACGCTCCTGACGGCGCGCGAGCGCATCGCGGAGCTGGAATACCAGCTCTTCAACGAGGTGCGCCAGCTCGTCGCCGACGAGGTCGCGCGCGTGCAGGCGGCGGCGGATGCCGTGGCGCGGCTCGACGCGCTGTGCTCGCTGGCCGAGACCGCCGTGAAGAACAATTACGTCTGCCCCGAGGTGGACCTGTCGCGCACGCTCGACATCCGCGAGGGGCGTCACCCCGTCGTCGAGCAGGCGCAAAAGGACAGCCTCTTCGTCCCGAACGATACGTTTCTCAACGATGCCGATGACCGCGTCGCCATCGTGACCGGACCGAACATGGCCGGCAAATCCACCTATATGCGTCAGACCGCGCTCATCGTGCTCATGGCGCAGATGGGCTCGTTCGTCCCGGCGAAAAGCGCCGTCATCGGCGTGGTCGACCGCGTGTTCACGCGCATCGGCGCGTCCGACGACCTGGCCGCCGGACAGAGCACGTTCATGGTCGAGATGAGCGAGATGGCCAACATCCTCCGCCACGCCACGGCGCAGAGCCTGCTCATCCTCGACGAGATCGGCCGCGGCACGTCGACGTATGACGGCATGGCCATCGCGCGCGCGGTGCTCGAATACTGCGCAGACCCCCGCCGCCTCGGCGCCAAGACCATGTTCGCCACGCACTACCATGAGCTGACCGCGCTCGAGCAGACGCTGCCCGGCGTGCGCAACTACAACATCACGGCCAAAAAGCAGGGCGGCACGCTGCTGTTCCTGCGCAAGATCGTCGCGGGCGCGGCCGACGACAGCTACGGCATCGAGGTCGCAAAGCTCGCCGGCGTGCCGGACACGATCATCACGAAGGCCAAGACCTACCTGCGCGAGCTGGAGTCCGGCGCGGCGCAGCCCGCCGCCCCCGCGCACCCGGCGCAGGACGATGCGCAGATGACGCTCGGCGACGCCGCCGGAGACGTCATCGCCGAGCAGCTGCGCGCCATCGACCTCAACACCATCACGCCGCTCGAGGCCATGCGCCTGCTCTTTGAGCTGCAGCAGAAAGCGAGGGGCTGATATGCGCAGAGCCAAAGCAGAGTGGAGCGATCCCATGCCCCGCGGCGCGCGCATCGCGGGCTGGGTCTATTTTCCCATCCACGTGGCCGTGCTGCCGCTGACGATCGGCGTGCTCCTCATGGCGGTGCTCGGCAAACTGCCGTCGGACGTGACGTGCAACGTTCTGTATTACCTCATCGGCCTCGTGTTCACGCTCGCCGTCATGTGGCGCTTCCTGCACCGCAGCTATGACACGATGGCCGGCAGCATCCTGCGCTGCATCGGCATGATGCTCGCCGCCTACGGCATCGACGTGCTGCTCTCGCTCGTGCTGCAGCTCGGCACGGGGCTCATCGGCGAGCTGCCCGTGCCGAACAACGACGCCGTGACCGGCCTTGCCAAAGTGGACTACAAGCGCATGATCGCCGTCGCGGTGCTCATGGCGCCGCTCGTGGAGGAG
>OFML01001539.1_pt1 | contig 12651 bp, 9 predicted proteins | sample 1541831 | NCBI WGS metagenome assembly OFML01 (sample SAMN04209237, study PRJEB22552) | human gut metagenome | biome: gut; material: feces | host: Homo sapiens | place: USA: Oklahoma | reverse complement strand
AGGAATCTGCAGGCAATGAATATCAGGGACTGTCGATCGATGGTATCAGCATTACAGTATATGCTACTCAGGATACTGTAGAAAACGACAGCTTTAATAATCAGTATGATGCTAATGCGACTTCTGCTGATGAGCTGAAAGCTGCTTTAAAAAATGGTGGAGATATTAATATATCAAAAAATATTTATACGGATAATACAGATTCGATAGATGCTCGTATGATTATTTCCAAACCGACCACTCTAAATCTGGACAAAAAGATCATCAGCCCGGATAATATGGGAAATAACCAGACAAACTTCACGGCACTGATTGTTAGCGCAGATACTACGATTAACGCATCCGATGAGGGTGGTATTGATACAGGCACGAACGGTGGATATGGGATTAATGTTAAGAACGGTGCAAAACTGACTATCAACGGTGGATACTACTACGGTGGTGGAACAGCTGTTCAGGTGCAGTCGGGTACGGCAATCATCAATGGCGGAACATTTGCTTGCGAACCGTATAGCAATCCGACATATGGGTACAATTTCCTGATGAACTGTATTGATAGTGCCTATAAAGATGGTACGGCAAAAATTATCATTAAGGGGGGCACCTTCATCAACTTCAATCCGGCTGATTGTAAAGCAGAAGGTGCAGGAACGAACTTCGTAGCAGAAGGCTACAAGGTAGTTTCCGAAGCTCACGGATCTGACACTTGGTACAAAGTTGTTAAAGAATAAAATCGACAGCAATATAAAATTTTAATTTGTCATGTTTCCACCCGCCTTTTGGCGGGCGGAGATCAAAGGACATGGATCGCCATCTGGCGGGAGGCGTGTCCTTTGATTTCTGAAAACAACAGAAGGAGATTCTGATATGAAACGGAGCAGTACAACGAAAAAAGCTCTTTTTATAAGTACATGCGCGCTGCTATTCAGCATGTTGATGATGGCAGGGAGCACCTTTGCATGGTTCACAGACAGCGTCAGCACCGGCACCAACACGATCACGACCGGCAAGCTGGACGTGCAGCTTTTGCATACAAATCAATATGTGACAACTGCAAAGGAAGTGGGGCAGACTACGCTACTGTTTACGGATGAAGCTGGAAAATCCATAGACTGGGAGCCGGGTGCAGTGGCGTATGAAAATTTCACCGTAAAAAACAGTGGAGATCTGGCGCTGAACTACAGACTGGCACTGGACCTCAACAACGCCAACACCATTGCAGGAACAACCAAGTCATTAAAAGATGTGTTGAAAGTCAAGGTTCTGGATCATGAAGTAACTTCAGAAGATGTGAAAGAACAGGCTTTGAAGAATGCAGAGGACTTTGTATCAGTAACAGATGGACAGATCAGCATCCCGACACAGGCAAAGGATCCTGCGGAGCAGAAACTTTTGCAGAAAGGATCGGAAAAAGCTTCTAGTAAAACTTATGGAGTCATCGTTTACTGGCAGCCGGATCCGGAAAAGGATTATGAGTATAATCTCTCCAACTATCCGGACAAGGACGCTGCTGGGGAGCCGATCGATAAGACGAGTGACGGCAAGGCAGAACTTTCCATTGATCTGGGCGTAAGCCTGGGAGCTACGCAGGCACCTGAAGAATCCGACAGCAATGGAAATGATTACGATAAGAATGCGGTTTATCCGGCGGCAAGTGCCGCAGAGTTCAGATTAGCTGTCAGCAAGGCATCGAATGGCGACACCATCGAGCTGACGGGAAGCATTTCGCTGAACGAGACGATCACGGTCAATAAAAACGTTACGATCAAGAGTGTCGGTGGCGCGGTACTTTCCGGCAAGGCACTTGAGATCGGTTCAAATGCGGATGTGATGCTGCAGGGCATCACCTTCAAATCCCCGCGGACAGCGGAAAACAAGGGCATCAGCCTCAAGGCGACGGATTACAACGGCAAGCTGGTCATCGACAGCTGCACCTTCGAAGAACCGCAGTGGTCCAGCATCGATATTACTGCAAAGGCTTCTGCGTCCATCACCATCAAGAACTGCAGCTTCAACGTGCCGGAGGCTTCCAATTCGGCAGGGCATAAATATGACAGTTCGACATGTAAGTCAACCACAGATGGGACTCAGAACAACGCATCGAGCAGCAAGCTTGCAAAGGGTGCTCACAACGTGCTTTGCATAACGGGCGCGGATGGAACCAGTCTTGTGATGACCGGAAATACGTTTAACGGTCTGGCAAACTGCGACGCTTCCGGAGCAATCAAGATCACCGGGATCCCGGGAGCAGAGCAGGAGTTTGAAAAAAATACAGTAGATCAGAAGAAAAATATCAGTATTCAGAATAACAGCAGCCGGAAAGGCTTTGCAGTGAAATAAGAAAAGCAGCCCGGAGGGCTTTGCAGAAAAATAACGAGAGGACGTGTTACTGTTGAAAAGACGACAGAACAATTTCATAAAAGGCGAGGCGGCGGCAGAGTCTTCTGTCTGGAAGATGTTGCTCCCATCGGTTTTGGGGATCATCGTTTGTACCATCTGCCTTGCAGGCATGACTTGGGCGTGGTTCACCAGCGGGGTGCAGTCTCAGTCGACTATCAGTGCGAAAGAGTATTCGCTGAATGAAACGATTACTGTACAGAACGCCAAATCGGGGGCTCTTGAAAAATCGGCTGACGGAAATTATACATTGGCTGAAAACACCACGTATGTTGTCAAGCTGAAACCGAGTGTGACTCCGAAAAACGGGGGATACTGCATGCTGAAAATCACTCCTGCAGACGGAAGTGAAGCCGTGTATTATACGCAGGCTCTGGAGGCGAAGACTGAGTTTAGTTTTACGATTTCCAACGGCAATAAAACAGCGACTTGCCAGTTGATCGCAGTCTGGGGAGAGCCGGATGCATCGAAAACGGCAAACAAGACGCTGATTGGCTCCGGTAATACGATCGAAATCAACGGCGGTGCACCGGCAGTGTCTACGGAACAGCCAGTGCAGGATCAGGGAAATTCCGATTCTGCTAAGCCTTCTGCGAATTCCAATGGGGGAAAAGACTCTACCGATTCAAAAGCCTCTACGAACGGAGATCAAAAAGATACAGGGGCTTCTACGACGACCCAGAAAAACGATCAGGAAACGACTGGAGAATAAAAGTGCTGATTTTCGGTGCTTTTTATTCAAACCGGAAACGGAATTCCAGTAAATTACAATTGACGCTAGGAACTGGTTGATTTATAATAAATCAACCAGAAAAACGGTAATTATGGCCATTGAAATCACAAAAAATCCGAGGAGCTCCATTCCTCGGATTTTTATTTTTTGATACCATAGGCGTGGAACGCTCAGGCACGTTTTTATGATTTTATCGCAGTATATTGGGGAGAAATCATAGTGACGGGAGAGGAAGCAGAGCAGGAGAACGGATAAAGAACTTATAGAAGAGTATATCACAAGCAGATATTCCATTGTATTGCAGCAGAGGGTAAATCTGGGCGAAAAAATCAAGCTTTATGCTGGAAAATACTAACAAACAGGTAAGAAAGAGTACCATAGGAAGCTATTTCAGGGGAAAGCAAGCGCTTGAATCAGGGAAACTATGATTTTGATGAGCGAATATCAAACAAAAAGTAGAATTACAATATATGGAACAAGAGCGATTCGAGAAAGGATGAAAATCTGGAAATTATTAGGATGCTTTTCATCCGAAATTGCGATTCGCCTAAAATTAAGGATGATCGGATAAAAAAACATCGTCTAAAACAGATCGATTCATCCTTATTCCTAGCCCTCGCACAAATAAGGATGAAACACCCTCAAACCGCAGCTCCTGGCCTGGAACCGCCCTCAAACCGCAGCTCTTGGACGGGAAACGCCCTCAAACCGCAGCGCCCGAGTCTGGACGAAATTATACCCGCGGCAGCCTTTGCAGGATCAGCCAGGAGATGATGCCGATGGCTGCGCCGTTGGCGACGCCGGAGAAGATAAGCACCGGGAAGTAGGCGAACATTTTAAGATTAGATACTAAAAAGGAAGCAACCAGGATCTGCCCCAGGTTATGAGCTACGCCTCCTGCGATGGAGACGCCGGTGATAGAGAACAAGCCGGTCTTTTTGAGCAGAACCATGACCAGGAAACTGAGAAGCGCACCTGCCATGGAGTAAGCCGCTCCGAAAACGCCGCTGAAAAGCAGTCCGGCGATCAGGACCCGCACGATGTTGACCGTCAGTGCATAGCGCGGCCCCAGATAATACAGGGCCACGATGATCACCAGGTTAGCGATCCCCAGCTTGATGCCGGGAATAGCCGGCGTGAAAGGAATCAGAAATTCAATGTATGAAAAAATCAGCGCCAGTGAGACCATGAGTGCGGTCAAGGCTGTGCGCCGCGCGCGGCTGTCGTGTTGAGTTGTCGGCACCTGTTGCAGTTTTGTGTGGTTGTTTTTCATACATGTCCCTTCTATCGTGCTATTGAGTCATATTCCGACTTGCCGCCCTGGATTTCCAGCATGACTTTATTGGGCAGGCATACGATGCTCTCGCCTGTCCGGGAGATAGAATGCTGCTGGACGCAATCCTGTCCGTGGCAATCAGAAAAACTCATTGAAACATGACCGTTCTTTATGGTAATCTTATTTATGTGAGAATCCTGTTTCACCTCGATCGTGCGGTCTTCTGCGAGGGAATAGGTCCCGAAGACCTTCCCGCCTCTGGTAATGACCAGTTCGCTTCCCGCCGCCTGACCGAAGGAAAAAAACCAGGACATGACCAGCCCGATGACGATCAGGGCAAGAGCCAGTATCACATCCGCTTTTTTTATCATGAAAATACCTCCGGAGGTATAAGAAATATGCATATAACATCTCGAGCCGGCGCATGGGTGAAACTCTTGCCGGCAATACTGATAACAGTACTCATCATTATAACACAAACCGGGTGCGGTGAAAAAGACCCTGTTTCCAAATCTGACTTCTGCCTGGACACCACCTGCGATATCAAGATCTATGACATGAAGACCGGCGAGGCCAGCGAGATCCTGGACGGTGCGTTCGAGGAGATCGACAGGTATGAAAACCTCATGAGCAAAACCATAGAAGGCAGCGATGTCTACAAGATCAACCACGCTCAGGGGCAGCCTGTGGAAGTCTCAAAAGACACTTTAAAAGTCATTGAACTGGGAATCGAAATGGGGGATCTTTCCGGTGGCATGTTCGACATCACCATAGGGAAAGTCTCGTCCCTCTGGAACTTCACCGGAGACGACCCGAAAGTCCCGGAGCAGGCGGATCTCACAGAAGCTCTCAAGACCGTAAACTACAAACAGATCGGTATCAATGACAGTGCCGTAAGCATGAAGGAACCGCAGGCACAGCTTGATCTGGGAGGCGTGGCCAAGGGCTATATCGCAGACCGCATCTGTGACTATCTGAAAAATCAGGGCGTAGAAAAAGCCGTGATAAACCTGGGCGGCAATGTAGCCGTACTGGGAGAAAAGGCGAAGGACACTCCGTGGAACATCGCCATCGAGCGGCCGTACAGCGACAGGACCGAGATGATGGGTTATGTTTCGGTCAAAGACGCAACGGTTGTGACTTCCGGTATCTATGAACGGAAATTCGAACAGGACGGAGTGCTGTATCACCATGTGCTGGATCCTCGTAGCGGATATCCGGTCGATACAGATCTGGAAGCAGTGACGATTCGCGCGGCACGGGGCAATTCAGGCTTCTGTGACGGACTTTCTACCGTGTGTCTCATGCTGGGGCGTGATAAGGCGCAGGCGCTGATCCAGACTTTGCAGGAGGAGCATCCGGAGATGAAACTGGAAGCCGCCTTTATAGACAAAAACGACGCCATGACCCAGACTGACGGCATGGATGTCAAGAAGGATGAATGATATGATAAAACACATTGATGTGATCGTACCCTGCTACAATGAGGAAAGCAGCCTGGATCGTTTCTGGAAAGAATCCGGCGAGGCGTTTTCTGCCATCGAGGGATACGAATTCCGCTATATTTTCATAGACGACGGCAGCAGCGATGAAACTCTGCAAAAGATCCGCCGGCTGGCGGCTTTGCAGGATTCTGCAAAGGCAGATGCGTCCGATGCTCCGGGTCCTGACACGATCCTCGGAGCAACCGGTGATCCGGCTCCCGGAAATCCCGGAGCATGCCCGAAGGTTTCCTACATTTCCTTCAGCAGGAACTTCGGCAAGGAAGCCGCCATGTATGCCGGACTGCAGGCATCTGACGGAGACTTTGCAGTGATCATGGACGCAGATCTGCAGCATCCCCCGCAGCTTGTGGCGGAAATGATCCGGATCGTGGAAGAGACTGGATGCGACAGCTGTGCTGCACGGCGCGTGAGCCGCAAGGGAGAACCGAAGATCCGAAGTGCTTTGGCGAGAGCGTTTTATAAATTGATGAACCGGTACAGTGACATCGAGATCGTGGACGGAGCGGTGGATTTCCGGCTTATGAACCGAAAGATGGTGAAAGCCATCGTGGGTATGCCGGAGAATCAGCGCTTTTCCAAGGGGATCTTCGCCTGGGTCGGATTCAACACGGAATGGATCGAATTCGAGAACGTGAGACGGATCGCAGGAGAAAGTAAATGGACCATGTGGGGACTGATGAAATACGCACTGGATGGATTTATAGATTTCGCAGAAGCACCGCTGAAATTTGTAGGAGTCCTGGGAGGATTGACCACCCTATGCTCCGCCGTTTACTTTATCATTGAATTTTTAAAGACAGTGATCGTCGGCAAGGATACACCGGGATACGCGTCGACCATTTGCCTGATACTGTTTTTTGGCGGTTTGATCATAGCCATACTCAGTCTGATCGCAGAATACATCGGAAGAATGTATATGGAGACGAAAGGAAGACCGATTTACATCGAAAAGGAAAGCAACATAGATGAAGACAAGGAAAGAAAAGCCGATTAAGATCGGCACATCCTGCAGGGAAATTTTACAACGAAACAAACTGATCCTGGCAGCGTTCTGTCTGCCGGTGATTTTAATGCTCCTGGCATTTCTGGTGATGGGGATCTATCCGGCAGGGGAAAATCAGATCGCAGTCATCGATATGTATCATCAGTATGTCCCGTTCCTGGGGGAACTGCAGTCCAAACTGCAGAGCGGTGGCAGCCTGTTTTACACCTGGAACGGTGCCGGAGGGAGCAATTTCTGGAATCTGCTGGCATATTACGGTGCCAGTCCTCTGAATCTGATCCTGGTACTTTTTCCGAAAAAGTTTCTAATGGAAGGGGTCACGCTGATCCTGCTTTTGAAGATCGGACTTGCCGGAAGTACGATGGCGGTGTATCTGCGTGCCATCGTCTGGGAAAAGGACAAGCGCAGTGCGGATATCTCCCTGGTGGGATTCGCGACTCTGTATGCGCTGTGCTCGTATGTGATGGCATACTACTGGTGCATCATGTGGATGGATGCAGTGGCACTGCTGCCACTTTGCATACTGGGACTTCATAAGATCCTGGACGGACGCAGCGGCGTGTTTTATACCGTATGCCTGGCACTGGTGGTTTTGATCAACTACTATATGGCTATCATGGTCTGTATTTTTATTCTGTTTTATTATCCTGTGCTGTATTTCATCAAGGTGCAGGGAGAGAGTGCGGGACATTTTTTTAAGACGACTGGCCGGGCTGTCGGGTATTCCCTGCTGGGAGTGCTTATGTCTGCTGTCATGCTGCTTCCGACCTGGATGAGCATGCAGTCCACATATTATATTTCAGCAGATATGCCGGAAAAAACGGAACTGTATAATGACCTTCTGGATATTTTGAACCAGATGCTGCCCAATGCGGAGCTGACCTATCGTGAGGGACTGCCGAATCTGTACTGCGGTATGTTCGTAGTGATCCTCCTGGTGTTTTACTGGATCAGCAGAACGATCCCGCTGCGGGAAAAATTACTTAACGGAGCCTTTCTGGTGTTCCTGATCTTCAGCCTCAACATCAATAAGCTGGATTTCATCTGGCATGGATTTCATTTCCCGAATCAGCTGCCGTATCGCTATACTTTTATGATCTGTTTTCTGCTCATCGCAATGGCGTATCAAGTATTCCAGCGGGTGGATGAGATCAGGGTCAATCATCTCTGGATCCTGCTGGCAGCCGGTGGGGGATACTATTTGCTGGCACAGAAGATTTTGACGGAGCATATTAAAGATCTGGATCTGTTTGTCTACAGCGGTCTGGCGTGGCTGGCGCTGTACGTCGCGATCCTGCTCCTGTACAAGAAGGGAAGACTGCCAAAGAATCTTCTGCTGATCCTGACCGTTATTTTACTGACATGTGAGATGGCGTCTAACACCTGCACTTCCATCGATCAGGTCGGGACCACGCAGCGCAGCAATTATTATGCTAATGAGGCGGACATCGCTAAACTGGTGAAGAAGACGGAAGGCACGGACGATCGATTCGGCCGCACCGAAATGAACGACAACTATATTTTAAACTGCCCTGCCATGTACCACTATAAAGGGATATCTCAGTTTTCATCTTCTCTGAATGCCAATGCGACTGCCTTGATGGAGCACATCGGTGTGGAGGGAGCACCGGACAAGAATCGATTCAATTATAATCAGACAGATCCGGTAACCAATGCGATGCTGAACATCCGCTACCTGATAGGAAAAAACCTGCCGATCGACGATAGTGATTTTAAACAGATCGCAAAATCAGGGAATTCCAGGCTCTATGAGAGCATATATCCCCTGTCCATCGGATATATGACGGCAGACACCATCAGGACGTGGAACTACGAGCAGGAAAATCCTTTCATGGTGCTTGATGATTACGTGCGTGCAGTGACTCAGAACAAATACACAAATGTGTTTACAGAAATCGAACCAGTCGATGTATCTGCTGCGAACATAGAGCTGTCGAGTACAGGAGACGGCATGTGGGACAGCACCCTGAAAAACGAAACGAAAAAAAGCAAGACCATCTTGACCTATCAGGCACAGCAGACCGGAAAACAGTACCTGTTTATCGAAGCAGATGATGCGGATGCTATCACCGTCAGCCAGGAGAAAAAGGATGACAAGATCGAGATCCGAAACGACTGCGGCTCTATAGTCAATCTGGGCGAAATGGATAGCGGAACGGAATTTACCGTGACCATCGAATACAAGGAAGGAAAGGGCGGCAGTGTTGTCAGCCATGTCTGTACCATGGACGAGGCCGTATGGCAGGATGCATATAAGATGCTGTCCGCCAGCATGCTGGATGTGACGGACTATGGAGACTCCTGTCTGAAAGGAACCATCAATGTACAGGAAGACGGTGTGTTTGTCACGTCGGTGCCGTATGAAGCGGGTTGGAAGCTGAAAGTAGACGGTCACACCCGCGAAATCAACGAGCTGATAGGCGGAGCATGGATATCCACCAGTTTATCTGCCGGGGAGCATCAGATCGAACTCAGTTTCCGGCCGCCGGGACTGATCGCAGGTCTTTTGATCACGCTGGCCAGCATCGGGCTTCTCATCGCAGCAGAATGGTGGCGGAGAAGGCGTATGCTCCGGAAGCTGCAAAGCGTGCTGCCGGCGATCTTCGCGGACATGGAGGCTGTCGGTGAAGCGGGATTGACAGAAAGCCTGGATATTCCGGAGCACGCAGAAGCATATGATATTTCATCAGCTTCGCCACTTTTCGATGAGAGTTCGGAAGAGGCGAGGGATCTCCACTAGCGGGATCTGATTATAATACAGAGCGAGAAGTCCTTCTTTAGGATGAGGGACTGCAGGGATGCCGAGTTGTTCGGCATCCTTTTTTAATTCTTCCGTGGTTTTACGGGATTTCACATTGAGGATGACGCTGATCCCCGAGGATGTGTTTTTTACCGTGACGAAATCCGACGCTTCTTCTGCAAAGGTGTCGGTCACGGCGGAAAGCTTCTGAGAATACAGTTTTCTCAGCTTTTTAATGTGGGTCTGGTAGTGGCCGCTTTCCATGAACATGGCCAGGGTCAGCTGCTCCAGCTTGGAACAGGTCTGAGAATAGTCGCCGGCCATTGAAGAGAAGAGAGCTGCCATCTCTTCGGGAAGGACCATATAGCTTATTTTCACCGCGGCGAACAGTGTGCTGGAAAAAGACCCCAGATAGATGACGTGATCGCTGTCTTCCAGGCTCTTGAGGGCGGGGACAGGCCGTCCGAAATACCGCAGTTCACTGTCGTAGTCGTCTTCGATAATGTAGCTGTTGTTGCTGTCCGCCCACCCCATCAGCTCGTAGCGGCGGCCGATGGGCATCACGGCGCCGGTCGGCACGTGATTAGACGGACTGACGTAGACGGCGGTGCGGATATTGGTCGGAAGCTTTTCGATGATCAGGCCGTCATCAGCAACATCTACAGGGGTCAGTGCGAAGCCACGGTCGCGGAAGATGCTGCGAACCGGAAGATATCCCGGATCTTCCAGAGCAACGTGTTCGATAGAAAGTTTCCGAAGGAGAGTTGCCAGATGATTGGTGATCTGCTGGGTGCCTGCACCAATGATGATCTGCTCCGGATCGCAGGAAACGCCGCGTGACATATAGAGATATCGGGAGATCTCTGCCCGAAGTTCAGGCTCTCCTTGGGGATCACTTTCAAAGAATAAGGAGGTGGAAAATTCAGTCAGGATCTTATTCATGCATTTTTTCCACTTGTTGAAATCGAAGCAGTCTGGATCACAGTGGAAAACAGGGCTCCCGTCGCCGGGGCTGGAAGTGTTTTCTGCCGTGCCCTGCGGTGCCAGCAGTTCGCTGGCGGAAGGTGTCTGTGTATGGCTGAGATGAGAAAACACGTCGCGAACATAGTAGCCGGACTGGGCTTTGCTGTACACATAACCTTCTACCAGCAGCTGATTGTAGCTCTGCTCCACGGTGGTCACGCTTAGCCCTGTGGATCTGGAAAGGCTTCGAAGAGATGGCAGTTTTTCGTTTTCACGGATCTCGCCTTTTAAAATAGCCTCCTTTATGTAATCGTAAAGCTGCAGGTAATACGGTTTTTTTCGGCTGTCATCCAGCACGGGCATGATGGCTTTCATGGCTTCCTCCTGATTGTACTGATACTATAGTATAAAATAAACAGTGGGGTTTGAAAAGAGGCTATTATGTAAAGGCATCACTTCCCCTTTTCAAAGCAAATGAAAGATGGTAAAATAAATACCGTGTTTAGAAGAAGGGAAAGGATGGATTATGGAGATTCTGAAAATAAAAAATACTGTCTTGCAGGCTGGTCGGCCCAAGGTGGCGGTCCCGCTGATGAGTCAGCAGCCACAGGAGATCATCGCAGAGTGTGAACGAGCGGCATTGCTTCCGTGCGATTTGATCGAATGGCGTGCAGACAGCTATCTGTCGGGAATCGCAGATCTGGAGGAAGTTCTCCAGGAGAAAGATTTTTACCTGGACTTTCTGAAAATTTTAGATGATTTGGAATATATAGCGGCGGACAAGCCTCTGATCTTTACTATGAGAAGTGTGCAGCAGGGAGGGATGCTTCAGCTTTCGCAGATGCAGAAGGCTGAGATCTATCAGCTGGTTGCCCGATCCGGACTGGCGGGACTGATCGATGTGGAGCTTCCGGCGTCAGCACAGACGGCTGATGATATCTGCGAGGATGGCGGGATTTCTCTGCGGGAGCAGATCGATGAGATCCATGCCTTTGGCGGTAAAGTCATCTGTTCCTGCCACGAGTTTGACCGGATGCTGGCTCCAGAGGAAATCCTGGGCAGGATCCACATCATGCAGGCTGCAGGAGCAGACGTGTTCAAGATCGCAGCTATGGCTGTAACGAAAGAAGATGCAGAAAGCTTGTTGAAGACAACGGCATTCCTTCATCAGCATGGTATCGGACCGCTGGTGATGATGGCTATGGGTGAATGGGGCAAGACCACACGGGTGGCAGCCGGCCGTTATGGATCTTGTATCACCTTTGCAGCAGGACAGGAAGCCTCTGCACCGGGACAGGTGGATGTGTTTACCATGCTCAAGTGGCTGAACGATTATTATGGAGAAGAATCATAGATACGGAGAAAGAAAGTGACGGATTTTATAAAAGTAGAAAATCTGGTTTTTGATTATATAAAGAGCGAGGACGAAAGCACTTTTCGTGCTATCGACGATGTGAGCTTTACCGTAGAAAAGGGAAGTTTCACAGCGATCATCGGACAGAATGGTTCGGGGAAATCCACGCTGGCAAAGAACATCAACGGCCTTTTGGTGCCTACTGCAGGAAAGATCTATGTAGACGGACTGGATTCGGCGGATCCGGAGAATATCTGGGAAGTGCGGCAGAGAGTGGCAATGGTGTTTCAGAACCCGGATAACCAGATCGTATCATCTGTAGTAGAGGACGATGTAGCCTTTGGTCCGGAAAACCTGGGAGTCGATCCTAAAGAGATCCGAAAGAGAGTGGATGAGGCTCTGAAAAGTGTAGAGATGTACGAATTTCGCAGGAAGGCGCCTCACCTTCTGTCGGGCGGTCAGAAGCAGCGGATCGCGATTGCCGGGGCAGTTGCAATGGAACCGGAATGCATCGTGTTCGATGAGCCGACGGCGATGCTGGACCCGCGTGGCAGAAGGGAAGTTATGAATGTGATCCATCGCCTGAATGAGAAGGGGATCACAGCGCTTCTGATCACTCATTTTATGGAGGAAGCGGCACAGGCAGATAAAGTCATCGT
>OFML01001525.1_pt1 | contig 12709 bp, 15 predicted proteins | sample 1541831 | NCBI WGS metagenome assembly OFML01 (sample SAMN04209237, study PRJEB22552) | human gut metagenome | biome: gut; material: feces | host: Homo sapiens | place: USA: Oklahoma | reverse complement strand
CATACATCGCATTTTCTGATTCAAGGATAAATTGTGAAATCGGACAATTTGCAAAAGCGCCGTCACCAATTTGCTGCACACTTGCAGGAATGCTAACGCCGGAAACAGGTGCGTTCATAAATGCCTTTTCACCAATCGACTTAATTCCATTTGGCACCACTACATTTATCGTTTCATCAGAATGATCGTCAGCCATTCTTGCAAAAGCTTTTTCACCAATATCCGTTACTCGATAGCCTCCAAGAATATCAGGAATATAGATATCCTTCTGATCTTCCTTCCAACTAAAATCTGTAATGGAAACTGTCCCGTTCTCTTCGATTTGATACGTGTACTGTCCGCTAATTTCTGCCTGTGCGGCACATGCAAAGAGTGTCAGTCCACACAAAACAGCCGCTAAAACTCCCCTTTTCATTTTCCTTTTCTCCCTTCTTTTTCATCTGGTTTCAACGTGTCAATCGGAATTCTCCACGGGCTTCCTTTTTTGTCTTGTTCTGCTCCATGAATTTTTCCAGCTCTGCAATACGCGGTTACTTTGCTTTGTTTCCAGCCCCACAACTCCGCGATTACTTTTGCACCCACATATTCCATATTTATCAACCCTTTTCATTTTTTCTTCATTATATTATTCCGTTAGATTATTGTCAAGTCTCTTATAGGTTTAAAATTATGCCGTCAGGTTATAATTTAGCGGGTTTTGGATTTTTACATAACTCCCGCTGGTTGTTAAAATGTTCATCATGAATAAAGAGGTGACGAACATGCTTCCCAATCTGAAACTGCTTCGCAAGGAATATCACATCAGCCAGCAGGCGCTCGCCGACGCGATTCAGGTCAGTCAGCCCTCCATCAACAAATATGAAAACCACAACATCGAGCCGGAAATCGCGGTGCTCAAGCGCATGGCAGATTATTTCAATACATCCATCGATTTCATCGTCGGCCACACGACCGACCGCCGCTGCATCGAATGCACGGAGGTTTACCAGCTCAGCCCTTACGAAGCGGAGCTGATGAACCGCTTTGGCGCGCTCAACCTCAATCAACAGCAATGTATCGACCTCACCATTCGTACTTTTCTGGAACAATAAAAGAGCGAACGCGTTTCATGTGCGTTCGCTCTTTTTATGCCGTTTTTTACAGTGTCTTGTAAAGCAGTTTTTTTGAATCTGATGCTTGTTCCCCTGTTACGCCGTCCGATCCACGCTGAGCCGGTCCGCGACCAGCGCGATGAACTCGCCGTTAGCAGATTCCCCATCGTCCAAATAGGTTGATTTCAGACCTCAAAATCACGCAAATAACCTTGTATTCATAGCCTCCAGCACTTTCTATTTATTGGCTTTCTTCTATTCATAGTATACCACACTTTACACGGGGTTTGTTTTACAATTTCAATTCTTTTTGTCTTTTCCTCAATTTCTTTCGGAAGTTGCTCAGATTACGCGGCGTTTCAGGTGCTCCACCCTCCTGATACTTTTGCGCGACCTTCTCCAGCATTCTTTTCATTCCTTCTCTGACGTTTACCGGTTCAATAATCTCCACGCATTTTCCAAGGCCGAATACCCACGCATAGAATTGTGGGCTGACCGAAACCGGAACTGTTATGCGAAAACGCCAATTTCCTTGTGGAATCATGCTTACATCGTGACCAAATTTATCCATAACTACATTTGCCATCATATTATAAAATTCCATTGTAACAGGCGTTAGTTTTCCTCCGCTTGACCCATACATAGAAAACGTGTATTTTTCATACTGTGCCATATCCAGTTTGGCAAACGCTTCTTTTCCATCTCTCTCCGTTTCGAGAATCGAAACGCCCTTCATACGGTCAACGCGGTAATGCTGAATCATTCGATGCTTGTCATCATACCCCAGCAAATAATAATTATCATCTTCGTAAATCAACGCATACGGACTCACTCTGTACATATACCCATACCGCCGTTCAAAAATCTCCTTTTCGCGCGTATAGCCAAACATTTTGAATCCAATCTTCTTATCTGCCTCTATTGCACGTTGGATGGTATCGACATTGTAATGAATGCTGTTATTTTCCGTCTTGATTCGATTCGTCATATAGACCTGATGCTGTAAATTCCGTGCTTCATACTCACTACACAAGCATTCCAGCTTTTTGATAAGCTCATATGACTTTTGTTCGGTCAAGAACTTTGAAGATTGTATTGCATCCACCATCAGTTTGACCTCTGCCAGCTCAAAATCCCGACTTAAAAGGTGATATCCTGTATTTCGCCCTTCAGACGCGATATCAAGCCCATAGACCTCCAGCGCCTCCAAGTCGTCATAAACGCTCTTGCGCTCTGCCCTTACACCTTTTTGCGCTAATTGTTCCACCATCTGAGAAGCCGTCAGACAATGTGTCTCATCCGTTTTACGCTCCAATATCTCTTTGAGATAAAGCAATTTCAACTTTTGCCCCTGATACCTCATCTTCAATCATCCTTTTTACAATTTGAAGCAATTCAGAATAACATTTTGCTCTTCTTTATAAACTCTGACTGTAATTTTCTCTATTTATATAATATTATTCTATTTCCAAAATTTGATTTATATCTAAATTTATATTATAATATATATAGAAAAAGAGATAAGCTATTCACTCTCTTATTTCTACTAAATTCATTGCCAAATTCCTATATCTCCTTATATATACATATAGGATTTTGGCAAAATAAAAAGGAGATGAAAATATAATGGAAAAGATCTATTTATCAGATTCTATTTCCGATGCTGATTCATTCAGCATAACCGAACTCAACCTTATTGTTGCTCCTGCGGGCAGTGGCAAGACTTATTTTGCCCTTACGAAACTTCCAGACCTGCTCAAAATCGAGCACAAAGAACGCATTCTCTATTTGATTGATACCTGTGCAGGCCGTGACCAAATTTGTTATCTCAACAAAGACAACGCTGTATTCTATGATACGCTTTGGCTCAAAGAACGTGAAAGCGATGACAATTATTTTGAAAGTTTCCAAACCGACCCTGAAAAAATTGTTGTTATGACATACGCATTCTTTGGGAAGCTCGTATTTCATCGTCCTGCATTTCTTCAATCTCTCGACCTTATTATTTGCGATGAACTCCATAATACGTTCTGGCCTATCCCTCTTGAAAAATTCAAAAATGAAAAAACACAGCAATGCGCGTTGAATAAACTCGAAGAGTTATCTAACTCTGAAAGCTGTTACGTTGTTGCTCTTACAGCAACTCCAAACAAAATCCTTGCCAATTTTCGCGCGCCTATCCATAGTATTACCCTCAATCCAGAACCAACCGGATACATCACGCAAAAAACCATTCGTTATCGAAATCTGGAACAAAAATTATCCAAACTCGACCATAGCAAAAAATACTTAGTCTATACAGAACACATTGCCAAGATTCAGGAATTTGTATCTTTTCTTCAAAATTCTGGTTATCGCGCAATCGGACTTTGGAGTATGAATAGAGATACGAACCCTATGAGTGATGTACAAAAACAAATTCGTCAATATATCATCGAAAAACAGCGTTTACCCGATAATATTGATATTCTCGTCTTCAATAAGGCTTATGAAACATCTATCAACATTTACGGAAATATTGAAGCCGTATTTATACAATCGAAAGACGAAGATACCATCATTCAAGCTCGCGGGCGTTATCGCAATGACCTGAACACACTTTATCTGTATGACCCCTCAGATGACACATTGATTGTCCCCGACGAATACATCAATGTTCCGCTTTTCACAGAAGACAAAGAGTCTCTTGCCCTAGCTTTGAATTATCGAAATTCCTGCGGTGCATTATATAAATGGGGCGCTATCAAAAAGAAACTCCTCGAACAAGGTTATATCGTTCAGAAAAATTCTCGGACAGGCAACAGGCGTTCTGAAACTATTCTCCCTCCCATCACACACTGATCTCACGGAAATTCTGTGTGACAGGGTTTCTTTTTTTCTTGCGCATTTTTCCATAAACTCCCATAATATGCCCCTGCCAAATTCCTATGTTTCTTTATAAGAATGTATAGGAATTTGGCTTTTTATATTCTCACATTTCCTTCAAATTCAAAACCATAGTAATATGTTGCTCCCAGCGCATCAGCGATTTTCTCCATTTCCTCAGACGAAAATTTTCCCGTCTTCATCCGCTGATTGAATGCTGATGGGCTTGAACCTACCGCGCGGGCAAGTTCCGCTTCACTCATTCCTTTATACGCCAAAGCCATTTTGATTTTCTGCGAAATCGTCATATCGTTACCTCCTAGTCACATCCCGATTATATAGGATTTTCTAACCCACGTCAAGGATAATCGAAATTCATTTAGCTTATTCTTTAGCTTTATCTTGACGATATTTAGTTTTTCCTGTATAATCTATTTTGTAAAGACTTATTCGTAATCACGTTAGTGTTATTCTCACTTCTACTCGCTTCTTATCAAGTTGATGAAAAAACAGCCTGCCTTGTTTCAGCAGACTGTCAAATCAAACATTTGTTTTCGTTTACATCCTCCAGCGGCTCAGTTTGAGCGAAAAAGTCGTTAAAAAGTGTAAACGAAATCCGTAAATGAAACGAAATACAGCTTTCAACCTTTTCTTTTACAAGAGGCATTATTATGAACAAGATTTACGGTTATGCGCGTTGTTCCACCAATGAGGACAAACAAGACATTCAACGCCAAATCCGCGAACTCAAAGCTGCTGGCGCGCAAGAGGTCATTTTTGAATTTGAACACGGCGACGCACTCATCAAACAGAATCTCCGTATGCTACTTGATAACGCTGTTGAAGGTGATACCATCATTACGCTGGAGGTCAGCCGCCTTTCCAGAAGCACGCAACAGCTTTGCGAAATCATTGATACCATCAAGCGCAAAAAACTTTGTTTGGTCATTGTCGGAAGCATCAGCGTTGATTGCCGCTCAGGTAATATCGACCCAATGAGCCAAGCGTTTATCCAAATGAGCGCGGTTTTCGCCGAGCTTGAGCTTTCTATTATTCGCGCTCGCGTCCGTTCTGGTATGGCAAACGCGCGGTCAAAGGGCGCTCAGATCGGACGAAAGCCAACGACCAAGGATGATATACCTGCCGCATTTTACAAGCACTACCCCGCCTTTATTGCCGGAAAACTGAACGTCAGCGAATTGGCGCGAGTATGCGGATTGAGCAGACCCACAGTTTATAATATCTCAAATTGATATAAAATCAACTGCCTCCCTAATCGTTTTGAAATGGGAGGCAGTTTGCCTACATTCTCTATGATTTATTTCACCTTTTCCCTCCTACTTTGCTTTCAAACAAAGGCGACCACGAACAAAAGACATTTTTCTTTACAATCCATTATAATTATTCTTATTCTTTTCTGCTTTTTCTCTCTCTTTTTTTCTAGCTTCTTTATCTAAATTTTTCTGTAGATTTTTTAATTCAGCCGTTGCATCGGTTCGTGTATAAACAACTTTTAATTGAGCTTCAGATTCTGTTTTGCTATCTTCGTATATTTTATAGTTTCTGACGACATACACAGTAGTTTTATTATTTCCAATCCATTGTGCGCTTTCTTTATACTCTACATAATCTTTTGCATTCAAGACAAGATGTTTGCGTGTTTCTTTATTCTTTTTCGGTGTTCCGTATATGCTCGTCATTTTTTTCACGAGATCGTTGTAAACATCTTTTGCGTTAACCACTTTCATTCTGTAAATTGCTTTATAAAAAATAGCATCAACAGGTTCTAAAGAAATACCTTCACCGCTATTTTTATACATAAAATACATATCAATATCAGATATACTATACCCGGCTAAATCAATATTTTCTCCATCTATATTAGTAGGGTTAGATAAAGTGAACTCTATTCCGCCTTTTTTGACATATATTGAATCATCGTTATTGAAAGTAAGTTCGGCGTTCCAATCCGACAATCCGATTTCCGCATACTCACACATATCCATTATTTGAATATTATCATCATAATACAGAGAAAGCAAGAAATCGACAGTAGAAGTATCCCACGGAATATTTCTAAACAAAATTTCTTTTCCATCTGCAAGTGCCGACATTTTTACTGTTGCCAAGAAAACCATAGCAACAACTAAAAAAACTTTCTTCATCATCGTTTTTCCTCTTTTCTAGAACAAAAGCCTATTTCTTAACTAAATTTACTTTTGAAATCCTCATTTATGTGCAAGTATTGGAGTAATTGTAACCGCTCAATAGTGAGTAATCATACTCCCTTCATATTTTCCAGCTATAACCTTCCCACTAAACAAAGACATTTTCTCTACCTCTTTTACTTTTCTAAGTTCTCTTAAAGCAAAAGCTGCATTTTTGAGCCAATGGATGTTCGCTACTCGGAAAACTCATTGCTTCTTCCAGCGTATCAAAAAACTGCTTGAATTCTTCCCGCATACAACTGATTTTGCATCTTCCATCGCTGTTCTCCAAATCGTGAATTTTCTTTGAATTGGTATTGAGTAAATATCTCTTTGCGTCCTCCTTTCTCTTCCAGTCCTCTTGACAGTTTTTTTCGGTCACTCTTTTCTCCCTCCTTCGTATCTGTTCTTTCAAGTCATCCGGCTTTTAGCTTCTGTTATTATTCTAGCGCCTCATTTGACTCGTGTCAACAACATTATGTGATTTTCACAAGGTTTATTTATTGTTTTTTCTCACCTAGAATAAAGTGAGGTGAGAGTATGAAACCGGAATACAAAAAGTTCTACGAGCAATTTGGATTAAATGTCGTTTATTACCGAAAGAAAAAACGCTTGACCCAAATGAAGCTCGCCGAGCTGGCCGATATCGACAGAAGCCATATCAGCGCTATTGAACTTGGAAATGTTGGCGTTTCTTTTGATGTGATATTCAAACTCTGCGAAGTCTTAGAGATTACACCTAAACAACTTTTCGATTTTAGAGATTAGCACTCATCCTTTTTATACTTTTCTTCATTCTAAAAGGCGAAAGCGTTCTGTGCGCTCTCGCCTTTTTTCTATGCTCACTTTGATTTTTGCCTTAGTTTTCGCCGCTCACCTTGGAAAATTGTTCTTCTTTTTCTTTCACAAGCGCCAGCTCTACTTTCTTTTCTTCTCTCCGCTTCACAACAATCTTGTATTCTTCATTGAATACTGGCGGCTTTGTAAAATCCGGAAATGTTCTATTGAACCACGCGCAAACCCGGCTGTATGGATTTTTCTTTGTTTCCGCTTCTTTCCTAACTGCTTTATATTCGCGCTTATATGTTTCGCCGCCCTCCAGCATTTCAATATAGTGCTCCATTTGCTGATACGTCGGGCGCGGCTTACGGTTTTTCATCTCCGTTTTCTCTCGTCTGGCAATCGTCAGCCCCATTTCTCGAAACTCCCTGCACAGTTTGAACTCAGGCGTATTGAGGCATTGTGCCGCCTGCTCAAAATTCTTGTTGATAATAACGGTATTCGCGCTGAAATCAATCTTGTAGCCTTTCTTCATTGCTATTCATCCTTTCACTCTTCGTTTTCGCTCTGTTCATTATTCCATTCTGAGCCTTTTTCATATTTATCCCAATAATTTCTGATGAACCACGCTTTCAGCTTGGCGTAACGTCCATTACTTCCCTTGTATAGTGCTTTGAGCCGTTCAAACTCTCTCATCCCTGTTTGCTCATCGCTATCGAACTTATTGATAATGTCTTCCATCCTTTCAATGGTCAAATGCGCGTAAGAGCGCTTATTCTCTTTCTTTCGGATTTCCTTTGTCACGATTTTGAATGTCGGAAAATCTTCACGTAATTTCTTCATCGTCTTATAAGCATTGCGGCTCATATCACCCGCCTCTTTCGCAAACTTCTTTGTGATAACGATTTCTTCCTCTGTGTAATCAATGCGATACGGCAGAATGCTCTTACGCTTAGTTTTCTTTACGGCTTCATTCATTTTGTTTTCCATTGCTGTTTTTTCCTTTCAAGTTTGTTTCTGTTCGTCGTTTTGTTGTTCAGGGTTGCTTTTCTTCTCTCAACCTTGTACCTGTATTATATCAGCATAGTTGTCCTATAGTCAGGATAACCAATTTCTCATATCTCTTCTTTTTATTATATTTCTTCACTTTATACATGCAATATTTCCTTGTATTCTCTCATAATCAAATATTCTAACCGCTTATTCCGTACATCTATTATAACGTATTAACTTGGTGTATGAACTTTCTTTTATATTCATAAATCTCAGTTGATTATGTACGATTTTACTTTATATATCGGGCTTTTTCATATACAAATATTCAATCAACTGTGTATGCTTATCAAAAATCATCCTTTTTGACCCAAATATGTAAAAAGGAGGCCCGAAAGCCTCCAAAGTTCTTTTAAGTTGTTTCTTCTCGTTTCACTGATAATAAATGTTCTCCAGCGGGCTGAATTTCGCGTATCTTCGCTTGAGGTCTTGGTCGTGAATGTCCAGATACGCTTTCTCCGTTACGCTAACGCTTGAATGCCCAAGAATGCGGCTCAACGTGTAGATGTCCATCCCCGAAAGCAGACAGCGTTTAGCGAAATTATTCCTGAGCGTATGCGGCGTAATGTGCTTTTGTATGCCTGCCCGCTGGAGGTAACGCCGGAAATTGGCTTCATACTGCGAAATCTTCAATTCCCGCCCTGTACACTTCACCGGAAAAGCAATCTCCGTTTCACAGTATCGGTCTTTGAACTGTATCCATCTTCTCAGCTCTTTTTCTGTCCTTTTGGAAAAGAACACTGTCCGCGCTTTTCGTCCCTTAGTCTTCTCTGCTGGCAAATGCAAAGAACGATTCATCAAGTCAATCTGGTTCATCTCTATGGAAAGTGTTTCGCCCAAACGCGTTCCGCTGTCAAGCATAATCATCATTACCACCAAATCACGATATTCCGGGAAATAGGCTTTATCCAAACTTTTGAGCAGTTCTTTCACTTCATCATCTTCCAAATATTCTTTTTCTATTCTTTGTTCAGGTAACGTTTTGATTCGTTCCATAGGCGACTTTTGGATATACTCGATTTCAATCAGCCACGAAAAGAACGCGCGCAGATTCCTCAAATAGTTGTTGATGGTAATATTGCTGACTTTCTTATTATAATCGCGCCGTCGTTGCGGATAATTGATGTCTTTTGTTGTCTTATCTGCGCAGACAGTATATTTCCCGCGCGTTTGTAAATCAAGAACGTAGCGCCGAATGGTTCTGTCTTCAATATCCTCCACTCTATCCGTCTTTTCATTCTCTTTGAGCCATACCGTAAAAAGTTTCAGTGTCTTTTCATAAGACTGCATTGTCTTTTCTCTGAGTTGCTTGCTCGCGCATTCATCCATATAGAGGCTGATAACACGTTCCATATCCATAAAAAACCAACACCTTTCCTTGACGCTTTTCCATACGTTTGATTGGTACAGAAGAAAGCCTATCAATTCTGGTGTTGGTTGGGTCTATTCAGTTGAGTTTATCGGTCTGAAAGCAGTTCATAGGGTCAGCTCTATGGAGATGCCCTCTCAAAAACTCAGCTGTTACGCCGTCCGATCCACGCTGAGCCGATCCGCGACCAGCGCGATAAACTCGCCGTTGGTCGGCTTATCATCCAGCGAACAGACGTTCTTGCCGAACGCCTCGTCCAGCGCGTCGATGCGCCCGCGGTTCCATGCCACCTCGATCGCGTGGCGGATGGCGCGCTCAACCTTGCTGGACGTCGTGCCGAAGCGGTGCGCAATGCCGGGGTACAGCTCCTTGGTGATGCGGCTCATCAGTTCCGGATTATCCATCACCATGCGCACAGCCTCGCGCAGATACTGATAGCCCTTAATGTGCGCGGGAATGCCGACCGTCAGGAAGAGATTCGCGATCCGCTCTTCCAGCGTTTCGCCGCTGGGCTTGCCGCCCTGCTTCTGAATCATCTTGGCGCTGAGCGCCTCGGCGCGCAGGCTCTCGCCCGCCGCCTCATAGACGCGCTGCGCCAGCATCATGAAATCAAACGGCTTGACCATGTAATAGTTCACGCCGAGATTGACCGCGCGGGAAATAAAGTCGTCGCGCCCCAGCGCGGTCAGCGCAATCACGCCGGGCTGCTTGGACAGCTTCATCGCTTGAAGCCGCTCAAGCACCGCATAACCGTCCATCTGCGGCATAATCAGGTCGCAGACAAGCACATCCGGCTCGCATTCGGTCACCAGCCGCAGCGTTTCCACGCCGTCTCCTGCCGTGCCGACAACCTCGATGCCGTTCTGCTCCTGCAAATACTCGGCGACCATGTCCCTGAGCTGTATATTGTCATCCGCAACAACTACACGTACTGCATCCATTCTGGCAACCTCCTGTAATCCAATTTTATTTTTTCGACCGTCGGGCGTTATTCGTTTCCCATCCCGCATGGATATATCCGACATTTTTTGCCCTTCATTTGCATTTTATGCGGGATACTGTGAAATATAACTCAATCTTGAAAAACAAATCTTTTTTTCTTTTTCGATATGTTTTCTGACTTTTTTAACCGTCAGGTTTCGAGGATATAGGGTTTGAGCAGCCGCATGATTCGATCCGCCGAAGCAGGCGCATATCGCGGTGACTGCGCCATCGTCACAAATTCGTAACCCGTCTCGCGGAACTGACGATAATCGTCAAACACTTCAAAGGGAATCGTCGGTTCGCGCCCGTTCATCGCTTCCATCAGCATGGAAATATCGCTTTGCAGCCGAATGTTTCCTTCTGCATCGAGCAGCCGCGCCGGAATATCCTGATGCGATTTCGGATTGCGCACATACGCCAGGCGGCTGATCCAGCGGAAAGCCAGCGCAAACAGCAGGTAATTCGCTTCGTCGAGCTTTTTCCCCTCGCGGTATGCCCCAAGCGTCGCGCGCGCCCTGGGATTGCGGGTCAGCACGGCCTTGAGCACAAAATCCGTTCCCGGAGGCCCAAAGGCGAGATCGGAATGCGTATCCACATGCACAACGTCGAACGGCGGTTGCAGCTTTCCCGCTTCCATCTGCGCCAGCCAGAAATCCAGCGCCTTGTCATGCGTATCAAAAATCCGCCCCGGCACGGGATGCGCGCGGCTCAGTCCGCATTGCTCTTCCAGAAAAGCGATCACCTGTTCGTCGCCATACGGTCTAGCGCAGGATTCCGGCGGCCTTTCTCCCAGCGGCGCAAGCGGACATGCGTCCGTCAGGAAAAAATCCATATCGAGATCAAGCACCTTCATCGTTCGCGCCCCCAAGTATCTTTGAAGTGATTATATCATTCTTTTGCCTGGCAGGCAAGCTCTAAGGCACCATGTTCAGCTCATCCGGGTTCAGGTTATAGCCCACGAAGCTCTCCGGCACTTTGCCAATGATGATTGATTCAGCCACGAGCATGTTTGCGCTGACGTTCGTCGTCTTTGCGCCCGTCGGAATGACGATGCGAATGCTGGCCGAGAGCTGCAAATAAACCTTGTGCCGCGTCTGGTTGATGCCGCAGGCCTCAAATTCCGTTTCAAAATCCGTCTGCACCGTGCCGACGGGCACAATGGAAATCGGGATGCGCGGCCCGCTGCCCGCAAAGAGCGTCAGCCCCAGCGCCGCGCCGAGCGGCACATAGACCTTTTGCGCGCTGACCGTTTCCAGCTTGCGCAGCGCCGCGTCGCCCGCGCGGTCAGCCAGGGCGTTCATGCGCATGGTGTTGGCCGAGAGCAGCGAAACCTGCCCGCTGTCGTCCATCCGCACATTCATCAGATCGTCGTATTCCACACCGTCCTCCAGCGCTTCGGTGAGCGCGCCGTTCAGCGCGCGGGTCGCCATCGCGGCGCTTCTCGCCTCCGCCAGGGAGAAAACCAGCGGCCGGAAGTTTCGGTCGATCAGCAGAAAGGCCGCCGCCAGAACCAGCATCAGCAGCGTCAGCCGCCGCAGCCGCCTTCGTCTGCGCGCCCGCGCGGAATACCGTTTAAGCTGCTTTTCCGTCACGCCCATCCCCTCCCCGTCATCATATGGTAAAAAGCAGAAAGGGATTCTTCCTCAACTTTTTCGGTTTTTGATGCGGAAAACGCGTTTTTGTGTTATAATGACATATCGCCCTTTTCTTCGGGCGCTTTACCCGTATGGCAAGGAGGAAAAACATGCCCAATCGCGCCGTTCATCCGCGTGCGCGCTCCATTTTCAAGGCGCGCACCAAAAAGCCGAATTTCGTGCTCAGCGTTGCCGCGACCACCATTCGCCTGTCCTTCATCATCGCCTTGTGCGTGGGGCTGGCGCTGCTGGGCGCCGTCATCGGCATCGCCAAAGCGTTTGTCGATACCGCGCCGACGCTCGATCTGGCCGCGCTGGATGCTCAGGATAAAACTTCCTTCATATACGACAGCGAAGGGAACCTCATCACCGATTACAAGGGTACGGAAGACCGCATCATGGTCTCCATCGACGAGATTCCGGAAATGCTTCAAAATGCCTTCATCGCCGTGGAAGACGCGCGTTTTTACGAGCACAACGGCGTAGACGTCAAGCGTATCGCGGGCGCGCTGGTCGCCAACTTCACCAGCGGTTCCACGCAGGGCGGCTCAACCATCACCCAGCAGCTCATCAAGCAGACCGTGCTTTCCAGCGAGCAATCCTACAAGCGCAAGCTGCAGGAAGCCTATCTGGCGATGGAGCTGGAAACGCGCTACACAAAAAAACAGATTCTGGAAAGCTATCTGAACACCATCTTCCTCGGCGGCAGTTACTACGGCGTGCGCG